>Ga0156394_1125_pt1 | contig 22774 bp, 21 predicted proteins | sample RifOxyA3_FD_108038 | JGI IMG/M metagenome (GOLD analysis project Ga0156394, IMG submission 108038) | Lentisphaerae bacterium RIFOXYA12_FULL_48_11 | reverse complement strand
CTCACAGAGGCAGTAAGAATAGAAGCTGCCCGGCGTTATATCCAGGCCTATGAACTTGTTACCGGAGGAGAGTTCAAGGTCGATGATTCTCCCATCCGGGAACGTCTCGAGAACGCTCTGCGAAAAATCTGATTATTATTCCCAGCTTAACTGTGCAGATTTCAGCCTGTAGAGCAGTTCGTTAATGACACGTTCATCATCTTTCTCATTCTTTGACTCGAAAGTTGCAGAGAACCTCAGGAATGAACCAGCGTCATCCCATGGGACTGTTGAGACCAGATGATTTCTGATCAGGAACTGTGACGCTTCCTCTGCATTCTTGAATGACACATTACCTGCTTTTTTTGGGGCTGGAGCATAAAGATAGAACGTTCCGCCAGGCATGCTTGTTTCAAACCCCGATGTTTTCAGTGCACCAACCATTTTTTTGAGACGTTTTTCGTAATGTTTTTTAATACTATCTGAGAGTTTTCTGTCGGCTATTCCTGCACATGCTGCAACCTGGATCGCCTTGAACTGTCCCGAATCGACATTGTCTTTTACTTCCGCATATGCCTGTACAATCCGGCTGTGTCCGGCTACAAAACCAAGGCGCCATCCGGTCATGTTGTAACTTTTGCTCATTGAGTGGAGCTCGATTGCCGTATCTTTCCCGCCTGGTCTGCTTAGAATCGAAAGAGGAGATCTGCCGTACACGAGCGTGGCGTAGGCCGCATCCTGAACGATTAGTATGTTGTGTTTCTGCGCGAAAGCAATCAGCCTGTCAAAGAATATTTCTGATGGTGCCGCTCCCGTAGGATTATTCGGATAATTGACATAAAATAATTTTGTTTCTTTGAGAATGTCCGAAGGAATCTTGCCTAGGTCGGGATAGAATCCGTTTTCTTTCAAGAGTGGAAGTTTTACGACCTTTCCTCCAAGATAAGCTGTGTGAGTGGCAAGTACCGGGTAACCAGGCGTTGTGACCAGGGCTACATCGCCGGGGTTTATGAAGCATAGCGGCAAAAGTGCAAGTGCCGGTTTTGATCCTATGCTGTGATTGATTTCCGTGTCAGGATCGAGATTCCGGACGCCGAAGAATTTTTTCATATAGTCGGATGCTGCTACTTTGAATTCCCTTATTCCGTTGTCGGCATAGCCACGGTTTGACGATTGATCCACGGCTTTCTTGAGGGCCTTGCGGATTGGGGCTGGGGCAATTTGGTCGGGTTCTCCCACTCCAAAATCAAGGAGTTCGACATCAGGATGATTTATCCTCGCTTCGGCTTTCGCCCTCTTGATCTTTTCGAATTTATAGATCTCGTTTGTTGTTCCGAATTTATCGCCGCCGATTCTTGCGGCAAAGAGTTTTTGCATGTTCATATCTATGCTGCCTCCACTATGTGTAATCAAAAGGACTGGATTCTACCGTGCTTATTCTGTGAGTCAAGCAGGGTGTAACTATAAGGATGGGGAGGCATTATGTCGTTGTTGTGCCTAATAATTAATGCTAGATTGATTCCGGTAAGGGATTGCGAGTTCTCAAGTCTATAGTATTAATTGAAGGAGGTTATATGATTAAAAAGCAATTTACGTTATATCTTGAAAACAAGCCCGGGGAGCTTTCAAGGGTGGCTAAGAGCCTGGCCGCAGGAAAAGTGAATATTGAGGGTATATCTGTTTCTGCAGGGGCTGATGTGGCGCTGGTGCAGTTGATTGCAGATAATGCATTGGCTACAAAGAAGTGTCTTGTAAAAATAGATGTTCCCTACACGGTCCAGGACGTAGCTGTTGTGCCTCTTCGAAATGATCCAGGTTCTCTTGAGTTGGTTGTTTCGAAACTTGCCGATGCGGGCGTAAATATCGACTATGTTTATGCGACAACATCTGTGAGCAGGGGATACGAATGTTATGTTGTTATCAGTGCTCGTAATCTGTCTAAAGTCGAGGCTGTTTGCAGGAAATGCATTAAGAAATAATTGAACCGGCTTGTCAGGAGATGAATGCTTGCAGGACAACCCCCTGTATCTTTCTGATTAACTGTAGGCTTGACGCGCCGTATCATGATTCCAGTGATACGCAGGATGTGATGGCGGACATATCGATCCGCGGTGTTTCATTTCTGGCCTGTATTCTTTGTATGTTGTTGTGGTGTGCGTATATCGACTGGTTCGGCTTCGAGGCTCGTTTTTATTTTCTTGATTTCAAGATTGATGGCTGCTGCATCTTCCATTCTGCCTTGCATGGTCATTTTTTTCTGGAGATTCACCAGTTTTTCCTCGTAACGCAGGGTTGAGGCGCGTACTTCTTTCTTCTTTTCCGCAAGTACTTTGAACTCATTATCCCTGAACTTATTCTGCAGTACTACCAGTTCCTGGGGCGATGACGCCAAGCTATCTTCTGGAATTGTAGGGTTATCTTCCTGCCTGGAGAGTTCGTCACGTACGGCAGACCATCCTTCAAAATCGCCTTTCTTCTGCATGGCCGTCTGAAGCGCAGTTAATTCAGTCATATAGCTACGCTGCCATGCCTTGACTCTTGCTGCATTGTCATTGTCGAGCTTCTTCAGGGATTCTGCATACTCGTTCTGATATGAAATAATATCGCCAACTTTGGCCGTAGAAACGGCTACATGCTGGTCTTTTTCCAAAGGCTTGTCATAGATATTAACTGCGCCCCAGAGTTGTGCGTAATTTTCCAGTAGTGTGCGTAGGAGCGTTGTTTCGTGCAAATAGTTGGCGAGCATGTAGAAGGATTTCAGGCCCTGAGTGGTGGGGCGGCCAAAATAGTAATATACCGGTGCGGCACTGAATACATAGATAAACAATAGGCAGAGGAATATGGCCGCGATTTTGATTATTCGGAGCCTGGCCTTTTGGAATTTTATTATCCTGATTAGGAGCGCTGCCTCGCTGCTGTTTCCGGATTTACTGTCAATTATATCGCGACATGCCCGTTCGGCATAAGACCATTCCTGATTGTCTATGGCCTTGCGGATTTTCCTTAAATTGCCGCTGACTATCAGGGCGGGTAGTTCCCTCGCCAGGTCGACGAATGCATGATCGCTGGCGATTGTATTGTATTCTTCTATGTATTTTTTTATCAGTTCGTAATTTTCCAGGGGCTTTTCTCTTTCAATCGCTTCCTTGATCTCCTTGCGCCTGTGGATGCACCGTTGGGCTTCTCGTCCCATGGAGTCGATCCTGTTTAATAGCTTTCTGCCGTTGATTCCAGTTGGCTGAAACCGCACGGAACGGCTGGCTTCATGTATTACCAGCTCGTACGATTTTTCGTCCCAGTGACGTTGCATTCGCTTAAGGAGCAGATTTGCCATTTCATATTCTCTGGCATCAGCGCCACAGGCGCCACAGAATTGAATGCCAACTCGAGTGTCAGCTCCGCACTCAGCGCAGGTTTCGCCACCATCCCATCCGCACTTACCGCAGTAACTAATTGTCACCGGGTTCAGTGTGTCGCACCATTTACAGCGCCAGGTGATTTTGACAGTGGGTACTTCGATTGTTGATGGAGCTTTAACAAGCAATAATGCAGAAGTGAATTCCTTGACGGTATTCCATCTTTTGTCTCGGTCGGTTTCAAGCGCTTTGACCAGAGGCATTCGAAGCGATTCAGGAACTTCGCTCTCTCGGAAATATCGGGGGTTTCGTCCGGTAATACTGAAGTATAAAATTGCACCCAATCCATAGACATCGGCGCGTTGGTCCGTCTGGCTAGCGTCGGTTTCCTGTTCCGGTGCACCGTACCCGACCGAAAGCATTTTTTCTCCAGGGACGGTCAGGTGTTCGTCACCCTGTCCTATGCGGCGCGCCAGTCCAAAATCGGCAAGTTTTGGTTCTCCACTTTCGTCGAGAAGGACATTTGACGGTTTGAGATCACGGTGAATTACTCCACAATTATGGGCATATTCAATGGCCCTGCATAGCTTGAGGAGAAAGCCAAGAGCGTCGTCCTGCGAAAGTGGACCTGAGTGTTCAACACGGTCCGCCAGGGTGAATGGAAGGTGAGGCGTTTTGTCGGGCGAAGTTTCGGGAGGGCCCGGTACGTACTCCATAACTATATAAGGGCCTTCGGAATCTTCTCCCAGTCCATATACATGTACTATATGAATGTGATTGAGCGCTGCGACAGATTTTGCTTCTCTGAAAAAACGTTCTTTGAGGACAGGATTACTCAGGCTTGAACGATTGAGGCGTTTTATGGCAACGTAACGACCGAGTTTTTTGTCCTGTGCCAGGTAAACAATCCCCATTCCTCCGTCGCCAACCTTATCGAGGATCGTATACTGTTCATCAATGGAATCCATTTTTAAACCGGTTCTTGTATCCTCGCTGCGCGGGTGGATTCCGAGTTCTGAGTCTGAGAGGCGGACAGTTTTATCAGGTCGATGCGCTTCGGTTGCGATCTGTGTATCGTCTTTTGGCTCGACTTTAATTTTAGGTATGTCTTCGATTTTTCGCATTTCTCAACCTTAATGTGGATTCATAGTACCAACATCTTTCGAGCAGGATATACTATAAAATGAAGGAAATTTATGCTCCGATTTGAAACTTGGTGCCTAAAAACCATTTTTTAAGCAAAGTTGCAGGGAAATTGCTTGACGGGACAAAAAGAGTAAAATAAGTTTAATTATCAGTCTATCTATCCTTGAAGGGATGTCCATTAATGAATTACGGAGTAATTGTTGCTGCGGGTAAAAGCGAACGCATGGGACCGGAAGTTGACAAGGCTTTCCTGAGTTTGGGGACAAAGCCAGTACTTGCTTATTCGCTTATGGCCTTCGAAAAGTGCCCTGACATTGATGGGGTTATTCTTGTTGTTAGGAAAGATAGGGTTGATCCTGCAAGAGCCATGGTTCAATTGTTCGGATGTTCCAAAGTTAAAAGAGTCATAGCTGGAGGTAATACTCGCCAGGTGTCGGTGAAAACTGGCCTTTCCCATTTGAGCAGCGATGTTAGCATTGTTGCGGTACATGATGGTGCCAGGCCTTGTATCACGCCTGCAATTATTACAGAAACCATTAAATCAGCTAAAAAATACGGGTCTGGTGTTGCCGCTGTAAAAATTACAGATACTGTTAAAGAAGTGAAAAAGGGGTTGATCGTCAGTAAAACTGTGGATAGGACCATGCTTTGGGCTGTTCAAACCCCTCAAACTTTTACTCTGGATCTTTTGTCAAAGGCTTTTGATGCGGTTCATAAGAAAAGACTGACGGTTACCGATGAGGCGTCGGCTGTTGAACTAGTTAGTCACGATGTCCGACTTGTGCCAGCGGCATTGTCGAATATAAAAATCACGGTACCAGATGATCTGACTTTGGCGGCTGCCCTCCTTAGACTCTGATATCTTTACTTCTTCCTGTTATGGATAAAAAATACGCAATAATGGGTGATATTCATGGCAATCTTGAGGCGTTGGAAACCGTTGTCAAGGATGCCAAGGAACAGGGCGTAAATTCCTTCGTGTGTGTTGGCGATGTTGTCGGATACAATGCCAATCCAGCTGAATGTCTTGAGCTTATCAAAGAACTCAAATGCGTCACTGTCAGGGGGAATCACGACCACTATTGTTCTCATGATGAGTGTCTTGATGATTTTCATCCGCTGGCTGCAAATGTTGTGGATTGGACACGTCATCAACTGACTCCTGAACAGATAGAGTGGCTTAGACAGCTTAAAATGGTCTGCATAGTAGATGGTTTTACGATTGTTCATAGTACCCTTGATATGCCGGAGAAGTGGGGCTATGTGTTTGATACCCTCGAAGCAAACGCTAATTTTACATACCAGTCGACTTCTGTTTGTTTTCATGGTCATACACATGTTCCCATAGTGTATGAACGTCAGGATGTGGTCCGAAAAGAAGCGTTGACGAAGCTCAAAATTACCCTTGGGAAAAAATATTTTATTAATGTCGGAAGTGTCGGACAACCGCGTGATGGAGATCCACGCTCGGCTTATGCAATTTACGATGTTAAAAATAAGCTGGTGGAACTGCGCCGTCTGTCTTATGACATCTCAAAAACGCAGGAGAAAATACGAAAAGTACATCTGCCTGAGAGACTGGCTAAACGTCTTGAGGCAGGGAAGTAAGAATAACCTGGAAGGAGATAAACAATGGCTCATGTAATTTCTGATAAATGTACAATGTGTGGTAGCTGTAAAGAAACGTGCCCTTCTGAGGCAATTAATGAAGGTAACCCCAAGTTTGTAATCGACGCTGACAAGTGCGTGGATTGCGGCCTTTGTGTTGATGCTTGCCCGGTTGAAGCAATTTCTCCTGGTGCATAGGATTTAGTGTGTATCGATATCTTTTTGGACCTGTACCGTCCCGTCGTCTGGGGTCTTCCTTTGGTGTTGACCTTGTCTCTGCTAAAACTTGCAGTTTTGACTGTGTTTTTTGCCAGGTTGGAAGAACCGGCGTTCTTACAATTGACCGTAAGGAGTATGTCCCTGTTTCTGCAGTAGTAGCAGAGTTACAGGATTGGATAGGGCATGGTGGGAAGGCTGATTTTATTACACTGGCGGGAGCCGGAGAGCCAACTCTCAATGTTGGCTTTGGACACGTAATCGATGCTATACATCACCTGTCGAAGATAAAAACGGCTATCCTTTCCAATGGTTCACTTTTTTACATGCCGGAGGTTCGTCTTGACGCTTGCATGTCAGATCTCGTGAAGGTTTCGCTGGGTGCGTGGGATCAGGATTCTTTTGAAAAACTAAATCAGCCGATTGCCGGTTTGAAATTCTCATCTGTACTTGAGGGGTTGAGAGTTTTTGGCAAAGAATTTAAAGGTGTTTTGTGGCTTGAGATTTTTGTCGTAGCCGGCATCAATGATCAAAAAGAATCGATGCAGCGTATTGCGGATTTGGCCTTTGAAATTGGGCCTGATCATATTCATCTTAACACTGTTGTGAGGCCTCCCGCAGACCATAGTGCCAGGGCTGTATCATTAAAGGTCCTGGAGCAATTTGCGTCATTATTCTCTCCTGTGGCCGAAGTGATTCCCAGCTTTTCAACGCGAGATCCATCTATGACAGATGGCGGTAAAAAGAATATCGCAGGGCTTCTTGCAAGGCATCCGTGTCGAATTGAAGATGTCGCAATGTTGTTTGGTGGAGATTGTGCAAAAGCGAAGGTGCTATTGTCCGAAATGCTTTCTCAGGGAGATGTTCGTCTTGAAATGCATGGAGAGCAGTCGTTTTACACGGGTGTTGATCCTGATGGTTGTAAAAACAGGACATAATTGCGGCGGATTCTGCTAAATAGGCTGTAATAGCTGCTATTTTCCGCTCGCAATTAGGGCTCTATCTACATACCTTACTGGCTTTTTAGGAGATCGATGGCGATATGATTCAATTGCTGAAAAAATTATTTGGAACTAAACATCAGAAAGACCTCAAAATTCTCAAGCCCCTGGTTGAGGAAGTTAACCGGATCGAGGTCCAATACCAGTCGCTCTCGGAGGAACAGCTTCGAGCAAAAACTATTGAGTTTAAGAGCCGTTTGGTTGCCGGAGAAACACTGGATGATATTCTGTGCGAGGCGTATGCGGTTGTTAAGAATGCCTGCAGACGACTTGTAGGAACAAGAAAGGAAGTCTGTGGTCATGAACTTGTCTGGGATATGATTCCTTTTGACAGCCAGATAATTGGCGGAATAGCGCTTCATCGTGGTAGGATTGCGGAAATGGCTACGGGAGAAGGCAAAACCCTGGTTGCGACCATGCCTATGTATCTCAATGCGCTTACCGGCAAGAATGTCCATCTAGTTACTGTAAATGATTACCTTGCAAAGCGTGATGCGCAGTGGATGGGGGCGGTTTACGAGTATCTGGGGCTTACCGTTGGTTGTATTCAGAACCAGATGGATTCGGAAGAACGACGTCGTGAATATGCTAAGGACATTACGTACGGTACCAACAGCGAGTTTGGGTTCGATTACCTCCGTGATAACGGTATGTCATATCAGCCTGAGAACCAGGTGCAGCGTGGCTATTTCTTTGCGATAGTGGATGAAGTAGACAGTATTCTCATTGATGAAGCCAGAACCCCTTTGATTATTTCGGGCCCTGCACCTGTTTCATCTCACCAGTATTTTGAGCTGAAGCCTAGGGTGGAAACACTGGTCAGACGGCAGAGGGATTTATGTAATCAGTTGATGCAGGATGCCAAGGGCGACATTGATGCCGGGCAGTTCGAAAGAGCACAGTTAAAGCTTTATCAGGTCCACCACGGCATGCCGAAGCATAAACAGTTGATGCATCTTCTTGAAGAGCCTTCAAATCGCAAACTGCTTGAACAGATTGATAATGCGATGCTGACCGACATGAGGAAAGAAGAGGCAAGAGAACTCAGGGAAGCACTATACTTTACAATTGATGAACGTGGTCATGACGCGAGCTTGACAGACAAAGGCTGTTCAGCCATGAATCCCACAGACCCTGATGCATATGTCCTGCCTGATATGTTGACGGCCATGGCGATCCTGGATGCCGATACTTCAATGTCAGAGGATGAAAAGACAAAGAAGCGGCAGGAGACTCAGAAGAGTTTCTCGGATAAGAGTGAAAAAATTCACAATGTTGATCAGTTGATAAGGGCATATTGCCTTTATGAGAAGGACGTTGAATATGTTGTCCAGGATAACCAGGTTCTGATCGTTGATGAGTATACCGGAAGAATTCTTCCTGGCAGGCGGTGGAGTGATGGACTGCATCAGGCGGTTGAGGCGAAAGAGGGTGTCAAAATAGAGAGGGAGACTCAAACGCTTGCCACGATTACAATCCAGAATTATTTCAGGATGTATCAGAAACTGGCGGGCATGACTGGTACGGCAGAAACAGAAGCCGATGAATTCCGTCAGATATACAAGCTTGATGTTGTTGTTATCCCGACCAACCGGCCTGTGCGCAGGATTGATTTCAACGATGTTATTTACAAGACACAGAGGGAGAAGTTCAAGGCAATCGTGGATGAGATAGCGGATTGCCACAGCCATGGCCAGCCTGTCCTGGTGGGAACAATCTCTGTCGATACATCCGAGTTACTCAGCCGTATGTTGAAGAGGGCCAATATCCCTCACAATGTTCTGAATGCAAAGAATCACGAACGTGAAGCTGAAATTGTGACCAGGGCAGGACAGTCTGGTGCGGTTACAATTGCTACGAATATGGCCGGAAGAGGTACGGACATCAAGCTCGGAGAGGGCGTTGTTTATGTCGACAGGAGTGTGATTACCTCCGGAACAAGGCTTGAGGACAAGCTTGATGGACGGCTGCTTAAGGATCTTCTAAGTGAGAGGCCTTGTGGCTTGCACGTGATCGGTTCGGAACGTCATGAGTCACGTCGTATTGATCGACAGTTGAGAGGTCGCTGTGCGCGTCAGGGTGATCCAGGTTCTTCAAGATTTTATGTTTCCCTTGAGGACGATCTGATGCGTCTTTTTGGTTCAGATAAGATCGCCAATATCATGAGCAGGCTTGGCCTTGAGGAAGGCCAGCAGCTGGAACACAGCTGGCTGAATAGGTCCATCGAGAATGCGCAGAGAAGGGTTGAACAGCAGAATTTCTCGATACGAAAAAGAACTCTTGAATATGACGATGTGATGAACAAACAGCGTGAAGTCATATACGGGTTCAGGGGTGAAATTGTGAGAAGCCCTAGTGTCAGAGAACGCATATTTGATATCATGGGGGATGTTATCGATGAACATGCCGAACTTCTTGAGGGCGATGATGAAAATGCGGCAACGGTATTTATTGACTGGGTTCGGACCACTTTCCCTGTGCCGATCAGGCATGAAGATGTAGAGAAGAAGACTGCCAAAGATGTTGCAGACGCTGTCTTTGCCCGGGTCAAAAAGGCCTATGAAATCAAAGTATCAATGGAAGATCCGGCCCGTGTGCATGACATGGAACGTTATATTGTTCTGCATGCGATTGATTCGCAGTGGCAGGATTACCTGAGGGCAATGGATCATCTTCGTCAGGGAGTTGGCTTGAGGGCATATGGTCAGCGTGATCCGCTTATTGAATATAAAAGAGAAGCGTTCAATATGTTTGACGAGTTGATGACAACCATCAAGCAGGATGTGGCACTGTCGGTCTTCAGGTCTACAACATCAGTAGCATCTTTTGAAACATTTTTGACGGAACTGCCACGGCGACTGGTACATGATGAGGTTTCCATCCTGGGTGGAGGAGCTTCCCGTGGCCTGACTGGCGGACAGGGTATGGATGGCCTTCCCGAACCTGCTTCAGGCGGGGGCGCTCATGCTCTGGATCCCATTAAGCGTGAAGAGCCGAAGGTTGGTCGCAATGATCAATGTCCTTGTGGCAGCGGTAAGAAATACAAGAAATGTTGCGGCGCAAAATGACCTTTGCCTTCCTGAGATCATATGACTCTCGGTATTTTATCGGCGCTATTGTTTCCGGTTTACTTCTTTCAATGGCGTTTCCTCCCCTGGAATATAATAGTTTAGCCTGGGTTGCTTTTATTCCATTGCTGTTCGTGCTCAAAGAAATGCCTTTACGACAGGCTTTTGGATGGGGCTGGCTCAGTGGGCTAGCCTTCTGGATGTTGTCTGTGGCCTGGTTATTGAGGCTTGCAATTACTGGAACGAATATCCTGGTGGCGCTGTCTGCCTGGTTTTCGCTATCCGCATATTGTGCTCTTTATACAGGGGCATTCTCGTTTGTAGCGGCTTTTATATGGCAGATGATAGGAGTTGATCGGCAATGGCGTAATATCTGGCTGGTTCTGATTTTACCCGCAGTGTGGGTTGGATTCGAATATCTTCGGTCAACTTTATTTACCGGTTTTGCGTGGAACGCATTAGGGATTTGCCAATATCGCCAACTGCCGATCATTCAGGTTGCGGAATTCGGAGGTGTTTATGTGGTATCTGCCTTGTTAATGATGGGCAACACAGCGCTTATGCTGATAGGAATACGTTTTTATGCGATGTTCAGGAGAGATACAAATATCAGGAAGCTGAATGTTGAGTTAATGATTTTGTTGGTGTTTCTGTCTGCTTGCATGTGGAAATATTTTGAAGTCCGCAAACTGGTCTCACTTAACGAGAATAAATGCAGCTTTGTGAGAATTGCTTCCGTTCAACCCAACATACCGCAATATAAGAAATGGCCATTACAGTATGAAAAAGAAATATATACAAGGCTAAGGGAGCAGACTCTGCCTGCGATAGCGGCAATGCCTGACTTGATAGTGTGGCCCGAGACTGTTGTTCCATCCCTGGTTAAGCGTGATCCTGAATGTTCTGCTTTTGTCTCTGACCTGGCCGGACTGGGTGTTCCAATACTGGTTGGTTCGCTCGATTGTGAAATTACAGCTGACCGGGATGTTTTTTACAATAGTTCAATTCTGATCATGACGAATGGTACAGTGGCCGGTCAATATAACAAGAGGCATCTCGTTTTGTTCGGCGAATACCTTCCTTTTGAACATACATTTAAGTTTATCCAGAAAATGGCTCCGCTCGGATATAGCTGCACGCCAGGAACAACAAGCACGGTGTTTCGACTTGAAAAGAAAGGAATAAAATTTTCGGCGTTGATCTGTTTTGAGGATACTGTTGCATCATTGGCGCGTGAATCGGTCAGGAATGGTGCGCGACTGCTTATAAATCAGACGAATGATGCATGGTTTGATGGTTCCTCGGCGCATGTTCAGCATATGGCGCATTGCGTATTCCGGTGCATCGAGAACCGTGTGCCGGCAATACGATCCGCAAATACTGGGGTTACGTGTTTCATTGATACTCTCGGCCGACTCGATATTTTAGAGAAAAATGGAATGCATAGAGAGTTTGCCGATTATGTGACTGGTAAAATTCAAATACCACCTGATGACATGCGGTTAACTGTTTATACTCTGTTTGGCGACCTTCCGTTTGCTGTGCCATGCGGAATTGCTGCCGTATTTCTTCTTGGGTGGGCAGTTCTCACAGTGAAAAAATGTGATGTTTGATGACTGCCTGTAAATTATGGGCTTGAGCCTTACCGGATATTTGATCAAACTCCTATGAAATGGTGACGAGGAAAGGGAGAAGTAAATGATAGACGATATTAAATTACGATTGAGTAAACTGAATGCACGCATGGCTGAAATGCGAGGTTATCTTTGACGTCGCTAATCGTGAAAAGGCGCTAGCTGAGCTTGATCGTCAGGCATCGACTCCCAGCTTTTGGAATGATCAGGCCAAAGCCCGCCAGACCATAGAGAAGACCAATCAACTTAGGGCAATCCTGAAGCCATATGGTGAATTGGGTACTCTTCTTCAAGACTCAGAGCTCCTTGTGCAGCTGGCAGAGGAAGAAGAAAATGAGAATCAGCAAAGTCAGGTCCTTTACGAGATTGATTCCCACTTGAAAGATGCGGAAAGAACTTTTAACAAGCTCGAATTCCAGTTGCTACTGAACGGAGAACTCGACGGGAATAATGCCTACCTGACCCTTCATGCCGGTGCTGGAGGAACGGAGTCTTGTGACTGGACAGAAATGCTTATGCGCATGTACAGGCGCTATTGTGAGGATCGTGGTTTTACGATTGAAGTTATGGAATTTCAGCCTGGTGATGAGGCCGGGATAAAGAGAATAACATTTCTGGTTAGTGGTTCCTTTGCCTACGGTTATCTGAAGGCAGAGCGCGGCGTGCACAGGTTGGTCAGGATAAGCCCGTTTGATTCCAACAAGCGTCGCCATACTTCTTTCGCTGCTCTGGATGTTGTAGCCGAGATTTCTGAAGATGTTGATGTTGAGATCGATGACAATGACTTGAAGATTGATACATACAGGTCAAGTGGAGCCGGCGGACAGCATGTAAATACAACTGATTCGGCTGTCAGGATCAGTCATATTCCGTCAGGTATAATTGTTGCGTGTCAGGCTGAACGTTCCCAGCATATGAACCGTATGAAGGCAATGAATATGCTGCGTGCACAGTTGTACGAGAAGCTCATGGATCAGAAGCGGCAAAGTATGGAGAAATTCTACGGTGAGAAGGGTGATATTTCATGGGGTAACCAGATACGGTCTTATGTTCTGCAACCTTATACTTTGGTGAAGGATCACAGGACAGAGGTTGAGACAGGAAATACAGGTGCGGTTTTAGATGGGGATATACATCATTTTGTTGAGGCATATCTGAAGAAGAGGGCGCAGGATATCAAGGTGGCATAAAATGCCGGGGCATGGCTGAAAATCTGAGGTGAAAATATGTCGTTTAAAAGTATGACAGGTTGTGGGAGAGGTTCCGCTACTGCAGGCGGTATTCGGGTTGAGGTTGAGCTGAGTTCGGTTAATCGCAAGCAGTTCGATGTGCATGTAACGATCCCGAAGGCATTAACGGTTCTTGAACCGCGCATGGAATCGCTTGTTCAGAAATTCATTTCTCGCGGGAATGTCACTGGTATGGTCAACGTCACTGTTTCGGGTAGCGCCGTTCGGCGCTGTATTTCAGTGGATAAGAATACGGCAATGGCGTATGTGCAGGAACTACGCAAAACTGCGAGAGAGCTTGGTCTGAAAGATGATCTTTCTGCCAGATCTCTGGTTGCCATTCCAGGCGTGATCAAATACGAGAGCATACCTGAAGATGTGGAAAAAGTGTGGTATTTGCTGGAGAAATCGTTGCGGAAGGCTCTGCAGGCTTTAACCCGGATGAGAGCCCAGGAGGGATTGGCACTTCAGAAGGATCTTCTGCGCCGTTTTGCTGCATTACGGAAGGAATTGGATCACATAAAGAAAGTTGCGCCAACAATTACAGAAAAATACAGGACGTCACTTCAGCAGAGAATCGAGAAGGCTGGTATTGCTGGTGGTTTGAGCAGTGAACAGCTTTTAAGGGAGGTTGCACTCTTTGCCGACCGGTCGGATATAAGTGAGGAAATTGTACGTTTGGAAAGCCACTTCAGTCAGATTTCGGGTATTGTGAAGTCCTCGGAACCGGTGGGGCGCACGATGGACTTTTTATGCCAGGAAATGTTCAGGGAAATTAACACCATAGGTTCGAAGGCGAACAGTGAGGAAATATCACGGCGGGTAGTCGGATTTAAGGCCGGTCTGGAAAGCGTTAGGGAGCAGGTTCAGAATATAGAATAGGGTTTTCGTAATGCGTCCATTATTAATTGTTATCTCAGCCCCGTCGGGGGCCGGCAAATCTACGTTGTGTGACAGGCTTCTGGCTGAGCGAAATGATATTGTTTATTCGGTATCCTGTACAACGCGGAAACCGCGTGGGGATGAAATTCATGGCAGGGAGTATTTTTTCTTATCTGAGGAGCAGTTTGATGAAGACGTCAAGTCAGGCCGTTTTATTGAACACGCGATAGTTCATGGAAATAAATATGCTACCCCGAGGTCTATGGTCCTTGAGGCCATGAAGTCTGGTAAAAGTGTGATTATGGATATTGATGTTCAGGGAGCGCGACAGATTCGAAATGTGCTAAAATCGCTGCCTGATGATGATTTGATTAAGAAAGGGTATACTGATATATTTGTTTCACCCCCATCAATGGTGGCACTGAAAGAACGCTTGGAGCGCAGAGGGGAGGATACTTCTTCGGAGATAGCGCGACGGTTGGCTAATGCCCAGATTGAAATGGATGGTAAGAACGAATACAAATATATCATTATCAATGATAATCTTGACAAGGCCTATGGTGAGCTGAAAATAATTCTGGAAAATGAAGCAAAGAATAAAAATTAAAAATGTTGTTTTGGGCGTTACAGGGTCGATTGCCGCCTATAAGGCCGTCGAGTTGTTGAGAACCATGCAGGTTCAGGGGTGGAATGTCCATGTCTTGATGACTCGGTCATCAACAGAATTTGTCACTGAATTGACTTTTCGAACATTGTCACGGAATCCTGTGGGAGTTGATATGTTTGGTAATCCTGAGAAATGGGCGCCAGAGCATATATCCACTTCCGAATTGGCCGATGTTATGGTTGTAGCTCCATGCACTGCAAATGTGATTGCCAAGATTGCGCATGGAATCGCGGATGATCTGCTTACATGTACGGTACTCGCTTCTGAAGCTCCGCTGGTAATTGCACCCGCAATGAATGTAAAAATGTGGAACAATGCTGCGACACAAACTAACGTTAAAATACTCAAAAGCCGGGGTGTTTGTATTGTTGATCCTGGCGAGGGTGACTTGGCGTGTGGCTATCAGGGTAAGGGGCGGCTGGCGTCAATTGAGAAGATATTATCGGCTGTTAAGGCCTGTTTGAAAAAATAGAAGGAGCTGTGAGGATGAATAAAGGTGTATTGTGGGCTATGTTGATTCTGGTCATTTCTATTCTTGTGCTGATTTTTAACAAGGGTTCGGTTTCTGTAAATCTGCTTATCTGTGAAATCAGCGCAATGAAATCTATTGTTTTCCTTGGATTTATCAGTGTTGGTGTTGCTATTGGTCTACTCATCAAATGAAGACGGCTGTTTTGATGAGGAGTGGTGTCCCTCTGATTGAAACCGTGGAAATGGCGGTCGATCTAAAAAGCAGGATTATTGGATTGTTGGGACGTTCTTCATTAGGTGCCAACCGTGCGATGTATCTAGCGCCTTGTAATTCTATACACACTTTCTTCATGAAATTCAGTCTGGATGTTGTGTTTCTCGATCCGGAGATGAATATCCTTAAAAAGGTGATAAATGTCCGGCCATGTCGGGTTGTGCTAGGGGGGCTGGGTGCGCACGGAGTTCTCGAATTTGAGTCCGGCTGTTTTTGTGTTGATGATTTAAACATTGGGGACAAGCTGATTCTCAAGAATATTGCATAAGACTTTGTTGTAATTGATACCTTAGATCATCGTAATAATTGACACTTTTTTTGAGTAAATAGGTTTTGCTGTGAGATGTGCCTGAGAATCCGATTTTAAAATGAAATCACGTATCAAAATTTATCGCGGTGATATTACCACATTGAAAGTGGATGCCATTGTGAACGCGGCAAACAGTACTTTGCTTGGCGGCGGTGGTGTTGATGGAGCTATACACAGGGCGGCAGGGCCGCAATTGCTGAAGGAGTGTTCATTTTTTGGCGGTTGTCCAACAGGTGAGGCCAGAATCACCAAGGGATATAATCTGCCGGTGAAATGGGTAATCCATACTGTTGGGCCTGTTTGGGGTGGTGGAACATCCAAAGAGGCTATGTTGTTAACCGAGTGTTATCGCAATAGCCTTTTCTTTGTAGAAACGCACAATATCAAGACCATCGCCTTTCCATGCATAAGTACAGGGGTATATCATTTTCCTAAAGAGCAGGCATGTAAGATCGCATTTCAGGCAGTATTGGATTATCTTGAAGTAAATACCTTGCCGGAACAGGTTTTCTTTGTGTGTTTTGGTAAGGATGACTTTGACCTGTACTCGGCTGAAATGCTTAGGCTGAATCAGCTTGGGTAGGTTGCCTCAACTGTAATTGATATACCGCCGCGGGCATTGAATTCACCCTTAACTATGGCTTTCCTTGGCTGAATAGCCTTTACGACATCATCAAGAATCCTGTTCGCCGCCTCCTCGTGAAATGTTCCATGATTCCTGAAAGAGAAGAGGTATAGCTTGAGCGATTTGCTTTCCAGGCAAAGCTTGTTTGGGATGTATGAAATAATAATTCTCCCGAAGTCAGGTTGCCCGGTTATAGGGCACAGTGCTGTAAACTCAGGGCAGTTGAAATGAATCCAGTAGTTCCTCTTGGGGTATGAATTGTCAAAAGCTTCCAGCCTGGCCGTGGCTGGTGAATTCGCGTAAAGTTGCGTGCTTCGATGCAAGAGGGTCAAACCTCCATGCAAAACCTTTTCCTTTTTTCTTTTTTTCCGTGTCATCATCATGCCTATTTTTCCTTCATTTCCCATACACCATCCCAGTTCACTGGCGGGTTTTCAATAAGTTCTTTGCAAATTCTGACATATGCAGCCGAGGGTCCATCAGTGTTGCTCAAAGTAGTGAAGATTTCCATAGCCTCATTAAATTGTCCTGAGTAATAAAGCCGCAGGCCTGCTTCAAAACGGTGGATTATGTCTGCCATGGCATTGTAATCTTCATTAAACATAGGTTCAAAAACTTTGACAGGTTCTTTTCTGCCTTTTACCCGTACAGATGAAATCTCTCTGCAACTGAATTCATTCCCCAGCATTTTTTTTGTGCATGCGGAGATCATTATGCTTGTATTGAACTGTTTGTTTAATCCTTCCAGCCGTGATGCCAGATTTCCTGCATCGCCCAGGAATGTATAATTAAATCTTTGGATCGAACCCATGTTTCCTACCACAACAGTGCCGGTATTAATCCCTATGCGGGCAAACAGGTCTTCACCGTATTTCTGCTTTAGAATGGGGCGAAGTTCTCCGAGTTTCTTGTTGCAACGTATTGCTGCCATGACCGCGTGCTTCTGGTGATCTTTCAGGTCAAGTGGCGCATTCCAGAAGGCTATTATCGCATCACCCTCGTACTTGTCGATGGTACCGCCTTCATCGTAGATAATATCGGTCATGGCTGTCAGATACTCGTTGAGAAGGGCGGTCAGCTGTTCGGGGTTGAGAATTTCTGAAAGGCCCGTAAAACCTGCAACATCGGAAAAGAAAATACTAAGTTCCCTGGTTTCTCCGCCAAGCTTGAGATGGCTCGGATCTTTTACCAATTTGTCGATTACTTCGCCGCTTATATATTGTTTGAATGCAGTTTTCAGGAATCGCTTCTGTTTTCCCTCTATGGCATAGTTCAAAATCGCAATACTGATGAGGGTCAGGGTAATTGATGCTTCCTGAACGCCGATGTTCAGCCAGATATTTTTCGTGTATGCCAGAAAACCGAGGATCATGGGGATAGGCAGAATAAGGATAAATGCGAGTGATGTCTGTGTGCCGGTCTGGCAGAACCTTGCCACCATACCTGTGGCAAGAGTGAGTAGAATTGTGAGGACAATCACGGATAATGGAGATGATTCTTTTATGAAATCGTCTGAAAGAAGGTTGTCCAGTACTGTGGCGTGAACGGCAACACCGGGGTAAATCCGGCTTACAGGAGTAATTTTCTGGTCAAAAAGGCCTGGTGCAGTATAACCAAAAAAAACATATTTATTTCTCAGAACGGAAGGATTGATTTCCGGTTGACCATTCTCGCGTAGCCGTAATTCTGAGTTTATTACGGCAGCAGCATTCAGTATCTGGTAAACTTGAGCAGGGCCGCGATAATTCAATATGGTTGAACCTTCTCTGGTGAACGGTATATCGTGTTGCCCTGCAGTCAGTTTGTTATCGTAGAGTTTAAGTTTTGTGTCCAGATTTCCTGCGAGAAAAGCTGCAAGGCCAAGCGATGCAACGGGCTTATTGTCGAAAATAAGCAAGGGTTTTGTTCTGCGAACTTTACCGTCCGCATCAGGGTTGCCAACTGCATGGCCAAACATGACGGCATTGGAGACAATGTCCGGCACGGAGAATGTAGCCGTGGGCATCAGGAAGTTACTTTGATGAGCGGCGGTAGATTCCTTCAAACCTGTAAGCAGCAATTTTGAGGCTGGCATATCGGGAGGCCAATTTGTTGCTTCTCCATGGGGAAGCGCCAAAACAAAGTGCCCGTTGCTTGCAATGGATGCGCCCAGTCTTCTGTCATCTTCCACACTGAGACGAGAAGGTTCTGAAAAGAAAACGTCAAAGGCTATTGCTTTAGCGCCTGCGCGGGTACAGAAATCTATGATGGGTGTATAAAGTTCACGTACCCAGGGCCACGAACCCATGTCGGTGAAATTTTTCTTTACAAAATCCAGGCTGTATTGATCCAAGGCGATAATACATATGTCTCTTGTACTTTGTGCGGGATTTGCGAGAGTCCTGGCGCGAAAGTCCCATGTTGCAAATTCAAGCCAGTCTAAGTGACCGTGACTCCATAAAAGAATAGAGAGAATTGCGCATACCAGCCCGACTCCCATTCCCTGTGCAGATTTAGTAAACATTTTCTTTAAACGACGTATTGACTAAAAGCTGGCCAGTGCCTTTTCAAATCGTGCCTGCCGAGACGCCGGACTTTTTACCTCTCCGGAGTCCTTTAGCTGCGATTCTATAGCTTGTATTCTGTCCTTGGGATCTGGATGTGTTTTACCGAACCCCTTGTCAGGTTTGAGTCTTGAAGCCATTTCGGAAAGCATTTCTTTCAGTCCATTTGGGTTGTATCCAACGCGCTTCAATATTGTAACTGCTACCGCGTCTGCTTCGATTTCCAGTGAACGTGAGTATCCGCTGTTGACCAACGTTGAAGTAATATCCGACAGTGTCCCCTCAAATGCGGTTGTCAATTGGGCCAGCTGTTCGCCGCCAAGGTTTTTTCCGGCCTCGAGTGCGGCGGTCACTGCGGCGTCTTTAAGACGGCTGGTTTTTATTGCCTTTAATCCGTGCATCAATTGAACGTGTCCTACTTCATGCGCAAGAACAGACGCCAAAGCATCTTCGCTTTTACAGCATTTTATCAATCCACGAGATACGAAGATAAGGCCGCCTGGAGCCGCGAAGGCATTGATTTCGTCCGTATCAAGCATAAGGAATCGATATCCACCGAACGTTTCAGGCCTATCTGATGCCATTGCAAGTGTCTGTCCGAGTACGTTCAGATATAAGTTCACATTTGCGTTGTCGCAGGGCTTATAGGATTTCAGGATAGTGGCTCCAACAGATCGACCGATGTAGTACTCGTTTTCCGGTGTCAGTTTGTCGAATACCTTACCGACGGCAGACGTTGTCTTGTTTATGGAATCGGCCTGTGATGTCGAAAGTGTGCCTGTGGCTACACCAACAGCCGTTCCGACCTCGGTGACAACTTCGAGCATTTTACATCCGGCAAATACAGCAAGAATACCAATGAGTGCAAAAACGGGAATAGCTCGTCTCATTTTGCACCTCCTTCTGGAAGCGTTATTCCGCCTTCTTTCAGGAAGTCCAGAACTTCTTTGGTGGACACTTTCATTTTTGCCATTTTATCGATCCAGGTGAAATCAATGTCTGCATGCTTTGCCTTGTATTGTGCTTCTACCTGGGGGGTAAATCCTTTGCCTGCCAGTGCCATTTCACCCGTAGATGCTCCTGTCTTTGCGTCCTTGGAAACAGCCGCAAGTTCAATTTTGTCTTTTGTCAGAGCGGAGGAGTGTATCCATCCTTCCTTTCCATCGGCTGTTGTTACTCTGCAACACTTGTTTTGCTCTTCCATGATGGTTAGCTTATCACCGTATTTTACCGATGCAACAATAGCGGATAATGCAGACGGGGAGGAACGCAGATCGCCTTTCTCGACTTGGACGCTCATAATTTTACCGGCCGCAATAGCGCACGTTAAGGTGCATACCATTGCCATAAATGCGATAATTATAATACGCATACAGTGACCTCCTGATTTGGTTAACTAAAATAATGAATATAACTAACAAATGGAGCATGTCGGGGCAAATGTAAAAACGATTTTTGCCCTTGATTCTGAAGTTGTTCTTTTGCCGCAACTACAAAATTGTTGATGTAAAATTTGCTTCAAAAGTTGATTTTGGCTTTTTGCCATTTCTGAGCATATGCCAGATTTCCACCGCCCTGTCCGGTTCATAGTTTCTGAATATATAGTCTACCCGGAAACGCCTAGCACCGGTATCCACAAGGCTTTTCATGTGATTCACAATACAATAAGGGGTTGCACTTATTACCACGGATCTGCAGTTGCGATTTGTTACGATAACGTGTTCTTTCTTTCCTGAAACAAGGGGGAATTCTCCTGTAAAACATTTTTTTCTGTCAGCGCACTTTCCGATGATCTTCGAATATGCGCAGGTTTCAGAAATAAACATTGGTGTATCCTGGTAAATAATAACAGTTGCCTTGGCGCCAAATTCCCGCAGAAGTCCGGACATGTTTTCCAACCCATCTTCCGGTGAAAGGGTGAAGCGTTTGACTCCAAGTTGAGACAGTTGCAATGCTGCGGCCCGATTGAGAACATAAAGTTGGAAATCAGAAGAAAGTTCTGAAATGAATGATTTAGTAGTATTGATTGCCGATGGAGGTGACGGGTGGAGGAATTGCCATGCAGACAGGTTAGATGCTTCCCATCTGGTCCACCCATGGCTCTTCAGTTTGTCTATCTTCTCCTTTAAACCATTTTCTTCGATATCTCTTGTTATCACCGGGAGAGCTATCCTGATTTTATCTTTTCCGATAAGAGATGAATATTTGTCCAGCTTTTCCGTAAGGCAGGAGCTTGATTCGTTTCCGATGTCTACTACCAGTTCGGATATATCTTTCCAATCAGAGACATCAAATGCAGAGATATTTGAGAAAGCATCCGTCTTGATCGACCACTTGACCTCAGGTGCAGATGCCTGTATCGAAAGTGTTTTGAGTGAATCTTTGATCCCGTTTATGACAGTCTTCGTCTGGGTGGCTATTTCAGATCTAAGATTCGAAGTCACATCCCGCCGCAGGCGGTTTAAAATTGAGACAGGTACAAAGAGTTTTGACGGGTTATTTAGTGAGAACTTGTTTAGCGTGAAATCCGTGTCACCAAGTTTCTCAAACGACTGTTTTGCCATTGCCTCCATGCCTTCAGGTTTCTTGCCTTTTTCAAAGCTCCCGATAATTTCTGACTTTGCTTTCGCGGAACTATGCGATGCAGTTGCTGTGAGATGGGATTCAGATACAACAATCTCGACATCGATGCCTTTTCGTATCTTGAATTCCCCGGGCTTTGGTCTTGTAAACTTATAACGTCGTTTTACGGCTTGTGATGACGAACAGTAAATTGTAGCGTTTTTCGAGATTTCCGGATGGTCCAGAGGTAGAACTACCTGAACGAAAGAACCGGCAGGGGCTTCGAATACCGTTTTACCCTGTCCCTTACCGCTCTCCGGCATGATGATCAGAGTATCGACAGGGAATCCGAATGGCCTGCCTGGTAGATCGATCTGCATGCCGTCGTGTCGCTCGATAGGTCGTTCAGTCCTGAACTGCAGCCTGGCATTGTTGGAACCAGTATTTAAAACCGTCTGAACCTTGCCGATAGGGGCCCCACGGTGACCAACAGTTTCGGTGTCTACAGTATCAGTATTGTTGCTTGATCTGACATAAAGATTTGTCCAAGGACGGCTGAATATTGTCTTTATATCGTCCTCGTATGATTTTTTTTCTTCTGGTCCAGGTTTTCCATCCAGAAGTGCCCTGTAATAGGATGTGGTCGCCGCAACATAGAGCGGGCTTTTCTTCCTGCCTTCAATCTTTAAGCTGGCAACACCGGCCTCACGCAGAGATGCAAGATCATCGGGCAGTGCAATATCTTTCATGGAAAAAGTGAAAGACTTTTTGCCTGACTTCTGCTCAAAAGAGTCACGGCACGGGTAATTGCAGCGTCCCCGATTTCCGCTGCTGCCGCGTAACATTGACGAATAAAGGCAAAGTCCGCTGTATGAATAACACAGCGCACCATGCAGAAATGTTTCCACCTCGATTCCTGATTGCTTCGCAATTGTACTGATTTCTTTGAGGGTCAGTTCGCGGGCTAGTGTGACACGTCGGAAGCCCATCTCACGGAGCGCAATCGCGCCGGCCAGGTTGTGTATTGCAAGCTGTGTGCTGCCATGAAGGGTGAGTGATGGGAAATATTTCTTGATGATATGAATAACGCCAAGATCCTGAACTATGACAGCGTCAACACCTATCTCTGAAATTGTGGCGAGCATTTCGATAAGCTCCGGGATCTCATGGTTAAGAACCAGTGTATTGATTGTCACGAAAACC
>Ga0156394_1167_pt1 | contig 22785 bp, 17 predicted proteins | sample RifOxyA3_FD_108038 | JGI IMG/M metagenome (GOLD analysis project Ga0156394, IMG submission 108038) | Lentisphaerae bacterium RIFOXYA12_FULL_48_11 | reverse complement strand
ATTCGCCCGCCGATCCGTGATGAGGACAGGCCGAAAGATCAGAAGAGAACGTTGCGAAAGACAGAGGTGAGCTGGTATTTGAGACAGATAGAACGCCTCTATCAAGAGTGGTTGCTCACAGAAGAGTTCGCCAATCGGGAGATTGCGACCATCGAAGCACGTCTGCTTGAATAAGAGTCATTGAAGTAGGCGGCAAAGGATAAGAATCTTTTCTTGAATAACAGTTTCTCCGACCCATTCGAGCCGAAGCTTCGGCTTCCTGCAGTTTCCATTCTGCGCGGACGTGGAAAATGGAGAATTGACCAACATTGCTGAATTACAATTACAAACAGGCAAAGTGCCTGTTTGCAATTGACTGTGGCTGAATGCCTGAGGCAGAATTCTTAAGTGTGGTGATAATATGAAAATCAATGCAAATATTTTCGTACTGTTTTCTGCCGTTCTTACGCCCCTATGCTTGATGGCTGCCCATGAACAGCGCGCCCAGTTTCTGCCCGGCCAGGTATGGCCGGATAACAAGGGTGTGCACATCAATGCCCATGGCGGCGGCGTGATGCTGCACGAGGGAGTCTATTACTGGTTCGGCGAACACAAGATTGCGGGTGAAGCCGGTAATAATGCACACGTGGGTGTACATTGCTATACATCGACGGACCTCTATAACTGGAAAGATGCCGGTGTTGCTCTTGCGGTATCAGAAGATCCGGCCAGTGACATTACCAAGGGCTGCATACTCGAACGGCCGAAGGTGATATATAATAAGAAGACGAAGAAATTCGTCATGTGGTTTCACCTTGAGCTGAAGAGCATGGGCTACAATGCGGCGCGCAGCGGTGTGGCTCTTTCGGATAGCCCGGCTGGTCCCTATAAATTCCTGCGTTCATTGCGACCGGATGCGGGAGTCTGGCCTGTAAATGTTACAGAGGAACAAAAGGCCGCACTCAAGGATATCGACAAGCTGAAAGGAAAATCGTTCAGCGGTGGGCCGAATTCTGAAACTCCGAAATACCCGATCCTGGCCAGGGATTTTACAGACGGACAAATGGCGCGGGACATGAACCTGTTCGTCGACGATGACGGCAAGGCCTATCATATTTTTGCTTCGGAAGAGAATAGCACGCTGCACATTTCGCTCCTGAGCGATGATTACCAGTCACGCGCGGGAAAGTATGTGCGCCTGTTTGAACATCGCTGGCACGAAGCGCCGGCGCTCTGCAAATACAAAGGGCGGTACTGGATGATAACTTCCGACTGCACCGGCTGGAATCCGAATGCAGCCCGTTCGTCCGTGGCAGATTCCATATGGGGGCCATGGAAAGAGCTTGGCAATCCATGTGTCGGGCTTAATCCGCACAACAAGCTTGGCCCGGAACTGACCTTTGGCGGGCAGAGTACCTGTATCCTGCCGGTGGCCGGCAGGAAAGATGCGTTCATTGCCATGTTTGACATCTGGTGTCCGAAAGATGCGATCAAAGGAGTCTACGTGTGGTTGCCAATTTCCTTTGAGCAGGACCGTTTTACAATAACGTGGCGCGACGCATGGGATATGTCAGTGTTTGAAAAGTAATGTCTGAGACACACAGGAGAACATGATGAAAGAGAAGACAGGAATGTTTGTTCTTATATGCAGTATCTGGCTGAGCCTGGGAGTGTTTGTTCCCGCCGCGGTTGAGATCGATGCGTCAAAGAAACGGCCGCCTGTTTCCCCTTACATCTACGGCCAGTTTATCGAGCATCTCGGGCGCTGTATCTACGGAGGTATCTGGGCCGAAATGCTTGAGGATCGCAAATTTTATTTCCCGGTGACAGATGAGTACAAACCTTACACAAAACTGACTGACCAGCCTTTTCCCGTGGTGGGGAGTTCACCCTGGCAGGTGATGGGGCCTGCCGGATCTGTGAAGATGGAAACCAATGATCCTTTTGTCGGCGTGCATACTCCGCTGGTTAATGCTGGCAGTGGTATCAGGCAGAAGGATCTCGGCCTGGTAAATGGAAAAGAATACAAGGGTTATATCTGGCTGCGTGCACCGAAGGGGAAGGGCGAGGTTGCTGTTACACTCAAGGGCGGCGAGGGGAAGGCATTGATCCGCAAAGTGGGGGATAAATACAGGAAATACGAATTTTGCTTTAAGGCTACAGAGTCAACAGACAAGGGTGAGTTGGAAATTGCGGTAAATTGCGCTGCATGTCTCATTGGAACCGTTTCGCTGATGCCAGGGGACAATATCCGCGGCATGCGTGCTGACACGCTGGCGAAGTTACGCGAACTTGATTCCCCCATATACCGCTGGCCGGGCGGTAATTTTACCAGTGGTTACGAATGGCGAGATGGCATCGGCGACAGGGATCGACGTCCTCCGAGAAAGAATCCGGCCTGGACCGGCGTTGAGCACAACGATTTCGGAACGGATGAGTTCCTGGATTTCTGCAGTGAGATCAAAACGGAACCGTTGATTGTTGTCAACACGGGTCTTGGCGGACCTTACGAGGCTGGTCAGTGGGTCGAGTATGTGAATGGCGCGGCATCAACACCCATGGGTACGGTTCGCGCCGCCAACGGGCGCTCAAAGTCATACGCGGTGCGGTGGTGGGGAATTGGTAACGAGATGTATGGTCCATGGCAGCTCGGGTTCATGACGCTAAACCACTACATACTCAAGCACCAAGAGACGGTGATGCGGATGAGAACGATTGATCCGTCAATCAAGGTTGTTGGTGTCGGTGCTATTGACTTCAAGATTGAAAAACATTTTCCAGGTGAGAAACGCGACTGGACCACGGGTATGATGGAGCAATGTGCGGATTCGATGGACTGGATATCGGAACATTTTTACTGCCAGAAGAAGGATGATGTTCCGACGCATGTCCGGCTGATTCCGGACAACATCCATCGCATTGCGGAGGGGCATCGCAATCTGCGAGGGAAGTTACCGTCGCTTGCCGGGAAGGATGTACGCATTTCGATGGATGAGTGGAACTACTGGTATGGTCCGCATCTATACGGCGAGCTGGGCACACGGTATTTTCTGAAAGACGCGCTGGGTATTGCTGCGGGACTCCATGAATATTTCCGCTGCACAGATATCATCGATGCGGCTTTCTATGCTCAGACGGTCAACGTAATAGGCTGCATCAAGACAACGAAGACGGAGGCTTTTTTAGATTCCACTGCACTACCTCTGATGCTATACCGCAGGCACTTCGGCACACTGCCGTTGGAAATAACAGGTGAGGTAAAAGATATCGATGTCATGGCTGCATTGAGTGCCGACGGGAAGAAGATTACGATTGGTATTGTAAATCCGCTCGCCCAGCCAGTCGAGGTGCCGGTGATAGTGAAGGAATTGAAGCTGGCAGAGAGAGGTTGCGTCTGGACAATAGCCGGAACAGATCCAATGGCATTCAACGACGAGTCCGCCAAAACGCGGCTGGATGTTCTGAAGAAACCGGTAAGTTTTGACGGAATACTCAAGGTTCCAGCTTTCAGTATAAACGTGTTTGAATTTTCTTTTTAAAGAGGAAAAGCTATGAGAAGACGAGATTTTCTTAAAACAATAGGTATTAGTACGGCAGCTGTTGTTTCCGGCTGTCAGTCAATAACGGGATCCGTCAGGCGTCCAAATGTGGTCTTTATCCTGACCGATGACCAGCGATGGGATCATCTGAGTTGTGCCGGGCATCCTTTTCTCAAGACTCCGCACATCGACCGAATTGCCGCAGAGGGGGTAATGTTCCTGAACGCTTTTGTAACCAGTTCGCTCTGCTCACCCAGCAGGGCTTCATTCCTGTCCGGTCTGTATGCGCACAGCCATGGTGTTGTGGATAACTTCACTGATTATCCGGCAAAAATGACAAGTTTCCCGATGCGTTTGCGGGAAGAAGGGTATGAGACAGCCTACATAGGCAAGTGGCACATGAATGAGGGGGATGATTCGACGCGGCCCGGTTTTGATTACTGGGCAAGTCACAAGGGGCAGGGGAATTATTTTGATAGTACGTTCAACGTAAATGGACAACAACAGGTATTGAAAGGTTATTATACGGAACGGGTGACTGATCTGGCGGTTGACTGGATCAGGAAACCACGCACCAAACCTTTTGTTATGATTCTGGGTCACAAGGCTCCTCACACGCCGTTTACGCCGGAGCCGAAATATGCGCATATATATGATGACATTAAGATAGACTATCCGAAGTCGGCATTTGCACTGGAAGATAAGCCAGAGTGGGTCAAGCAGAGGATTGATACGTGGCACGGAATATACGGTCCGCTCTATGGGTTCCGCGAGAAGTTTCCGGATACCAGGCCGGAAAGTGTGAAAGACTTTGCCCGCTTTGTGCGGGATTACACGGCCACAATCAGGAGTGTGGATGACAGTGTCGGGCGTGTTTACCAGGCTTTAAAGGATATCGGGCAACTGGACAACACGCTGTTTGTTTTTGCGGGAGACAATGGAATGTTTCTTGGTGAGCATGGGATGACCGACAAACGGACTATGCATGAGGAGAGTATCCGCGTGCCCATGGTTGCCAGGTATCCGAAATGTATCAGGGCTGGTACGCGGATAGACGAGATGGTTCTGAATATCGATATGGCGCCAAGTATTCTGGAGATATGTGGTGCGAAGTCACTGTCAAATATTCACGGCATGAGCTGGAAGAGCCTTGTATGCGGCGATGTGAAAGGCTGGCGTACAGCCTGGTATTACGAATATAACTACGAGAAACAGTTCCCTTACACGCCGAATGTACGCGGGATCAGGACGGAGCGTTGGAAATATGTTCATTACCCGCATGGTGATAACGGGCCTGACCGCCACAAGGCTGAACTCTACGACTTGCAGAACGACCCGAATGAACTGAAAAACCTGATTGACGATCCGGCAAGCCAGACCATGCTTGGACAACTGAAGAAACAGCTTGAAGATCTGGTCAGAACAACCAATGGTCTACCCGATAAAATGCCGATCGATGAAGGCGTTAAGAAGGAATTACCTGCGGCGGGAATACGTTAGTGAACCATATCCAATACAGCTTTTCGAAAGGTTCTGATGCCGATGTAAAAACCGTCTATTATTATTATGACGCAAATGGCAACGTAACAGACCTGGTAAATCCCGATGGAAGTTCTGCGGCACACTACGAATTTGACCCCTACGGAAATATAATTTCATCCACAGGTACAGAGGCAGAAAATAATAAGTTCAGGTTTTCAACCAAGTACTGGGATGATGAAGTAGGGCTGTATCAGTTCAATTACCGGTATTACTCATCAGTATTGGGAAGGTTTATTTCAAGAGATCCAAGCCAAGAGAATGGTATCTGCTGTTGCACTTTCGTGGTTTGACCTTTGCTGTGTTATCCCATTGCACTTCGAAGCGTTCGTCGCAGGCCTTGGCCAGGAGCTTGCAGACATCAGCTTGATCGGCCACGCTCTTTGTGCCATGCTTTTCTACAGACGTAACGGTGTCGTCCATGTCTTCTCCCTGGTGTTTTGCGATTCCAGGGAGTATATGGTGCACCGTTACGTTTCGCACCAAATAGGTACAAAGCAGAAATTCAGATTCGTCAATAATGACGGGCAATTCCGAGAACTTGCCCCAGTAAACTGCCGACTATAGGATAAATACATCCGCCGAATGGCGTGTGGCAATTTCGGCGATTCGAAGGGTGTGGGCTTTGGAGTCCAGGAATTACGGATGGATTTTGGTCCTGGATATCGAGTGTATTACGGCAAGGAGGCAACACGCTGGTAATTTTGCTTGGTGGCAGTGACAAAAAGCGGCAATCATATGAGATTGCTCAAGCCATCAGGCGATGGGAGAATTATAAGAAAGGCGGGAAATAAACCATGGCACTGACAAGAGAATACCGCGAGACTGTTGTCGAAAGGATCAGGAAAGATCCGCAATTTACTGTGGCACTGTATGCGGAGGCAATTTCGTCCATGATAGAAGGTGATAAAGGTACGGTGCTGTCCATCTTGAGGGATCTTGTTCATGCTCACATTTCATTTAGCAAACTGGCGGAACAAACAGGATTAGACGAAAAATCCCTGCATCGAATGCTTGGTTCCGGCGGCAACCCTACAATGGAAAACCTGGTGTAATTGATACATGTTATCGAGAGGGATCTCAAACTGGATGTGAATATAAGTGTCAGAACGCACCAGAAGAGTGGAGCAAAGAAAATGCGCATCAGGCAACCGGCTCTGGCTTATGCTTGATAGCGCGCTGACTCTTTATATAGGACTTTAAGAAATCTTATCCGTTCCTGGCAAAAATGGTACTGAATGTCTGGCTTCCGGCATAAGGAAGTACGAAGGCTTCTCTGTATTGTTCTGCTTCAAATCATCCATGGCAGTCTTGACGGCTGATTCAAGATCCGGTGCTGTCCGGATACCGAGATCGGAGATGTCCATGCTGTTCATTTCTGTCATCAGTATTGCATTTCTACCGCGTGTTTTTGAAGATAGCGCGGTTTGCCCCAGAACCTCAGCGGAACGCCGCAGTTCGGAATAGATTTCGGCAATATCATTCTTCTTAACCCAGTAGCGGAAACGCTCGTCACCCAGGCCCTCAGGACATGGCGCGATGAGAATGATAAGCCCATTTTCTTTAACGGCCCTGTGGGCATTAACAAGCGCTTTGTGGCTCTGTATCCAGTTCAACGCTGAGCCGGCTGACGCAATGACCAGGTCCGCCGGCCTGTTAATATCCACGCGTGATACTCTTTCTGCCATTCTGCATGCGGCCCGGTGTGCAAGGTCAAGTTCTCCGGAAAAGACGCCGGCCAGCTTGCCTGAAGGTGTGAGGACTGTGTTGATTATTATGTCAGGATTACACATCCTGGCACCCTCCAGCATTTCTTCAGCAACCGGATTTCCATCAAGGATGCCAGGGTCAACCATGGGGTGGATTCGATCCTGCACTGGATCCAGTGTGAGGCTGTGGTTGTAGGCTATTGTGTCCCGTGAGGCAAGGCCAGGGACCAGCGATTTTCTGCCTCCTCCAAAACCGGCATGGTAATGATAACCAACCGTTCCGACAAGGATCAACCTGTCTGCTTCAATTGCCTGCCGGTTTACACGAACATTATGTCCTCTTTTTGTAGTGCCGACATAAACCAGGTTGGCCTCGTCGTCAGCATTGTGCCTGAAAATCCGGCCTTCAAACTGATTGAAGATTGATTGCCCAAGTATCTTCTGTGTTTCTGCAGTGTTTGGTGGTCTGTGTATACCTGAGGCGATAAGGAAGAAGATGTCTTTTAGCGAGCATCCTTTTGCGATAAGGCCTTCTAGAATAAAAGGGAGAATTGTGCTGGTTGCCGTCTGGCGTGTGTGGTCAGAGACGACAACGCAGACTGACCCCCCTGGTCTGATAATGTCGAATATGGTTTGTCTGGACCCGTCGGGCCAGATTGGATTGAAAAAAGCCTCTCTTATGGAATTGCCGGTCAGGGTTTCGTTTGTGAAGCCAGAAGATTCTATAGTTCCAAGGTAATCTGCAGAGTTGCTGAGAACCGAGGGAATCTTCATTTTTTCTTCTTGGCATCAGCAGCCGGCGCAGCAGCAGCCTTTGCGGGAGCCGCTGCAGCTTTCTTTGCTCCACCGGCCGTGGCATTATAGGTTTCCTCGCCCGGTTCCTTGACCTCGTCAAGAATTTTATTAACGATATCAACTGTTGTGAGACCTTCTGAGTCGGCGGAGAAGTTGGTCTGCAGACGATGCCGCAGCACAGGTATTGCCGCCTTGCGGATATCGTTACAGCTTACGTGTATGCGTCCTTCAAGAACCGCTCTGGCTTTTGCGGCAAGAACAAGGTTCTGGCCGGCGCGGGGGCCCGCTCCGGTTGATACGTACTGCTTGGTCACCTTTGGCGTCTCGTCATACTGTGGACGTGTTGCGCGAACGAGGCGGATGATGTATTTGATGACGTGATCAGAAACAGGAATCTTCTTTACCACGTTCTGAAGCTGGATAACTTCTTCCCTGTTGAGAATTCTCTGTGGTTCGGCAAGGCCACCGGTTGTCGTGGCCCCAATGACCTTCTCTTCTTCATCCTGCAGCGGATAGTCAACCCAGATGTTGAACATGAATCGGTCGAGCTGAGCTTCCGGGAGGGGGTATGTACCTTCCTGTTCGATCGGGTTTTGGGTCGCAAGCACAAAAAAAGGCTTGTCCAGTGTGTAGGTGGTATTACCTGCTGTGACGCGTTTTTCCTGCATGGCCTCGAGTAGGGCGGCCTGGGTTTTGGGCGGTGTACGGTTAATTTCGTCAGCAAGAAGCAGGTTGCAGAAGATTGGTCCCTTGATGAATCGGAACTCCTTTTCGTTCGTCTCCTTATTCGTTTCGAGCACGTCTGCTCCGACGATGTCAGAAGGCATCAAGTCGGGAGTGAACTGAACGCGCTTGAATTGCATATCAAGTACTTTGGCAATGGTGAACACCGTCAGTGTTTTTGCCATACCTGGCAAGCCGATCAGAAGGGCATGGCCTCCTGCTATCATGCACATCAGAACCTGGTCAAGAACCTCTCGCTGTCCTACGATTACCTTGCCGACTTCCTTCCGGATGGCGTCCGTTCTTTCTGCCATCTGCTGGACTATTTTTACATCCTCTTCTGTGGTTTTTGGGCCCGTGGAGAGAGATGATTCATCTTTGCCCGACTTGCTTTGTGTTACGACGTTAGGTGCTGCAACTTCCTTGGCTGCCGGTTTTGGCTGTGCCGGAGGCGGTTCTGCGGTGACTGCAGGCGGCGTAGCCGGCGTCTGTTCTGCGACAGGTGCGACGGAAGGAGGCTCGGGTTGCAGTGTTCCAGGAGGGGGTTCGGCGGGAGGTGTTTGTGGCAATTTCAGACGTGCTATAGTGGCGCCGGTGATATTAAAAGTGAACTGTGTATCGCCTAAGGCAATAAGATCTCCATTGTTTAAGACAACAGCTTGAATTGGTTGACCATTGACCAAGGTGCCGTTGGAGCTTTGCAGATCATATATGCACCATGCTCCATCCTGTATGCCGATCTGCGCGTGCTTGCTCGATATGCCACCATCGTCCAGAACAAGGGTGCAATCTTCCGCTCTACCAAAGATCATTCCGGTTTCAGGGACTTCCAACTTATGACCTGTATATGGACCTGCTGTAAATATTATTTCAGCCATTGCTTTATGACTCCTCTTCTGGGTCTTTATTATCGTTTATTTTTCATCTACGGGTATCTCGGCGCCCGGATCAATTTCATCAACTGGATCCGGAAGTTCCGGCATTTCTCCAACAATGCTCAGATCGAGTTTACCAAGTTCTTTCATTTTATCCGTTATTCTGATGCTGGACAGGTAAGGCCTGTAGTTCCACCTGGGAACCTCTTTTCCTGGGTCAACGAATTTGGAAACAATATCCCTGCTTCTTGAAACCTGAAAGCCCGGGCCGACGTCTTCAAGGAACATCATCTTGTAGTTTCTTTTCTTTGCGCCGTGATAAACGTTGTTAGCCATGTCCGTGACAGGACCAAGTCGTATCATGCTTACGATTGCGCGCGCATATCCTTTTTTCTTGCCGGTCAGGCCCGTTACACGGTGAATAACTTTCTTTTCAAAGAAAGGATCAGACTTATTTACAATGTATTCGATTGATTTGCGGTCGGCGTCGGTAAGAGTATCCTTGTAGCGATTGAGGGTCAGGCCTTCCCAAACCTCGTGTTCAAATGCGACAAACAGGTCGTACTTTGCTGGAGGCAGGCCCACGAATTCGAAAGAACGGAGGTCTGCGCCACCGAGGTTGGCCCTGTAAACGAACTTAGGTTCGTGAGGAGGAAGTGCGAACACGCCTACAATAGGTACATCGTTGGGTTTAATGATCTCTCCGCGCATGCCTCCAGTCAGGGATAGGTCGGGGTTGGTATACAAAGATTTACCTGTGTACATCTTCGCGAATTTAGCCTCATCCAGTTCTGCAAGCGTGGCTGCGTACACAACCATGGCTGTAATTGATGATAAGGCGATTACCGATGTCCATACTATGGCATTACGTTTCATGATGGCCTCTCTTAATACATATCCGTAACAAGACCTAAAGCTTCCTCTAAAATCAAAGGCAAGCCAGTAGCTACAATATAATTGGCCGGGATTTTACTCAAGGGAAAATCAATTTCCATCGAGTCCAGTTTCCTGCCGATTTCTTCTGGATGACCTAACAGGCATGGGTATCAGTGCGCTATATACCCACAAACCTCTGATAATCCGGCAAAACCTTACATCAAGTAGCCGGTTTGTCATGCCCCACTACGCTTATTTCTGTTCAGTTAATGCCTTGTAATATTCTGCAACCAAATCCTTGTAAGCTTTGGGTGCCAAGTCTGTCCCGCCTTCCACAACATCATCGAGTTTCGAAACGGTTGCGCCTGAGTCAATGGAATCGGCAACATCAGCACTTAAGTCGGTTGATGCTCTTTTCAGGTCCGAGGTTGTTCTCTTCAACAATTCTTTAACCTCGCTTATGGGCATTCCTCTGTTGATGGCATCGTCAGCTTGTCGGATATGATGCATGGCTGACCCTATTTCGGTTGTTCTCAGGTTCATAAGGGAGGCTTTAACGTGCATGGCTTCCGTTTTTTCCATGAGGGATTTTAATCCTTCCATGGATCCCTGCGCGGTAGAGTCCATCCTGCGGCTCGAGCCATTCCCTGCCTGTCCTACACCATCAGCGCTTCCGGAGGCCTGTTTACCTCCGCCGGTTGCTTTCGTATCTGCCTTGCCATCAAGTTGTACCTGGCCACTCTGGAGCGGTTCAGGAGTCCGGCGTTCTTCAATATTATTGTCACCTTCTCCGACCGTACCGCCGGATGAGGCTGATTCACCATCAGCCATACCCTGCCGTCCAATATTGCCGCGGCCGTCTTGTTCCTTGTGGTCAGGAGCCTGGTTGCCTGATTTACCCTTGGCAAGGAAGGAAGAGTTTCGACCTTCCATTACATCCCAACCCATGGGAAGGTCAGGTATTACCTGGTTTGTGGCGCTGTCTTCTGCCTTCTTCGCGGCTTCTTCACTCTGTTTTACAAGGTCACCGATGATATCTTCTGCCTGTGTGCCGAGGGCGCCCAGAGCCTGGAATTTCATTTCCTCTTTATCAAAGTTTTCGGTAACGAACTTGTCTTTTTCTTCCTGGTTTGTTTGTTTTAGCCATGTTTCAAGGTCATCCAGCCGGCCGGCAGCTTTCTGTAAGGCTTCCAGGAGTCCGTCATCTTTCATGCTGGCGATCTCATTGTTTACAGCGTTCTTTAAATTTTCTTCCTGTTCTTTTGTTATGCGGACTTCCTCGAAAATTTCAAAAACATCTTCCACTGCTTCATTACCGACTTGGAGCTCTTTGAATATATTCAGGTCGGTAGGGACTTGGAGGAGAGCTTGTTCCATGTTCAATTTAAGTGCCTTGATGTCTTCTTCCATTTCGTCACGCTCTTCTGCGGACATATCCTTCTGGGCTTCCATGGCCTTCATGGATTCAACGATTTTGGCTTCAAGCTGAGCCAGCTTGTTGAGCTTTTCCTTTACCAGGTGCAGTTCTTCAGTTGCCTTGGCTGCATCAGCCTGGGCTTCTGCCAGCTGGCCTTCCCTGAGCATTGCCTGCAGTTCCTTGAGCTTGATCAGTGCAGTTGTTTCTATTGGCTCGGCGGCTTTGGGATTGTTTGCGTCCAGCTCTTCCGCTGCCTTGAGCATGTCGGGTCGGACCTTCTTGTTTTCGCATTCTTCCGCCACTTTTGTGAGTGATTCTGCAAAGTTCTTGTCATTCTCCATAAGGGTGGCTGCTTCGCGCTGACATGATTTGCCAAACTCAGCCATGTCTGCTGCCAGCGAGTCCTGCTGGTCAACCAGGGTCTTGCCGACAGGTGCATTTTTAGCCAGATAGTCTTTTGTTGCTGTCAGGATTTTTGTCTGTCCGTTGATCAGGGCCTCCATCATTACCAATAGCCCTGAAATCTTCTTTGTACGCTGCGTCTTGTCGGCAATTGCCTCGGCGTTTGTCAGCTGGCGAAGGATCTTCTCTTCCATTGCCACACTTTTCAGACAGTATATGGTCTTGTTGGCGGCTGTTTCTTTTGTATCTGCAACACGGCTAAGAGTTGAAATTACCTCGAGCATTTCTTTCTCGTAAAGCTCCTTGAATGACATGGTCATGGGGCCGAGCGGCTTCATCGGGTTTTTGAGAATCTCGCCTGCCATCTGGCGTATATTTTTCTGCTGTTCCTGTGCCGCATTACACTGCTCTGGTGTGGCAACCGCTATGGCGTCGTATAGCTTTCTGGTGGTTGCCAGGTTTGATCTCTGGAGGTCGATGATCTTGCCGAGCGTATCAACTACTTTGGCCGCTCGCGGATCTTCCTTCTTCTTTTCCATGTCGGCGATGGATCCGCCAAAATCAAAGAAAATCATTGAAGATTGAATAATGTGCCCGCCGTCCATCGGGAAGTTGTCCTTTACTACAACACGGAATGCGGCCGGCTCTGTTTTCAAGGGCCTGTGTTCTGCAAGGCCTTTCCATTCTTCCGCAAACATTTTTTCATTAACGTTCTGCCAGTTCTTAACAGGAATGCCGATGGCTTCCTTGAGTTTCGCGGTACCGGTAGGAACCCGTTCGATTGTAACGTCTGATACACCATAATCGTCAACAACCGTGAACTCGATGTTGGGCAATCCGTCGGGGCCAAGGATTACACGGCCCTTGGGTTTTGTTATCTGGATAACCGGGGGCTTGTCTGCGAGCATCTCGTAGTTAATGGTTGCCTCGGCTGTTTCCTTGTAAGTATCTACTGCGGCAACCTTTAATGTGTTGCCATCCTTAATGCTCAGTTTTCCGAACCAGGTTTTGTCGTCTTCGCCCTGGAGAAGAGTAACCGGTTCAGATCCCTTGGTTGAAAGAGCTACAGATGAGGCTGAAGTGTTGCATTTGACTGTTACTTCGACTTCTGAGCCCTGGAAAACCTGGACAGGTTCACCCATGCCGTCGAAAGCTTTTGGTGCAATCCCAAGATATTCCGGCGGCTTTATGTTCAGTGTTACTTTGACAAAAGCCAGCGGCGGTCTTGTTTTGACTTTAAACCATTTCGGGGATGGTGCGTCGCCGGCCCTGAACCTGTATTCAAGGTCTGTGGTGACTTTCGGAATCCGGTAAGGCCACTCCTTGACGTCTCCACCATCGACCCGGCCCAGTACGTAAGTTGTCTTGTTATTGTCAGAGGGCTTGATGTCCAGGCTGACGTAGTGCCCCTTCTTTCCTTTAACGTTGCACTTGAGGAGCATTGGGTTTCCCTGGAGAACCGTTGTGTTTCCTGGATCAACATTGACGATACTGGTCATGCTGATAGGTTGAACGTTGGAGAAAGGATTCACAATTCGCCAAATAGCAACAACCCATGCTTTTCCCTGTATGGTGCAGGGAATGGCGAGCAGGGTGACTGCAATGCCCATACCTATCATTGACCATTTGAGCGCTTTCTTGTTGCGCATTTTCTCGACGTCCACATTGTTCCATTCGGGGATGCCGCGTTTGACATAGGCTTCCTTGAACGGGTCCTTGGTTGTGTCGTTGGAGAATTGCAGGAAGTTTATCAGGCGGTTGTCCAACTGGGGGAAATGGCTTTCGACTATTGATGCAACTGCCTGAATCGTGTATCGCTGGGACAAGACTTTCTTTGTTCGCCAGATGGCGATTCCGAACAGAGAAGTAACAACCAGCCAGAAGAAAATACGTCCTGGCCGGTCGAACTGCACCAGGATATCGAAAACTCCAGATAACCAAAGGACGGCAAGGGTTATGACGATCCAAAAAAAGAATTTGATTTCTGCGCGCCATCTTGAAATCAAATGTCCGATCCGTTCAAGTTCCGATGCAAGAGCTCCTGGGGGCATTGGTGTCCCTCCTTCTCATTTCATTTTTTCTGTAGTCGTCAACTAAGCTTCTGTCGACATCTTTATCCCGACGGTATTTTCTTCAATAAACCATTAAATCCTATTTGCTGGTCTTGCCGGCTGCCGGCTTCCTGGGCGTCTGCTCGCTTTCGTTATCGTCTGCATTTATTTTACCACCTGTGTAGCCGCCTGGAAGCTTTTCAACATGGAGGTCTTTTATGTAAAGTTCTCCCTGGCCCGTTATGCCAATAAAGTGAAAGGACATATAACGGACTGTTTTGATAATTCTCATTCCGTTATTGGACAGTTTGGGCTCTGGGAAATCGCGATGAATCCTTGTCCAACTTTTTGGATTTACGCCCTTGTCGTCTATTGTGTTCCATGATCCCTTCCATCTTTTCTGCATATCGAAGAGGCTGGGGTTCTCGTAAGGCGCCAGGCCGGGTTTGAACTGATAACCAATTGGATAAGCGTGATAGGGGGCAGTACCTTGAACGTATATGGAGAATCTGTAACGGCAACCCTGTTCAAAAGGAATCAGAGGGCTATCAACCTGCACGCCGGTCCACCATAGAGGTTGGCCCTGATAACCTTTATCCTCGTTGATTATCATTCTAATTACATTTTTTTTGCTATTAAATTGAGGAAGCATCGTAACATACTTCGTGTTGTTGGCATAATTTCCGTTCTGGCCAGGGGTATAATCATAAGTCCAGTATTTCCATGGGTTTTCCGGATCCTCGCAGTTTCCGTTTATCATTAAATTCTTCCCTTTTTCTTCAGCTGCAGAAACTGAAACTGCAAGAAAACCGCACAAAAACAGAAATATCATCGAAATAAGGATCCTTTTCACCATTCACTCCTCTCTTTATTATAAATGTTCCAAAAATACAAAAAGTTACATAATACAGCCATTTTCCCATTATTCTTTTGGGATAATCTTACGGCATATTGCGCCATTTTCTAATGGACCATTCTATTGTCAGTAACGTTATCAAACACGAGATTATTATGAAATTCTGCCATAAAGACGAATATTTCACGGTTTCTTCCTCTCGTTTCGTGAAACTGAGCGAAGATAGAGCTTCATTCATGTCTTTGACGCTTTCAAAGAACTTTCCACCGCTATTCTGGGCGATTGCCTCCAGAACCTCTGTTTTTGCCGGTCTTGGCACAGATTCAGGAGTAAAGGCCTTGATGAAGAACGAGATTGGATCTGATGTAACTTTCTTGCCCTCGATTTCGGCCACTGCTACTGCCTGATGAATGCCGGCAATCTCGGCTGTGAACTTTGTTGCAAATCCCGAGAATGATTTGCCTGAAGCGATAACCTGCTGCTTGGCCATGACGAACGGAATAGTACGCTTGTCAGGTGTTGTGATCTCGCAGTTCATGGTTGCATTCTGAATGCTTTCGCCCTTGCTGTCGCTGAACCTTGCGCTTATTTCCATCTGTTCGCCAAGATACATCTGTTCCTTGTCGGAGAATATGTCCAGTTTCTGGGTGGGCCCTTCTTTCTCTGAAGGCGACAACCATACCATGAGCTGTTCCCAGAACCTCTGGTATTGTTGATTCTCATTTGCCCTTGGGTCGAGCTGCCATCTCCACAGGGAATCGGTATAAAGCGCCACAACCTTTCCCTGCCCGTATCTCTGGGAGACAATCATAGGGGTAGGGCCTTTGTCTGTATTTGCCGTGATCAGCGATTCGGCTCCTGCGGACAATGCCGCATCAGGGAAAATGGAGAGTACGGGCGGAACATCTTCCCAGTATTTCTGTTCGCCTGAAAAGGCGGGATGAACCTTGCCTTCTGCTGTCAGTGCGACAGGATACTTTCCTTCGATCATGGACCCGAAACTTTTAACGGGAAGTATCTTTCGTAGAGGCGTATTCTGTATGCCGTTTGCACCCCAGGCTCTCGTTCCTCCAAGCAGGATAAGGCTGCCGCCATCGTCTACAAACTTGATCAAGTTTAGTGCACGCTGATCGCCGAGTTCTTCGGCATTGAGGTTCCCAAGTATAAGGATCTTGAAGAAAGACAATTGAGATTCAGTCATGTCGGCCGTCATGCTTCCCTGGGTACCTGCCGTGACGAGGAATTTTCCTTTTGCTCCGCGGATAAAGCACAGCGGAGTGACTTGCTTGATTGATTTAAGCACATGGGTCAGGTATTTGGATTCCCACCTTGGCGGACCTTCAACATAAAGCAGGCGGTTCTTGGTGTCGATGACCTGAACGTTCATGACATATTCATTGTCGTTGGTGTGTGTCTCGCCCTGGAGAGGTGGCAGGAATACCCTGTAATTATATACTCCTATTTCCGGATTCTGCAGTTGGAAGGAAACCTCTCTGGCACCGCCGCCATCGGGTATCTGGGTGGGTGCTTCATTCTGCAATGCACCGTTTTTGAACAGCTGCACATTAACCGGTTGTCCTTTTGTCCCCTGGCCTGATATTACAACCTTGAGTTCTGTGTTCCATCCGACAGTTACACGACGCGGCGTATTGACTGTATCAACGCGGATGTCTGGTTCAATTTCCCATGCGGCTTTCGGTTCAAGTCGCACTGAATAGATGGGGATTGGCCACTTTTCGTTTGCCCAGCCGTCGTCCGCTTCCCGTGTATCTATTGCATCAGACAACAGCAGTATACCTGTAACGTTCTGTCCCTTGTATCGGTCTCCCAGGTTTCTGAGTGAATCACGTATAAGCGTGGACGATCCATTCACCTCGACCGTGTCAACCGCATTGATTTCAATCCTGGAGCCAAGTTCGGCGGCGAAGTAATAAGTGTCAATATCGCACTCGGCGGCGACCACGCTTTTCCATGGCTGATCCAAGGCGTTTTTGGCCTCGGTCCATCTGTTGGTTGCTCCCTCAACGGGAGGGCCGAGTAACATACTTTTCGAAGTATCGACTATTACGATAAATCGTGGTTTCAGCAGGTGGGTTACTGACTGTTTGAAACTTGGCTGGAGCATACACCAGGCTAGAAGGGCAATGAATAACAGTCGGACGGACATGATCAGGATGTTGAATAATTCAATTTTCAAGTACCGCCAGGCACTGAAAAGACCAACCGCTATGGCAATAGCTATGCCCATGGCAATTATTGCCAGAGGTATCGTATGTTCCAAAATAATCATTCTATTTCTTTCAGGCGCCCTGGTCTGTTACTTTTCCTGATGCTTCAATTCCGAGCTGTTCGGATAGCTTCGGTGTTGCCCTTGCCAACCTGTTTGCATAAAAAACTTCTGCAATTGAAAGGATGAGCAGCAGCCACAGGAACTGTTCTCCCATTGTCTGGCCCACCCTGTAATCTTTAAGCTGCTTCAGGAGCTCTTCCTTGTTTTCGGCCGTATTGACCATTTTTGTGCCGATCTTTTTCGGAATTTCTTCCCGCTTGATTGTTGCGAGGTATGACTCTTTGCGATCGATGTTAACAGCCAGGCCTGGTGTCGGGTCACCCGTCTGTTGTGTCAGCGTGTAGATGCCTGGTATAAGCATGTTTTCCACGTACAAGGATGTCTTGTTGTCGGTAACGGCGCTTCGGATAGGGACATTTTCCTTGTTGGGGTTCTGAATGGTGGATGTCTGAATAGCCTCGGGGAGCACATCGACCAGTGAAAGATTCTTTCCGCTCCAGATGTAGGGTGATTCGCCCCGTATACCTGCGCCATACTGCACAACCTGGTGCATCAGCGGCAGGAAGAAAGGTGAAAGAGGGAAACTGCTCCAGTCACGATTTGCGGCAACGGAAAAGAGGATGGTTGCGCCATTACCGACGTTCCGGTGCATCAGGAATGTATCTGTGGCGCCGGCAGAAATAATTGATTCCTCTCCCTCGTTCAGACCTTCTTTTGGCCATCTCAGCTGGCGGGAAATAGTAACGACCGGTGCGCTGCCGGGCGGGAGTTGTAGAGTCCTGAGGAGTGGATGCTGTGGCTTCTCCCATCTGAGCATGCGTTTCTTCTCCTCCATCTGTACGTCGATAACTGAAGAGGGCTTGCCGGGCATAACGCTCCATGCCTTGTAATCTTCAATTGTTGCTTTGTCGCCAGGGAAAATGACGAGCAGTCCGCCGCTGCGAACATACTGTTCAATCACAACAAGATCCTGTCCGGCAATCGGTATGGCATTACAGAGAAATATGCACGAATAAGCTGAAAAGGTTTCGCTTGGAAGTTGGTCAGGGGTAACATGTTTGACGTTCATTGTGGCATTTGAATCGCCTGTCGGGTTGAGCGCCTTCATTACAAAAAATGCGTCATTCTGGGTTCCGACACACAGCGTAGGGAGTTGCTCTTTGACCTTGATGGTAAAGTAGAAGTTATTGTCAGCCGGCAGATTGTCGGAAGGAGACTGGATCCTTGCGGAATGTTTGCCGGGCTTGAGCTGCGGGAGTGCAAATAACTCCTCGGCTTCCGAATTGTCTGTGAAAACTATGGCACGCGTTCCAATTTCCTGGTCATCGACATACGCGGTAATGGTGCTGTTTTGTGCCGGGCCAGTGCGGGCCAGCTTGACTTTTACCTTTGCAGTGGTATCGGACATTATGAGCTGGGGCTGGAGATCTATGTCGATTGGTGCGGTGTTTTCCGGGGCTGTTACTCCGACGAGTGTTACGAAGAAAGCGGTTTTTTTATCAATTTTTGATGGTTGCCAGACATCTATGCTGGAGCTTTTGGCCACCTCTCCCTCGCCGGGTTTCCCCTTGCTATCCTTCTTTGAGGTCTTTTCATCAGTCTTCTTGGCCGGCTTTTCTTCTTTTTTCTTTGCCGATTTATCAGGTATGACCTCTAGAGCCTGGCTATTGGCATTTGTATCCGTTATTGCAAAACTGTTCCACGGCAGGGCCTGACCGTCTGTGAAAATATGGATTTCCCTTTCCCTGCGGCGAGTTTCGAGTTTGAGCGCGTCGTTTGCAGCTATTACTGCGGGAGCTAGCTGCGAACCAGTTGTGCCGCATTTTAGCCCCTTGAGCTGGCTCAGCACGAACTCCCTCTGGACATTCAGCTGTCCCACTACTGGAGTCACGTCGGTCCCTGCTACGTATAGACAGACCTGGTCGCCTTCTTCCAGGCCTTCAATCATGTTGGCGGCGGCATCGATTGCCCGGCTCCATGCCGTATCCTTGCCCATATTGTATTCCATGCTGAATGAGCCATCCAGGACTATGGCGATATCTCTCTGTGTCCGGCCGAGAACCTTGCCAAAACTCTTGGTTCGGAGCATTGGCATTGCGAATGCCAGCGAGATGACAGCCATTATGATGGTTCTCAATATCCAGAGTATAAAGTTCTCCATCTTGATGCGGCGGGATGATTTCTTCTCTGCCATTTTCAGGAATCGGACGGTGCTGAAAGGCATTCGCACCTTTTTTGAAGACTGCATCATATGCAGCGCCAGCGGAATGGTTGCCGCTGCACCTGCCCACAAAAACATAGGGTTCAGAAAATCAAACATGACTAAGCAAAGCTCTTTCTTTACTCAAAACTTACCGCGACAATCTTCTTCGTTCCTCGAGATATGCGCGTACAAATGTTCCAACGTCCTGGTCGGTCCTGACAAGCCTGTAATCTATATTCATTGCCTGGCAGGCGCTTCTGTATTTTTCCATGAATTCCTGGAAAACGGACTGATAATCCGCTGCCATGGACTTTGGGTCACAGATTACAGTCTCGCCTGTTTCCATATCCTCAAATTCGCACCCGCGCTTGAATGAAAGATCTATTTCCGTCGGGTCAAGCGTATGGAAAACGATCACATCGTGATGTTGTTTGCGGAAATGGGCGAGGGCAAGGTTTACCTTTTCGGGTTCATCGAACAGGTCTGAGAAGATAACAATAAGCGCGCGTTTGCGGACGCTTTCCGCAATCTGGTTCAAGGTGTCTGCTACAAGCGTTGTTTCTCCGGTTTTCAGGCCCTGCAGACCCTTGAGCAGGTTATTGAGATGGTTGATCGAGTTGCTTGCGCTTACCTGGTAATCGATCTTGTTGGAATGGACGAAAAGACCGATTGAGTCACGGGCTTTTACCACGACGAACCCTATAGCAGCCGCAAGATGACATGCGTACTGGTACTTTGAAATATCGCTGTTGCCGTACCCCATGGAACCGCTGCGGTCTATCACCATGTAGACACGCAGGTTTGTTTCGTCTTCGTATCTCTTGATGTAATAGCGGTCTGTACGCCCGAAGACTTTCCAGTCTATCTTCTTTACATCGTCGCCCAGGCCGTATGATTTATGGTCGGCGAATTCTGAACTTGCGCCCTTTAGCGGGCTTCTGTGCGCACCGGCCAGGTTCCCTTCAACAACGTAACGTGAGAGCAGTACGAGGCGTCCAAGTTTATGACGTTCCTCAGGTTTCAGATAATAAGTTATGCCTTCGCCTTCAGCCATAAGCTCTTTTCTGCGTTCACGCTGTTTCAGCGGCCACTCCGGCCGCAAATAAGAGGCCTTTTTACACTTTTTGTCTTCTCTCTTGCAATAGATAACAGCTTATGGAGAGAAGTCTTTTCTGCCCCATTATATACTCTAATGTCCTGTTACAGTGACAATGTTACTGATTCTTTGGTTATTGCGGCAAAAGGAGTCCTGAAATTCAGGGGTAACAGGAGAAAGGTTGGCCATGCCTACCTTCTTTTTCCGCAAAAGCGCTTAATATTTTTTTTGAAGAGAGGCATGTCGCTTTTGAGGATTTGCCAGATAATCTTCAGATCTATGCCGAAATATGCGTGTATAATCCTATGTCGTAAACCGACGATCTTGTTCCATTCGATTTCGGGATGTGATGCCCTGAAATCTTCCGGCAGTTGATTGGCGGCCTCACCAATAATTTCCAGATTTCTTGCAACGGCATCGATTCTCATCTCATCCTTGATGAATGTGCCTTCTGATATTCGCTTGGTGTAACGTTCGATCTTATTGACTGCATCCAAAATGTCTTGAAGAAGCAATTCGACAGGCCGCTTAGACATGGATAAGCTCCGGCTTGATGAACTTCATTTTTGCGGGCTTAACCGCGCGGGTTGAGACCAGGTCCACGTGAATGCCGATTAGATTCTCTATTTCTTCGGCTAGTGAAACGAACTTAAGGCCGATAGATGGGTCGACCTCGACAAGGAGGTCAACATCGCTCCCTGGTTTCTGGTCGCCCCGCGCATAAGAACCAAACAAGGCCAGGCTCCCTACCTTGTATTTTGATTGCAATGCTGCCTTATGCATCCTCAGTAATTTGATTATTTCCGCCCTTTTCTTCATTATTTCTTACAATACCAATTTGACACGGATATTGCACCAGTATTTTGTAATATCCGCCCGAAGGGTTGATTGGTTCTTGGGCTATTTTATTGCGGTTTTTGTTGGGGCAGTTCCAACTCCGTGAATTTCACCTCACTCGGTTTCACAATCTTTGCCCCGGCCTTCTTGAGATAATCCATGAGATCGTTGTGAATCTTGTCGAAATCAACTTTCTTGTATTCCTCCTGGCAGGCGGGGCAGATTCCGAATACACCTGTCTTGACAGCAAAGTAATCAGGACGGATAGAGAACAAACATGGATATTGGCATAATTTTGCATTAAGAAGACCGGTCGTGATATAAGCAATAGCTTGCTTCTGATCATTCTTTTGCGCATATGTGTAGTGTAAGGATAGAATTGTACCTAATGCTGTTTTGTCGGTGGGGAGCAATACGGGGTTTCCATTACTTCGACTAAATGGTTTGTTTGGAAATAATTTATCTTTGAATGATTCAGATGTAATGAAGGCTACAAACAGTGCGTCGGCAGGAATAGCGGCTTTGTTAGAAATATCAGTCCATAACGCATCAGCCATATGGCATAGCGTTTTTGATTGTGTGGACAAGCTGGCTGGATCTCTTTCAAGCTTTCTTTGTTGCATGAGTTGTTCTGACAAGGTGATGCTGGGTAATATAACAACTTCTGTTTTCAGAAAGTCTCCGATCTTCCTGCTTTCACCGAGAAGAAGTGTTTTATCGTAATTGCCAACTGGTAATAAATATATCTTGCGATTGACCGGGGTTTGTCGTGTTTCTGCTAATGTTTTCCATAGTTCGGGAATCTTGCCGATTTCTGATTCTGTAGTAATAACGATATTTGATGCTTCTGAAAGCCATTTCTTTGTTGGGGGGTATGAAATCTTTGCGGGTGTCAGGCGTAAGGCTGTTTTACAGTTCCGAACTGCATCTTCTTTCTTGTTCAGATTAAGCAGGCATTTGGCCATTGCTGTGAAAGTTATACATGCGTGCTCATCTCCGCAACGGCTGAAAACCGCCTTCTTGTCGGTGGATTCCAGATCTGCCAAGGCTTCGTTCGGCTGTTTAAATTTCAGGAGATTGGAGAGATAAGCATCCCAATCTGGAAGTAATACATGATCTTTTGTCTTTTCAACTTTACTTTGAATTGCAAGGAATTGTTCCTTTGATATCCCGGTGGTGATAGGCTTTTCATAGCCAGATTCGATTGCAGCGGATAATGATTCAATTCTCGGCGTTTCATATGCGTCATATAAATTCCGCATGGCACCAGATTTGCCAGGCATATTCTTGATCCTACCCAGTGTTTGGGTTGCACTTGAGAGATCTCCTTTGCCATACTGGGCTTCGGCCATAATTACGAAAGATCGACACGGCTCTTTGTCTGGATATTGCCGGAGGTGTTCTTGGATAAGTTGCAATGCGTAATCATGATTACCAATTGATGTCTGAATCTCAGAACGAACAACCAATGGCCATTGTACAGTAAAAGGTATCGGTCCTTTTTCCTGCTTCAGAATCTCTTCTATAAGTTCGCCTGCTCGTTGTTTCAAGGGCATCATTTCCCGCGCCTTTGCACTCTTGTATTTACTCATGTTGTT
>Ga0156394_1312_pt2 | contig 23133 bp, 16 predicted proteins | sample RifOxyA3_FD_108038 | JGI IMG/M metagenome (GOLD analysis project Ga0156394, IMG submission 108038) | Lentisphaerae bacterium RIFOXYA12_FULL_48_11 | reverse complement strand
GACAAAGGCAATATCTGTTGAACAGTAAATTCCTTTTCACGCTCGTCTTGCTCTGTGCAGAGAATCATGTAATCATGCGTATAACCAAATCGGGCGGTTTCCGGTCAATATGAATACAAAAGAACAGGCGGTCGATTTACCTGCTCAAGGGCGTGTGACGTCGGTGGATTTCTTCAGGGGACTTACAATGTTCCTTCTGGCTGGTGAATCCGCCAGGCTGTACGGCCAGTTTCATAAATTCGACAGCGGCATAATGCAATTCCTGGGTACCCAGCTGAGCCACCATGAATGGCATGGATTGCATTTCTGGGACCTGATACAGCCTTTCTTCATGTTCATCGTTGGGGTTGCCATTCCTTTTGCAGTGGCTAACCGGATAAAGAAAGGGGAAAGCACCGGGACAATCACGTTTCACGCAATTAAGCGTTCCCTGCTGTTGTTGTTTCTGGGATGGGCCTTGTATTTTGTCGGTGCAGGGAAGTTGGTTTTCCGTTTCCAGAACGTGCTTGCGCAACTGTCTGTAACCTGCCTCGTTGCATTCCTGATAAGGGAGAAAAGCGTCAAGTTTCAGCTGGCATTCACGCTGGTGTTGCTGTTGTTGATAGATCTGGCATATCGTTTCTTCCCGGTGGAGGGCTTTAACCATCCCTGGGTGAACTTTGAAAATCTCGGCGCATGGGTAAACAATAAGATTGAAGGTGTCGACAAGGCCAGCTCCTGGGCGACATTGAACTGTGTTTCGACCACGGCTCACACGGTATGGGGTGTCCTTTGTGGTAAACTTTTAATGAGTGAAAAAACACCTGTAAGGAAAATACAGGTGTTGATCGTTGCCGGCTTGTCGGCCTTGATTGTTGGATATTCCCTGGACCTTCTGAATATCACGCCCATTATCAAGAAAATAGCCACGGTTTCCTTTGTATTTGCAAGTGGCGGCTGGACGATTCTTGCGCTCTGTTTCTTCTACTGGCTGATTGATGTAAGGCGGCTTTTCACAAAAGGTGCAAAGTTCTTCATAATAGTGGGGATGAACAGCATATTCATTTACATGTTTTTTGAAATCGGCGGAGCCAACCTGATCCGAAGATTGATCGAGCCTTTCAGTAAATTATTATTTTCGTGGGCTGGTGACCAGATCATCGCGGTAATTACGAGTCTGGGTGTCTGGGCCGGTCTGTGGTATCTCTGCTACTGGCTCTACAAGAACAAGCTATTCATAAAGATCTGAAGAGCCCGGAAGCGGAAGGAGCGGGCCTGAATTAACGTCTGGTAAAACATGTGTTCGTATCCGATCGTAAGTTTCAGTCTTGGTGCTTGTCTTCCATTACACAACAGGAGTGCTCGATGAGAATATTGAACCTTGTCTTAAAAGTCTTAGTCAAACAGCTGTACTCTCTTCTTGTGGTTGGACTGTTGCCGGCCTGTTCCGCTTCTGCCGTGGATGATTGGCCGGCGTTTCCGGTTGATTGGGCTGTGGATGGCGCCTCTCCGGCTGACCTATCGTTTCTGCTGAAGCCGGCAAATGAATTCATCCGGGTAAAAGATGGCCACCTGGTGAGGGGGGAGGAGGGTGCGCGGTTTCGTATCTGGGGCATCAATGCAACGGGTGACGCAGCATTGCCGTCCACCAATAGTGCTCCGGTTGTTGCTGCTGCGCTGGCACGGCGCGGTATCAATTGTGTTCGCTTCCATTTCCTCGACAAGGTTGGTGCCTTGATTCCTGGAGCCGGGGACAACACTCGTTCACTCGATCCAGTTGCTCTCGGGAAACTCGACCGGTTCGTGTTCGAGTTGAAGCGGCGTGGTATCTATACCGATCTGAACCTGAACGTTTATCGCAAATACAAAGCCGGTGACGGGGTGCGTGATTGCGATCTGCTTGGCATAGGGAAAGGCGTAACTTATTTCGATGAACGACTGATCGAACTTCAGCGCGAGTATGCCAGGCAACTGCTCACGCACGTAAATCCCTTCACTGGCCGCGCTTATTGTGAAGAGCCGGCTGTTGCAATTGTGGAGTTTGTTAACGAAAATTCACTGGTTGAAGCCTGGGTCAACAACCGTTTGACCGGTTCTCAGACGAACAAGCCTTCCGGTACCTGGCACGACATTCCTCCCAGCTACGCTGCGGCACTGACTGAAAAATATCATGCGTGGCTTAAGAAGAGGGGCCGGGATGCGGTGCCACGCCTTAGCAAGGAGGGATTTGGGAAGGCTGACAAGGAACGGTTCCAGGCTGAAGCGAGCTTCTACATGGAAATCGAGAACAACTATTTCCGTGATATGGCAAAATTCCTGCGGGATGACGTCGGGGTTAAGGCGCTGCTGATCGGCAACAGCGATCACGGGCATGGTCGCTCCTGTTATCCGCTGGTTGCCTCGTTGGCGCAACTCGATGTTGTGGACAGCCACGTTTACTGGCAGCATCCAAATTACATTTCAGATCCTAAAAGTGGTAAACGTACCGGTTTTCGTATCACCAACACGCCAATGGTGGATGATCCACTGCATTCAAGTGTTGTGCAACTTTCACGGACGGCGGTGGCGGGCAAACCGTTCACGGTCTCAGAGGTCAATCATCCGTTTCCCAATGAATACGCCTGCGAAGGTGTGCCTATCCTCGCGGCCTATGCCGCGTTGCAGGACTGGGATGGTATTTTCTGGTACACTCTCGGTCACAAGGATGTTGCAGGCTGGACAAACGCCGTTCCGGGCCACTTTGATTTTGCGCCGGATCCTGTAAAAATGAGCCAGATTGCCGCCGGGGCATTGGTTTTTCTGCGTGGTGATGTCAAGGTGGCCCGGAAAACAGTTTATCGCAGTTACAGCCGTGAACAGGTCATAGAAAGCTTACGTCTTAGCGGGAAAGATCAGCCTTACTTCACTCCATGTTTCCCCCTCGCCCTGCCGTTGACACATGCCGTTCGGGTAAGTTCCTTTGATGGTCCGCCAACTGGTTTGTTCGAAGCAGTACCCGTCGACAACATCGTTACCGATACCGGCGAGTTGAAGTGGCACAAGGGTTTTGTGAGCGTGGACACATCTCATTCCCAGGCCTTGGTCGGTCGTATTGGAGGACATACGAGAAACCTCCGGGCCGAGATACAAACGCCATTCTGTGCTCTCACGCTTGGTTCGTTGGACGGCAATCCGGTGTCAACTGCCGGGCGTTTGCTGCTGACTGCAGGCGGGCGTGTCTCAACAACGGGGATGGTGTGGGACGAAAAAAGGAAAACACTTGAGAAGTGGGGCGTTGCTCCGGTTTGTGTCGAGCCCGTCGTGGGGAAAGTTCTTTTTGTGGGACTGGAGAATGTCCGTGCCGCCTCTGCGCAGCCGTTGGATGGCGCAGGTCGACCCATGGGACAGCCAGTTCCGCTCTCGCGTGTTGCCGATGGTTGGAGCATGTCTCTTGGTCAGCCCGCCACGACATGGTATGTAATTACGATTATGCGTTGATCACGAGACTCAATCACAAAGGAAACGTTATGAAGATTGTTTTTTTTGCATTGTCGTTTTTGTTGGTGTTCACTCCTTTGGTATCTGCTTCTGATGAGCCATGCATGGTTACGCAAGCTGTGCCAGATGAAAACGCTGATGTTGTGACCTTGAATGCTGATTGCATCTCAAATGGTCTTTGGACCGGGGTGGCTGTACTGGTTGGCACACCTGGAAAGGTGGTTTTCCGTAAAGCATTGGGGTGGATGGATCGTGAAAAGACAGTGCCAATGAGGGTGGATGCGATTTTTGATCTGGCCAGCGTAACTAAAGCCGTTGGTGCAACAACGGCTATTGCCATTTGCGTGGATCGCGGCTTGATAAATCCGGATATGGTTTTTACCAACTACCTTTCAGCCTACAGGGGTATGCTGAAAGGGCCGGTTACGGTCCGCGATCTTTCCCGCCATATTTCAGGTTTTGACAACAGCAAGCCTTACGACAGGGAAGGACAGGTGACCGGCCTTATTCTCGATTTCAGTCCGGTGTGGATGGCTGGTGAGCGGTATCACTACTCCTGTGCCAATTACATTCTGTTGGGGTTGATCGTTGAACAGGTTTCAGGAAAGAACATTGCGGATTTTTGTCGCGAAAACATTTTTGATCCGTTAGGGATGCGGGACACGCAGTGGGCGCCGCTGCCTAATCCTGATACTAATCGCGTGGTCAGGCAGGCGGCCACACAAACAATGGGTGTGGCGAGCGATCCGCCTGCACGCAACGCGGGTCACCCGCTTGGAAATGCAGGGCTATTCTCCACAGTTGACGACCTTGGTGTCTTCTGCCGGATGATGCTGGCTTGCGGCCAAAACGGGGAAAAGCGAATTCTATCCGAAAAGGCGGTGCGGATGCTCGGAACACGTCCGGATAAGCGCTCGCCAGTGTCTTTCGGCTGGCGCGCGGATCCCGAATATAATCCGCCTTCGCTTTCGGAGGCGACAATAAGCCATACGGGTTGGGCTGGGAATTCAGTGTGGATCGATCCGGAACGGAACTGTTACGCGGTGGTGCTCGCAAACCGTATGGGTGATAACGGAAAAGCTGCGAAAGCCAGAATGGAGCTGGCGGAGTTTGTGTTGAAAACAATGAAGAATGTGAACTAGCAAATTGTCTGTCAGGATCGGGCCAGGAAAATCTGGGAAAAGTGGGTTGCTGTACTATAATCATGAAAGAAACAGAACAACTGCATGATTCGTGCCGGTTGCGTTCGACTCTGGAAGCGTTTGCAGTGAAACGCTGGCGCAAGAATGCTGATCGTTCAGATGCCGCGAAGAAACTGAAAAATATACTGGACCGTCTGCGGAAACTTGCCATGCGCGGGGATTATCCTGCATTTCACCAGGTTGATAATGAGTTGCACCGGACGCTGGTAGCCTCTGTGAATCTTCCATCACTGTTGAAAAGCTGGGAATTGGTTGCCGCAGATCTTGATGCGTGGATCTTGCAGGTCAAAGAGCAATATTGGCCGAACCTCATGGCTCTTTACCGGGAACATGTTTTACTTCTCGATGCGTGGCAGTCCGATGATGACTGGGTGGCCGAACAGGCTACACATCAGCACCTGGAGGCCGGCTGGTATAGGATCGCGGCCATGCGCGGCAAGTACGCTCCGGAAATTGATCCGGTTGAACGTGCTATTGCTTTTATTTCGACTCACTTTGCCAGTAATATTGAAATAGAATGGATTGCGCGTCATGTAAGTTTTCTTAGTGTCAGTCATCTCAACCGCCTTTTCAAAGAGCGATCAGGTGTTTCACCCTATCACTTTTTGAAGCAGGTGCGGTTGGACCGTGCTGCGCAGATACTGCGATCTTCGCCTGCATCGGTTGCTGATGTTGCCAGGCGTACAGGATACAGAAACACATCGCACTTTGTCCGTGATTTCCGGAAAAAATTCCGTGTAACTCCCCTGGTTTACCGACGGAAGAGTAACGTTTAATCACGTAATTCGGGTCAGATTGATATGGTTGTGTAAATGATTATGAGAATTCTTGGATCACATTATTGCGGTCAAGTCCTGTTGGTTTGTCTGCTGGTGGTGGCGTCTGCATGTGATGCCAAAGCCTGTACGCTCTGGGGTGTGGCGGGGACGAATGCTGCAGGCGGTACCATCATTGCCAAGAACCGTGACTGGGAACCTGACCATATGCAGGTGCTGAAGATGTCACGTGCAGGCAAAGGTTATGCGTGCTTTGGCCTCTATGCCGAGGGAGGTACAGAGCCTGGGATCAAGGAGGGCGTGAATGAGAAAGGGCTCACAGTCATCACCGCCTCGGCTGGGAGTATTCCGAAAAGCATGAGGGATAATCAGCCGGGAAAGAGGGGGATTATCAGCAAGCTGTTGTCCGGCTGTGCGGATTGTGATGAAGTGCTGACCAGGAAGGATTCGATTTTTCCCGGAGCCAGGGCGGGATTCGTAATGATTGCCGACAGGAAGAAGATCCTGATGGTGGAGATCGGGTTGGAAGGTAAGTACGCTGTCAAGGCCGTTGAGAACAGTGCAGTCGCACACTCGAACCATTTTCTGGACGAAAGACTTTCAGAATTCAACGTGAAGATTGGGAAAAGCAGTGCGACGCGGTTAGAGCGTGTTTCCCAGTTGATAAAATCACCGGCTCAACCTTTCAATACGGAGTCCTTTGCTGTAATCAGCCGCGACCAGCATGACGGCCCCGACAACAGCCTCTGGCGGACGGGCAGGAATGCGCGTACGCTTTCCTCGTGGATTTTGGAAACTCCGCAGAGTGGGTCGTCGAAGCTCAGGGTTGTGCTTGCCAATCCGGGCCAGCCGGAGGAAATACGGACGTTTGTGCTTGATCAGAAGTTCTGGAGCGAAACGCGATGAGAATCTTTACCAGTCCTTTCTTACGGTTTGATAATTAGGTAATTAGAGGCCTTGTATTTAGGTGTTTCTCAGGTCTGTTGTGTTTGCTCTTTTAAAAGTGAGTGGTTCCAATGGGGTTTCCTGATAGGTAGGTTCTAAGATGGCTGCTCTGACTGATGGCTGATCCTGCGCGACTCTTACCTGAAAACCAGAACCACTGATCTTGAATGTTCTGTTTTGATCATGTTTCTGTTCCAAGCCGCTCAAACACTTCTCCGAAAAGCGAATCATCTTGTGTCAAGCGGTAGTCATAATGCTTAATTCGTACATGCACAAACTTTGTATAAATGCACACAATCAGGAGGAGAGATATGATGATGAATAATCGGCTCGGCGAACTGATGGCTGCGATAACTGCGATTGTTTGCTGTTTTGCTTCTCCAGGATTCTCGGTTGATTCGCCGGTGAGTGCTGGTTCCGCCGGTTCAAAGGAACTGCCTTTGATACTTACTGCTCCCGGCCCTGAGTTTCTGGAAGAGGCGCGTCCCGGTAACATGATTATCGGCATGGATCGCACTCCGAAAGGACGGATCTGGGGCGGCTGGACCGGTACCGGTGATAAGCAGGACGGTTACTTCATTCTTGCCACCAGCGATGACAGTGGCGACACATGGTCGAAGCCGCGACTGGTTGTGGGCGCCCGCATTACACCCGGTCAGCAGATGTATGGCGCACTTGTAGGAAATCTTTGGACTGACCCGCTCGGGCGTTTGTGGTTGTTCTTCGACCAGCAGTTTGGAGAGGCCAACAAACAGATAGGCGATTGGTTCATTCGCTGTGATAACCCGGACGCCGACAAGCCGGTTTGGTCAAAGCCCGTGCGGTTTGCCGATGGTTGCACTCTAAACAAGCCGACCGTTCTCAAGAATGGCGACTGGCTGCTGCCTGTCTCGGATTGGCGAAAACTGACGGCGCGGGTTTTTGTCTCGACAGACCAGGGGACGAGCTGGACAGAGCGGGGCCACACCGTTTTTCCTGACTGGAATTTCGATGAACATATGTTTGTCGAGTTACAGGATGGCCGTCTCTGGATGCTTGCGCGAACGCAGGGGAATCCGTATGAGACATTTTCCCTGGATCAGGGCAGGACATGGAGTGAACCGAAACCTGCAGCGACTGTTCAGAATATTAACGCGCGTTTTTTCCTCCGCCGGCTTGCATCCGGAAGAATCCTTCTTGTGAAAAATGGACCGACCAATGAACGTATTGCGAAACGTTCTCATATGTCGGCATTCCTTTCCGATGACGATGGCAAGACGTGGCGCGGCGGTTTGCTGCTTGATGAACGTGCTAGCGTTTCATATCCCGATGGATTTCAGGCGCCGGATGGCTTGATCTGCATCCTGTACGACTGGAACCGGCACAGCGATGCGGAAATCCTGATGGCAAGATTCAGAGAAGAGGATGTGCTTTCTGGCAAGCCTGTCTCAAAAGATGCCAAACTTCAAATACTGGTTAACAAAGCCACCGGTCCTAAACCGGAGCGACTATACAACGGCATTGAGCTCTCACTGCCATGGCCGCCACGATCGTTGGATCCAAAGTCCGACAAACCTATGCCGATACCTTATCTGGAGCATCGGCCCAGGGTGATTCCTGTTGATATCGGTCGACAGCTTTTTGTTGATGATTTTCTTGTCGAGAAGACCACTCTTAAACGTTCTTTCCATAAGGCGAAAAAATATGAAGGTAATCCGGTGTTTAAACCGGAAACACCACGCGAGCTTGGATCATCCACGGAGGGTGAGCGAGGTGAGGAAGCGACAACGTTTCTTGGGCAGGGTGGTGTGTTCTTTGATCCGGCGGAGAACTTGTTCAAAATGTTTTACGTGGCAGGTTGGCGTGGTGGTTTGGCGATGGCCACAAGCAGGGACATGATCCATTGGGAACGCCCTGATCTCGGGTTGACCGGAGGGAATCTGCTTTTGCCGCAGGGTATCTGCTGGACAGGCCCGCAACTCAAGTCAGGTGGGTCCGATAATTGCGTATGGCTCGATCTTAATGCGACTAACACTGCCGAGCGGATCAAGTTCATGACATGCTGGATGCATGTGCCTAAAGATAAACGTCCGAAAGGTTTTAACCATTCACTTCATGTCTCGGATGGCCGGGTATGGTCTGATGGTGTACCGACCGGGATGGCAAGTGACTACTGTTCCTTCTTCTTTAATCCATTTCGCAAGGTTTGGGTATTCAGCATAAAGCAGGACAGGTCTCGTGGTAGGTGCCGTTATTATTCTGAGAATGCCGATTTCCTGAAGGGTGCGGATTGGTCAAAGTCGGTATACTGGACAAACGCGGACCAACTTGATCAACCAGAACCTGAGGGGCGGTATCCTGGAGCGGGTGAGACGCCGCAACTCTACAGCCTTAACGCTGTGGCTTACGAGAGCCTCATGGTCGGGATGCATTATATTCATCGAGGCCCGAATAATGGAATTTGCGACAAGGGTAAGTTCCCAAAGCTGGTTGATCTTGAGTTGGGGTTCAGTCGCGATGGGTTTCATTGGGATCGTCCAGATCGCGGCGGTTTCATCATGGGATCGCGGACGGAAGGAAGCTGGGACAGGGCCTACCTGCACGGTACGGCAGGCATGTTTGTTTTGCTGAATGACCAGCTTGTGTTTCCCTACATGGGGTCCTCAGGTAATGCGCCAAGTGGCAAGAAGGGTATGTACACCGGCGGCAGTATCGGCCTGGCGATGTTGCGCCGTGACGGCTTTGCATCCATGGATGCTGATGAGAAGAAAGGCGTCCTGACAACACGTCCATTAAAATTCAAGGGTAAGTATTTCTTTGTGAACATCGATGCGCCAGACGGCGAACTGCGCGTTGAAGTTCTTGACAAAAACAACGAGGTCATTGCGCCTTTCTCGTTTGAGAATTGCATGCCTGTTACGGCCGATAAAACGTTGCAGGCTGTGGAGTGGAAGGGTGTTGCGGATGTTTCAACAATTAGAGGCAAAGAAGTAAAGTTTCGTTTTCACCTGACGAATGGAAAACTCTACGCTTTCTGGGTAAGCCCCGAAAAGTCCGGCGCCAGCAACGGTTATGTGGGGGCCGGCGGCCCGGGATATGCCGGCACTGTTGATGCTGTCGCTAAATCCATCTTGAAGTAGTTAAACAGGAAAACGTCAAAGATGAGAAGAATCCTTGATGCCTTCGTCAATCTTTACCCGTTATGGATTGTGTTGTCTTCCATTGTGGGTATTTGTTGTCCGCCGGTTTTTCTCTGGTTCTCGGGTAATTGGATGACTGCCGGGTTTGCGCTGGTGATGCTGAGCATGGGGTTCACGCTTACCGTTGATGATTTCAAGAGGCTTTTCAGGATTCCAGGTTCATTTGCCCTGGGTTTTGCCTGTCAATATACCGTTATGCCCTTGCTGGGTTGGCTTATCAGTAAAGTCTTGAATCTTGAACCCGGCTTTGCCGTGGGTGTCATCCTGGTGGCATCGTGTCCAGGCGGAGTGGCGTCCAATTTGATTGCCTATCTGGCTCGTGCCAATGTCGCTCTTTCCGTTCTTTTGACAATGGCCTCAACCCTGACTGCTTTTGTGATGACTCCATTCTGGTGTGAACAACTTGCAGGACATATCGTCGAAGTCGACGCTTTGGGTATTTGCAGGACAACATTGATGACGGTTGTTGCTCCTGTGCTGATCGGTGTGGCTTGTAATACGTTCTTCCCGAGGGTCATCACGAAGGTGGCTGGATTTGGACCCCTGATCTCCGTGCTCGCAATCATCATGATTGCCGGCAACATTGTGGCATCCAGCGCGGATGCTGTTCTGGCTAATGCCGCCAGGCTTACACTGGCGCTGACCGCGCTTCATGGCTGTGGATTTGTTATTGGTTATCTGGTTACACGAATTTTCCGCTTTGGCCCGGAAATTGCCCGTACGGTTTCCATTGAGGTGGGAATGCAGAATGGTGGTATGGCTGCTGTTCTTGCTAAACGCCATTTTTCGGCAGATCCCCTGGTTGGGGTTCCGGCAGTTTTTTGCAGTGTCATTCAAACTCTGGTTGGTAGTCTCATCGCCGGCTACTGGCGGCAACGGCCCGTTAAAAAGGATGAAAGCATATCCGCGGATCGATACGGTATTTACTATTGGAAATGTGACCGTCCTGCAGCGTTCCATGGTACGGAGGACGGGTCTCCAGAGAATTCGCAGATGAATGTGCAGCTTCTTGCCGCATTGAAACAACGTTTTCCGAATGTATTGCTTGACCTTCGCACTGCAAGCGGCCAGGGCAATCATCGTACATTTAGATTAACAATAGACAGTGCATCTCGTGGAGATTCTGCTTCTGCCGGGAAACAGGAGGCTTTTGTCCGCGTGGAGGATGGCCCGGAACGTGACAGTTATTTTGAAGTTGAGGCGCGGCTTTCAGAAGAATTGCGCAGGAACGGAATCCCTGTCCCCCGGGTGATTGCTTTTGACTGTGCCCATGCTGAAACGCCTTTCGCATGGCAGGTGCTTGAGCATGTTCCCTTCCCGGACCTTAATCAGCACTACAAGAACGGAACTCTTGCGCTCGGGGAAATCTCTGAATCCATAGGTGAATCTGTAGCCAGATGGCAGAATATCAGGCCAAAAGGTTTCGGGCCGTTCAGCGCCTCCAGCGCGCATTCTGATGGCTCACTGCATGGCCTGCATGGCGCATATGAGTCTTATTTCATGTTGAATCTGCAACGCCATCTTGATTTTCTAATGAGCCACAACTTCTTTACACTACAGCAGGCCGAACGTGTCATGCATGTTATCGTGACTCACCGGAATCTGCTTGCGATATCGCAGGGCTGCCTGGTTCATAAGGACCTGGCCTTGTGGAATATTCTCGGATTGCCCAAACAGATAGAGGCATTTATTGACTGGGATGACGCTATTTCCGGTGATTCAATGGATGATATCTCGTTGCTGGGTTGTTTTCATGATGGTGAAGTGATCCGTCGTGCGTTAAGAGGATACGCACGTGTACGGTCCTTGCCTAATGATTATCTGCAGCGTTTCTGGCTTCACCTCCTGCGTAACATGCTGGTTAAGGCCGTGATCAGGGTTGGGGCAGGATATTTTGAACGTACCGACAATTTCTTTCTTATCAATTCCGGTGCATCCGGTGCTGATCTCGAGAAAATGACTCGAGCCCGAATCGATATTGCTGTACGCGGTTTGACGGAAGATTTAGATTTATCAGCCTTATAACTTATGGAAAAACTATGAATACAACTGATCAATCACGTGCATCTGTTCTGTCTCGCATACGTGGTGCTGGCCAGACCACCCCTCTGCTGGGAACATGGCTTTCGATAGGATCACCAGTCATAGCAGAACTGGTAGGACAATGTGGATTTGACTGGCTGTTGGTCGATCTTGAGCATGGCTGCGGTGGTGAGTCGACGCTTTTCCAGAATCTCCAGGCCTTGCGCGGTACAAATGCTGCTGTAATCGTGCGTGTAGGAGCGCCGCATCCGGACTTGATCCAGCGGGTATTGGATTGGGGGGCAGATGGCATCATGGTGCCACATGTGGATAATGCCGGAATAGCCAGAGCGGTGGTGCGTGCGGTTCGTTTCCCGCCGCACGGTACGCGTGGTTATTCGCGTTCTGTCCGGGCCTGCGGGTATGGCCTTAATGTGCCGGAGTCCGAAGTGCAACCTCTGGTTTTTGCGCAGATAGAAACCACGGAAGCTGTAGGCAATGTTAAGGAAATAGCGGCAGTTGATGGTGTTGATGTGCTTTTTATCGGACCGTCAGATCTGACTTTTGATCTCAAGGCGGCCGGTTCCAAACAAACCTACGAAGCATGCCTTAAGGTTGTGGCAGAAGCTGCTCACGCTAACGGCAGGAAGGCAGGTATTCTTAACCGTAGCGAAAATGATTTTGAATCGCTGGTTACGCAGGGTTTTGCCGTACAGGCTCTGGACTCTGATATTGCTATTTTACGTACACGTTATCTCGATATCGTCAAACGTTTCCGTCATATTGCATGAGCGAATCAGTGCTAATGCAATATCCGGACTAATCAGAGCCTGCAGCAATTGGAATCAGAATCTCGTTCCGTCGCATGAACCATGGGGTAAAAGGGGGATTGTAGCGAGCCCATATGGAATCGCCAATAATGGTAAGGTTCTTTTCTCGAATCCATGACTCCAGTTGTGCTTTCTTTTGAAGGTAATTTTTTTCGCTCCAGAAACCTGAATAACGCACTGCGGCGATCCGGCGGGCTGGAACCTGGCGCAACTTGACATTTGGATCTGTTGGTTCTGGAAGTGTTTCCAATGTGTACGAAGCCGGCATAACGAAGCTTACAGCCCATTTTTCCTCAGCACGTTGTTGCCCTACGGGTGCCGTCATCTTGATCTTATCTCCAGTTGGCTCTTGGGACACTGGAGCGGTCATGGCCACTTTTGCGCGTGACCTGTTGTTTCCGGATATATAGCGGAAGAGCCTGTTGAATGCCTTGTTTCCGGCCTCTTCCAGGGTTCCGTCCACCACGGTTTCGGCGAGGATATGAGATGCATAATCACGGACCTCGTACTCTTTGTCGTTTTTTACCAATGTGTATGTTGCTTCTTCAATCGACATGGCATCTAGACCTCCAAAGATCATGACTACGCCTGAAAGAATAACCCGGATTGGAAGTTTCATGATTCCTGTCCCCCTGTGATTCATAAATGCATATTTACCTGTCAACTCACCTCTTGAGGCGTTGATCAGGAACTGGTTCCGATGTTTGTATTATAATCAATAGTGTCGAGATGTCTCTATTTATTGTCTTCTGCTTTTTATGCCAAACGTGTTTTCATCCAATTCTCGATTTTAGTCCTTAGCTCGTCTGGCACGTTACTCCACTCTGTGTTAGTAGAGAGGATTAGTTCGCATGATTGCTCTGCGGCAATGCCGACAATGTGACAAAACCAGTCAAAATGAGTCCACTCACGGGGAGTGGGGGAATGAAGTCGAGACAGGTCTGGATCCCAGTGGATTTCGGCGGCCTCGAGATAGATGTATGGAAATGTTTTGGTTGCAGGGGTGATGTAGATCCGCCCCTGTTCATCAATACCGATTTTATTTATGTAATCTCTTTCCATAAATTCTTAAGTATAACGTCATTCTCAGGTGTTCGAGTGCCGAGGGGCACGAGAATCACCAGCTGAAAATGGTTCGACAGTCTTATTCGTAATGGGTCCACATCCGGAGAACTTTTACCGTTTTGATATTCTCTATTACCTCATAGACTAGACGGTGCTGGATGTTGATCCTTCTTGAATAGGCTCCGTGTAGCTCTCCGACAAGCTTCTCGTATGGAGGTGGGGTTTGAAATGGATTCTTGGTGATGATTGCCAGTAATTCTTCAGCTTTTGGCCTTAATCCCGAAGCAGATAGTTTCTTGGCATCCTTTCTGGCTTGAGACGCATAAACTATTGTCCAGCTCACCACTCAATCTCCCTGCTGCATTTCGAAACAGGAGTTTTCATTCCTTTGACTATCGAATTCTTCATGCCGGGAATTGAGGTGAGGAATAGAGTTTCCTGTATGGCTCGCCAGTCGTCTTCGGAAATCAGAACGCCATTGTTTCTCTTTCCCGTAATCTGGATCGGTTCGTGTGAATGTGCCACTTCATCCAGAAGTGAGTAAAGTTTAGTCCGTGCTAAGGTCGCAGTTAACGTGGTCATTTGTATATTCTCCTTATTCGTACGCAATAACGTACGCCAACATCGAGGCTAAGTCAACAAGCATTTATCTTGTTTCTCTTCTGTCGAAAGAGACTGTCGAGAAACTGTTTTCAGGAGGTTGGATCTCCTGCCTGGTTAATTTCTGATTATGAAAGCATTTTTGGGATGGGGAATGCAATCGGATGCGAGGAGAACGGGTTCGTGGCCTTATCATATGAGTTTCTGGAGCGTCATAAAGCAAAAGCTGTCATGTCTATGGATCCCGGTGCCGTCACTGGACAAATCCTATTGACTCCGCATGGGTGTTTGACTGGAAAGCTCAATTTCAGGTCGTAGATCTGTAAACAAAGCTGCCTAAGGTGCCCGGCATGATTTCGACACGCTGGTGGGAACATGCAAACAGCCGGGATGTGAACCCGTAGTTCATCTATCGTTCGTGAAAAAACTTCGGGACGGGATCCTTTTGTTCTTTACTCACCAGGGCTTAATGGGGGTTGGATGATCATTTCTTTTTTGCAATCCCGACAAGAATAATTCCGGAAACAATAAACACCAGTCCTATCGTGAAGCCGAGTCCAATCAGGACAGCATGGCGATCGAAGAGAAGGTGATAGATTCCGAGACAGGAGAATAGGGCGCCAAGAACAATAGTGGATATTCCAGCACCCTTCGTGCTGCGCGTCGTTCTGGTCAACACCAACCTGAGCGCAGAATCACGCTCGGCAATCTCCTTTTCGCATTCTGGCGAACAAGCAAGTTTACCGGTGGAACCCGCACGATGGCAGTTCGCGCAGATTGCTCTGCCACAACTACAACAAAAACCAATAGCCATTGATTCTGGATGTCTTGCGCAGTTCATCTTTAGTTCTCCTTCATCCAACGCATGGCATAATGGTTGAGGTGAAAGCCGCTTTCACCGAGTATACTCAATGCTCTTAGTTGCTGCTTGCTTTTTGAGAATAATTTCTGGTGTACTAACGTTTGCTATCCACGAGGTTGTGGTTCCTGCGTGAACTTTGATATTGGTCTTGTCTTTCGGATTTCCTCCCCAAATATGAGACTTATCCTCTCTCGTCCACACGCCATGTAGGACATATTCATTCCAATTCAGTGTTACAGTCTTAGAGCCCTTGCCTTTTTGCGGAATAACTAAACCTGCATGTTGTTGTGAAATTGGCGGAAAGACCCGTGCTTCTGGTAAACATATAGTTAGGTCTGTATCATGGAAGGTATAACTCTCTTCAAGACAATTGCTGATTTCAACTTTAACTAATTCGTCATTACCATTTGTCTTACTTCTAATCTCTACGTCGAGAGCAATCTTTGGAGGTTGAGGGCGTAGAACTATTTGTGTTGCTAAATTTGAAAAAATGGGCTGGTAGTTGAAATATTGTTGGCTTTGGCGATTCTGAGTTTGCGACATAAATATGATTTTCAAGAAAAAGTGTATTCCCCTTTGGTAGAGTTTCGGGAGGGACTGGATACCCTTTGAGGGCAGGATGTGCAAAAGTATAAGACTTTGCCGGAGTGCCGTCAGTCTCGACAAACTGTATTTGAACTTGTGCAATCGTAACGTCTGATAAACATGACAGCATGATTGCCGCTTGTATTGCTTTAACGCAATTGCTCATAATTTTTTGCAACTAACGTCACTTCTCTGGCGCGGGCTTTAGACCGTCGCCAGCAGAAGTTTTGGGACTGATCAGTTTTGCATGCGGAAAATATGTTCCAAGTCGCTTGGTGTCGCGAGTGATAATCGGAATTCCGGCGGCTTCCGCATGGCCGCCAATCAGGAAATCAGGCAACACCGAGGCTTTCAATCCTTTACGGGCCTTGTACTCACCGAACGCCTTGGCTGCACGGAAAAGCCCCTGCCGGGGTATCTCCTGGTAGGTAAGTCCGAACCGCCTGATGACATCCTCCACAAACTCGATCGAAGGACAACCGAAACAGAGTTCTGCGTAGACGATGGGATTGATGACAAGTCCCGTACCGCTATGCCTTTCGAGTTGTCGCAGAGACCAGTCCGCCCATTGCGGATCGTCAGTCAGGATATCAATTAACACATTGGTGTCCACGAGGGCAGGCATCAATCCCCCCGCGTTTCCCGCATCCACTGTTTCGTGGTGCGAGTCCCCTTAAGAACCCCACGTAAGGCCGAAAACCTGCCTCGGGCTCCTTGTGGTGCATCATGTTTAATCAGCAGGACTGCGCCACCCGCAATCCGGAAGTCGACATCGCTGTGCGGGGCGATTGCGAGAAAATCCCGAATTCGTGCCGGTATTGTGACCTGTCCTTTTGTTGTTACTTTCATGGTATTACCATCGCATGTATTACTCTTCGTGTCAAGTCCCCTACATGAGTTAGGCGTCTATCCGCCTAAACCATTAGGTCGGACCATCTATCTAAACTGCTATATATTACGCAATTTTCAACTTCCCGGCATCCAGATATGTCGTTTTTATGCGAAATTCACTTGGGGGGCGACAGGCGCGACACGCTCTACCGTTGGCAGCTACAGGCCCGAAACAAATGCACCAAATCCCAGATGTGCTCGTGACAGGATAACGAGATTACAGTGCGTTGACATTTGAAATGTTTCTGATACAAAGCTCTGCGTAGGCTTTCAGAAGAGACAATTCTTTACAACCTAACACGGAGAATCCAATGGCTAATCGTGTCTTTATCAAAACTTCCATAATTGTTGCTCTTTTTGCTGTCACGTTTGCCCTTGTAGGATGTGACCAGAAGGCGGATCTATATGTTGCGCCGGATGGTAACGATGCATGGTCCGGCAAATTGTCGGCGCCCAATGCCGCTAAAACCGATGGTCCGCTTGCCTCGCTTGCGCGTGCGCGTGACGTGGTGCGCGAGATCAGAAGAAGTGGCAACGTAACAAAGCCAATTACTGTAGATATCCGCGGAGGTTTCTACACGCTGGCCGAACCGTTCAAGCTAAGTCCTGAGGATTCAGGCGCAAAGGATGTGCCTGTCATCTATACGGCGCACCGGGATGAAACACCCGTCTTTTCGGGTGGAAAACGCATCACAGGCTGGAAGAAAGGCAATGGCTCGCTCTGGCAAGCCGAGATTCCTGAAGTAAAGGCCGGAAAGTGGTATTTTCATCAGCTGTTTGTCAACGGCGAACGCCGAACGCGTGCACGTATGCCTAATGAAGGCTATCTGCGTACGGTTGGGCCATTGGAGAAATACGGCAAGGATCGCAAAGATCCTTCTTTCTCCAAGAACGAAGCTATTCGAAAAGGGTTCAAATTCCGCGAAGGTGATCTGAAAAGTTCCTGGCGCAACCTCGGGGATGCAAATGTCTTTCTTTATCACTCGTGGACCACTTCAATGCATTGGTTTGATCGTATCGACGAGGGGCAGGGGGCTGCTCATTTCGTAAACCGGTCCGGTTGGCCTATTGCCTACTGGGAAGCCGACCAGCGTTATCATGTCGAAAATATTCGCGAGGCTCTGGATTCTCCGGGTGAATGGTATCTCGACCGCACAACCGGCCTGCTGGAATATTCTCCTCTGCCCGGTGAAGATTTGAACAAGTTAGAAGTTGTCGCGCCGGTCCTGTCTCAGCTCCTGCTTGTTGAGGGTGACTGGGCGAACGGCAAATTCGTGCGCGATGTCATCCTGCATGGTCTTTCGTTCCGGCATGCCGATTGGGATTTCGCCGATAAGACGAAGACGGTCGATGGTCAGTCTTTTGTGTTTCTGCCTGGTGCTGTTCATGTTCGTGGTGCCGAGCGGGTCGTGCTTGACAGCTGTGAGATTGCGAATGCAGGTACCTATGCAATAGCCTTAGAGGATGGATGCAAATCCAACATCATCAGGAAATGCCATATCCATGATCTTGGGGGTGGCGGTATTCGAATCGGTGAGTTTGTCCGCCAGAAGACGGCGGCCAAGACGTCAAATACAACGGGTATGGCTGTGCCGGAACTGAGCCTGGACGGGACTGGGACGCGTGACACAGGTCACAATGTTGTGGATAATTGTTTCATTCACGATGGCGGGCATGTCTTTGCAGCCGGAGTTGGTGTCATCATCGGCCACAGCGCTTACAATGAAATCACCCACAACGAGATCTGTGATTTCTATTATTCCTCTGTTTCTGTCGGCTGGGTGTGGGGATTTGGGGCCAGTGCCGCGCACCACAACCTGGTTGCGTATAACCATCTTCATCATATCGGCTGGGGTATGCTCAGTGACATGGGCGGCGTCTATACGCTCGGACCTTCCCCGGGGACGGTTGTGGCCCATAACTATATTCACCATGTCAACAGTTACAGCTATGGTGGCTGGGGTCTTTACACGGATGAGGGTTCTTCCGAAATAGTCCTCGAGGATAATATTGTCCACGATACCAAAGATGGCTGTTTCCATCAGCATTATGGCCGTGCTAATATCTTGCGCAATAACATCCTTGCTTTCTCGCGTGAAACGCAGATCCGCAGGTCCCGCGAGGATGTCACCAATTCCATGATTGTTGTCCGTAATATTGTTTACTGCGACAACGACAACATGCTGAGCCGTGTGTGGAAGAACGGTGACTACCTGGTTAACAGCAACCTGTACTGGACGACGTGCAAATCTGAACCTTTCTTTGACGGTCGCGACTGGGAAGAGTGGCGTGCCACCAGCGGCCAGGACAAGGATTCGCTGATCGCCGATCCGCTGTTTGCTGATCCGGTAAAACGCGACTTCCGCCTTAAATCCGGTTCGCCTGCCGGGAAGATTGGTTTCCGGCCCATTGAGTTGTCCGGCATCGGGCTTTATGGTGATTCGGTCTGGGTCGCATTGCCGGGCAAAGTTAAGCGGCCGGAATTCAATCTGCCACTGACAGCGAAACCGAAGCTAACATCCTTTGCTGAGGATTTTGAAACCACACCAAAAAGGGAAAAAACCGCCAATGCAGATACTCTTGGTGAGAATGTAGACGCTACAATCCGCGTTGTGGATGATGTTGCGGCATCGGGCAAACACAGTCTCAGGTTTGTTGATGCCCCGGGCCTTTCTGCGGCGCATAATCCAATGCTGCAGTACAAACCGCGCCTGATCAAGGGTGTGGCATGTGTCAGTTTCGATATTCGCCCCGGGCCGGGGGCTATTCTGTCGCATGAGTGGCGTGATGCTGCCAATCCGTACAAGACAGGTCCATCGCTTTGTGTCGAAGCAAATGGCGATGTGAAAGCCGACGGAAAGAAACTCACGTCTGTTCCGCAGGAGAAATGGTCGCATATAGAGATCTCCTGCGGGCTTGGTGAGCAGTCTTCCTGTTCGTGGGACCTTGCGGTTACTCCTGCCGGTGGCGAACCGCAGAAGTTTGAAAAGCTTGCCGTTCGATCCAGGGATTTTAAGCGTCTGCAGTGGCTTGGGTTTGTGAGCGGGGCAACCAACACGGTGACATTCCACCTGGACAATATCAAGCTGGGTGTTGTGGCTGAGGAGAAGTAAGTCGTATTTGTGGATGGCAGAGGAAGCAGGTGGCATTTTGTGTCGGCATGGAGAAAGTGCGGCGGCTGCGTCACGCAGTGACGCACTACAGTCAGGGCTGTTACATCTTTCGGGTGTCTGGCGAAGTTGGGGCGGGCAGGTGCGACCGCCGAAGAGAAGAACGGACGGCCCGGCGGTCCGTCCCTACCTTAGGAACGAAATTGGTAGGGCGGCCCCGAATGTTCGGGGCGCCGTATTTATATAACGGCGCGTCCAGCGGCCGTGCCCTGCCATTCCTGGTATTCAATGCACCTAATCGCAGATACGCCCGCGAAGTTGCTGCGGTTTAAAACGTGCTTGACGGTGATTCATGTATTAGGTTAGCTGAGTGGATGCTGAACGTCCCGGTTCAGGGTCAAATACTTTGAAATCAGAAGCCTCGCCGTAGTCGAAAGGAGCATGTTTCATGTCCATTAAGAAATATCCAGTTACGCGAAGAAATTTTCTCAAGAGTGCCTCAGGTATGACGATGCTTGCAGGTGTAGGTGCCATCGCCCCTCAAGGAAAGACTTTCTCAGCAGAGAAAGATGCGTCAGCCGGCGATAACGAAAAGAAGCTGATATTGTTGAAAGAGCGTGTTTCGTCGGTGGCATGGAAGGGTGATGTTGTGGTTGTTGGCGCGACTATGGGTGGAATGTCTGTGGCAGTTACTGCTGCGCGGATGGGCAAGAAGGTGCTTGTGATTGAGTCGCAGGGTGTGCTTGGGACAGAGACGTCATCGCAATGGAACGAACGGATTCCGGAAGGCTGGCTGGCCGATGATCTTGCCGGTATTTGCCGGCCACATGGCGGCTTCAATAATGGAACATTTGATCCATTTGTCACGACGCTGGCGTGGGACCGGTTGGCCGAGTCTGCCGGGGTTGCCTGCATGGTTTGCGTAGTACCTGTAAGAGCGGTTTGTGACAGCGATGGGCTGTTGAAGGGTGTTGAGATTGTCGGGAAAAGCGGGCGCCAGCTTGTGGCTGCGCCGATTGTTGTGGATGCCACACAGGGTGGCTCATTCTCCAGGCGGGCTTGTGGTCTCTCCGGGCAGGTTCCGGGTTCAATAACCCGCAGGATGTATGTGCAGGGAGTGCCTGTTGGTGAACTGGGTAAGGAGATCAGCGTTCCAGAACGTTTAGGTCTGTTGCGGAACCAGGTTGAAGTTCAGGCTACCCTCTGGGCTAATGAGGTCATTCTTGGTTATTCAATAAGCGCGTCTCCGGCGGTGTTGACTGAAACATCGTTTGCCCTGGAAACATACCACAAGGGTTTACTGGTCATGGAACATCTCCGCAAGAAGAACAAGGCGTTTGCAAATGCCCTGCTGGTGGATGTTGCTCCAAAGTGGCAGATAGAATTTGCGCCCGGGGCTGAGCCAAAAGGATTAAAAAATACGGGACTTATTCCGCTGATGAATCCGGCAAAGGCCGTGAATGATAAGCAGTGGGTATCCAGGTTTGTTGGCGCTGCATGTGAGCTGAAAAAGCGGCAACCTCTTCCTGTGAAATTGATGACTGGAGTACTCTCTGGGAATGAGCCTGCTAAAACGGATGAATTACGTGTAACTGTTGAACGGGATTGCGAAGAGACAACGCTGTCTGGCATCCAAGCCCTGTTGCATGATCCAAGTGATGTCGTAGTGGCGGGTTATGGAACCGGCGGGATATTCGCTTCGCTTTCGGCAGCATGGCAGGGGGTGAGTGTTACTGTTCTGGACCCTGCCGGGATTCCGGGCGGCATGGGGACGGCCGGTAAGATTCATTCCTATTACCATGGTATACGGGCCGGAATGCAGAAAACGATCGACGAGAAGACGTCCGTTGCAACAACGATATGCGGGAAGGCCGGCGGGTTCCATCATGTGGCCAAGGTTGAGACTATGATGCGCGAAATGGAAAATGCCAAAATCCGCGTTGAAGTGGGGTACAGGGTGTTTGGGGTTATCAAGAAGGGAAATGCTGTCGAGGCTGTTGTAGCGGCGGGTGAAGATGGGTACCATGTGTTCCCGTGCAAGGTTGCCATCGATGCCACCGGGGACGGCGATCTTGCGGCAGCTGCAGGGGCACAATATACATTGGGCAGGGACAGGGATGGGTTCCCGCAACCTTACAGTTACACGCCGACGATGACGCGGGGTGGCAGGCTTGCGCATCATAATTTTGATGCGGGCTGGGTTGATCCCACTGATACAATGGATTATTCCCTTGCCCATTTTACAGGTCGTGCGCGGTTGTGGGATAAGGGTCCTTTTACCGACAAGAATCATTATTGTTCGCTGGCTTCACTGCTGGGTCTGCGCGAGAGCCGGTTTATCAAGGGGGCCGTTACTCTTACTTTCTCGGATTTCATGGAAGGGAAAACATATCCTGACACCGTGTGCGCCATGTATGCCCATTATGATAATCATGCCATTGATTATGCACAGGAAAGCGACTGGGCATGGCGGCATGTGGTGATGTTCGGGCTGTGGCGGTACCTCTGCAAAGGTGATATACCATATCGTTGTCTGTATCCCGCCGATGTTGAAGGTGTTCTGCTGGCTTGCCGTGCCTTTTCGATTGATCATGACCTGCACCAGCTGGCAAGAATGATACCCGACATACAGCAGGTTGGCGAAATATGCGGACTTGCTGCTGCGATAGCTGTTAAAACAGGCAAGGCCCCTTCTGCCATCAACGTAACCAGGCTGAGAGAACTTCTCAAGGATCGTGGTGTTCTGCCTGCAGAAGTGCCCCAGCCGGCATTCAACCTGCCGTCTGGTGAACTTTTCCAGGCGTTGGGAGGCGACAAGAACGGACTTGCCATGTGGAGACTGGCGCAGAAGCTGGAAAATGACAAGCCAGATTGGGATGGTTATTTCAAGACGCAAACAGATGCTAAGAAGAAATTTGCTGCGGCGGTCGCTGCGATCATGCGCGGAGATGTATTGCCTGAAGCTGTCCAGGTGCTTGAGGCTGCCATCAAGGAGCGTGTGGATGAGCCCAAGTTGGGTATCAAATCACCCGCGCGGTATATCGTGGCGGCACTTGCTCTTGCCTCGGTTAAATCGCCTGGAATCGAGAACCGTATAGAAGAACTCTTGAAAGATTCTTCTTTGTCCGGCCTTGACGTCATGTTGTTATACCGGGGGCTGGGCTGTATTGGCGGAACAAAAGCAATCCAGGTCATACGGGACAATTTTGGTCGCGGGAATAGTTATGAAAATTCACTGTGGGGGCAGGCTCCTCAATTTAAAACCCCGGTGACTTTTATTGTCGAGTTGTGCGCGGTCCGCGAATTGCAGGCGATGGGATGCTTTGAGGAGTCGTCGAGGCTTGGGAATTACCGTAATTCGAGCAGCGTGCTCGTCCGAAGGTATGCGAGACGACTGGCTGCTGCGAAGAAGTAAGATTCCGGCCTGTGGCTGGAACAGGTCCGTATGGATGAGCCAGGTAAAAGCCTGGATAATGCTTCATTCTGATATGGCAGTAAGGGGGTATAATGCGATTTCGTTCTCCAGGCATTTTTTTACTTACAGCTTTCTTTGCGTTTAATCTGCAACTTCAGGCAAAGCAGGAGGCTGTTAATGTGGGGCGTGATGTTG
>Ga0156394_1264_pt2 | contig 23517 bp, 20 predicted proteins | sample RifOxyA3_FD_108038 | JGI IMG/M metagenome (GOLD analysis project Ga0156394, IMG submission 108038) | Lentisphaerae bacterium RIFOXYA12_FULL_48_11 | reverse complement strand
CGATATTCTTGGGAATATATTTTCAATTCCTTCCAAAATACTGCTCCTGCACTGGAAGGTTGATCGTCACAATATTTCTTCGAATACAGTTTCATCGCTGCGACGGTATCTTGCTGATAATGAGATGAACAGCGTAAAGGTCCGGCTCAATGAGTATGCGCCAGGCGGGGAGTGGAGCAGACTGTTCAGGAATAAGTCGGTGGGTGCCGGATGGAGGTATACTCTGGGACTTTTCTCTGCATTAGGTTATACAATTTTCCCGGGTCGTCTTTTTGGCGGTGACAATTTTAACCCGTTTACGGATACCATCAGTATTTATTCTGATCTTCCAACAATTGCTATGCATGAGGCTGGTCATGCCAAGGACGCTACCATGCGGACTTACCGGGGGACTTATGCAGCCATAAGGTTAATACCTCTGGTTGCGCTTTATCAGGAGGCGTTGGCTACAGGTGATGCAATAGGATATTTAAGGGATAAACAAATTACTGAAAAAGAGAAGGAAGCTTATAAGATTCTTTATCCGGCGTATGCCACATACATTGGAGGCGAGGCGTCGACTTTTTTTGATGGCCCTGGTTATTTGTTTACTCTCGCGGCAGTTATTCCTGCTCACATAATCGGAAGATGTAAGGCTGCAGGGGTGAATGATGTCTCTGAAAAATCTGGGGGCCAATGTGTTCAACCAGTTGAGAACAAAACAGGTGCCTCCTGTACAACTTTGCAAGACTCAGTAACGGTACCTGCTTCCTCCGATGAATTCCCTCAACAGTGAGTCAGGGGGAATACATGAAATGTCTTTCACGGACTCGATGTGCTTGAGAAGCTCATAGATGCGGTTTGCACGTATGTGGGCGTCGAGTCGCTTTGGATCGTCTCTGTAACTGTTAATTCCCTGTGAAATGTATTTGAAGAGCCTTGGCTTTAGTACGGGTAATTCATATGGTAATGCGCTGTTGATGATGCAGTCGGTTGCCTTGATGTAAGGAATGATATTCTTAAGCTCACTTCTTCTGACATAGTGCCAGTGTGTTAATGTCTGCATCGGTTTGAGATTTCGATGATCCTTGTCGCGAATCATACGCCGCAGTAATCGATTGTCGGACCATCTCATTAACGTACCATCTTTGCTTCGGAATTGACCCAGTGTTTCAATATAAAGTTTGAACTTCTTGTGGGATGGAATACTGTTCGTCATTCCATCGTAAAGACCGTGCAGACTGTCGATAAGGAGCAATTCATCTTTCTGGAGGCTCAGGTCATGGATATCGAGGCGCCTGATGCCGGCCTTGAAGTCATAGTGCGGTGTTTTAACGGGTTTTCCATCAAGCAGCTGGATAAGATGCTTATTTATTAATTCGAGGTCGAGGGATTGAGGTCGTTCGTAGTCATAGTCGCCAAATTCATCTTTCGGATGTTTCTCAAGATCGAAGAAGTAGTTGTCGATATTTATTGCCTTGAAGCCGATTCCGGCCTTTGCAAGTTGCTCGCTTAATTTTATCGTTGTGGTTGTTTTACCGGAGGACGACGGGCCGGCGATAATTACAATGCGGATATTTCCTATGTTCTCGATAATACGATCTGCCGCCAGTTTGATTTCTCCGAGGTATCGCTTGTCTGTTTCTGCAACCAATTCCGGGAAATTTCCGGATTTAATCAGTTTGTTTAACGACTGGATGGAATCACACGAGTGATCCATGTTCCATCGGAGTACCTCGTAAAGTTTTTTGTAAGGAACATTGTCTGTTACTTCAAAAGAATAGGCCCTTGCTGCTCTGGCCATGGCGCGTTGGTGCCTGTAAATGATGTAATTACGGGCTACACGTGTCAGCCGGCTTTCCATCAGGACACTTTCTACAACGTCCTGAATGTCTTCTACGCTGGGCATTGTTTCAATGCTGTAAGTGCTGGCAAGTGCGTTCTCTACTTTGGCTGCCATGTTGTCGGCCAGTTTCTGATTTGGTGTTCCGGTTGAAGCTGTAGCTTTAAGAATGGCATTTGAAATACGCGTCAGGTTGTATGCCACTATACTTCCATCACGTTTTATAATCTTTTTTATGGGATAATGATTATTCACGAATGAAGAATATTACTTTTCACCGGCCCTGAGTCAAGTTATCGCGGTATTTAACTGGGGAATTAGTCTTGCATTAGGTAAGTGTATTTGGCAGAAAAAACCCATGAAAAAGAACACATTGATCACGTCGGATTTCGTGCTTGAAACGAAGTGGGCGCGAAAACTTTACCACGATTACGCAGAGAATATGCCAATTATCGATTACCATTGTCATTTGCCGCCACAGGATATTGCGACAAACAGATCCTGGAATAATATGACGGAAATTTGGCTTCGAGGCGACCACTACAAGTGGCGTGCAATGCGTTCCAATGGGGTTGAAGAGCGCTATTGTACCGGCGATGCATCTGATTGGGAGAAGTTTGAGAAATGGGCGGAGACGATGCCGTATTTACTCCGGAATCCCCTTTATCATTGGACGCACCTCGAACTGGCCAGATATTTTGGAATAAATGACCGTGTTCTTAATCCATCGACAGCTAAAAAAATATGGGAAGAGTGTAACAGGAGACTGGCACAGAATGATTTTTCGTGTCGCCGCCTGCTGGAGAGGATGAATGTTGTCCTGGTCTGCACCACGGATGACCCAGTTGATTCTCTTGAACATCATCTTGCCATAGCCAGGGACAGGACATTCAAAACAAAGGTTCTGCCAACTTGGCGACCTGACAAGGGAATGGCCGTAGAGAACCCTGCAAATTTTAACAACTGGGTGGATAAACTGGGTGAAGCGGCTGATGTTGACATCAAGGACTTTAACGCATTCATGTCTGCGCTAAGAAAGCGTCAAACATTCTTTCACAACGCCGGGTGTCGTCTCTCTGATCATGGGCTGGAAACGATTTATGCGGCAGATTATACGGATAAGGAAATTTCGGCGATTTTTAGAAAGGTACGTGATGGGGGCACAGTTGATGAATCCGATGTTCTTAAATTCAAGTCTGCCATGCTTTATGAGTTCGGGGTGATGGACCATGAAAAGAACTGGACTCAGCAGTTCCATCTCGGTGTCATTCGTAATAGTAACAGCCGTATGTTTGCAAAGCTGGGGCCGGATGCAGGTTTTGATACCATAGGCGATTTTAAAATGGCTAAATCCATGGCCACGCTGTTTGACCGGCTAGAAAGGGATAGTAAACTGGCACGTACGATTATTTACAGTATCAATCCGTGTGACAATGAAATGATTGCCACTATGCTCGGGAATTTTCAGGATAGTTCTGTCCCTGGTAAAATGCAGATTGGAAGCGGGTGGTGGTTCCTGGATCAGAAGAGCGGCATGGAAAAGCAAATAGATGCTCTTTCGCATTTCGGTCTGCTCAGTCGTTTTGTCGGCATGTTGACTGATAGCCGGTCATTCTTGAGTTACACACGGCATGAGTATTTCAGGAGGATACTGTGTAATGTGCTTGGTGGTGATATGGACAAAGGGCTTGTTCCACGTGATATTGAGCTTCTCGGGCGGATGGTAAGTGATATCAGTTACAATAATGCTGCCTCTTATTTTGGCTTCGATGTGCCTCCGGTGAAGCCGTAATGTTGTTGCATTTATTATCTGGAATTAAGAAGGCAGACAATGAAGCGTAGTAGTCTGGCAGCAGTAATTGTTGTTTCGGTTGTCATTTGGGCCATAGCAATTCTGCATGATTTTGCACAGGATAAACCTTCGACCTCTGTGGTTGAGGACCTCCACACTGTTGAGCTTGTGACATCAAGTAATACAGCAATATCGTCGGTTATTGTTATAACCGGTAAGGTTCATGTAGTCAGGGATGATGTGACTTACCAGGTACAGGAGGTTTGTGTTGTGTCAGATGAAGGCAGGATTTACAAAGTACTGCTTGAAGGGGCTGGTAAACAACTCGCCAAAATCCTGAAGAGCAAGATCATCAGGGTGACAGGTGAAATAAGGGAGGGGAGCGATAAACCTTTTCTGGTTGTTAACGATGTGGAGGTCATAGGTAGTTCAAAGAAAATCGAGGCTTTAAATTCGAATAAAAAAGCAATTCCTGTTAAGAATCCGGAAACCAACAGTGATGTCAAAGAATCGATAAGTAATATTTCTGCAAATGTAATTTACCCAACGAATATGGTGGTATCACCGTATACAAAGCCTTCTACAAATGCAGACACTGTTATTAGTCCTGTATCGATACCTGTTAGCTCTACGAACTCATAGAAGCTTTCTTCAAAGGGGAACTAATCATGATGAGAATTTGTGGTTGCATCTTTTCACCAAAGAACGTAAGAAAAGACATTTTTCTGGGTTATTTCCCGGTTTTAACAGGAGAAAATTGCCAGTTATGAGTGAATTTACCTTTAAAGCGATGATAATGCAGGGTTGGCCTGTCCTGAGTATTCTTTTTATTGCCTCGATACTCTCGATAACCGTTATTGTAGATCGTTTTTTTGCATACAAACGTGCATGGATCAATGCCGAACGGTTTGTAGGCAAAATAATGAAACTTCTCGAAGCCCAGGGGCTGAATGCAGCATTGGCGTATTGTGGGCAATTCCCGCAACCGGTTTCTGTTGTTGTTCAGGCCGTTCTCCGTGAGACCGGAGACCGTGAAGCGAAGGAGCGTACGGCTCAGAATGCAATGCAGGGACAGATCCTGGAACTGGAGCGGAGGATTGCCATTCTCGGTACTACTGGCAGTGTGGCTCCGTTCATAGGACTGTTCGGGACGGTTACCGGTATTATCAAATGTTTTATAGATATGGCCACGCACGCTGGCGGTGGAATAGAGATTGTAGCTGCGGGGATAGCTGAAGCTCTGATCGCCACTGCTATAGGCCTTTTTGTGGCCATACCTGCTGTTATCGGATACAATTACTGTGTCAACAAGATCAGGCGCATATCAGGCGAGATAGATGTTGCTGTTTTTCATCTTATTGAGTCCACAGGTGTTTCCAGGGAATAGAAACTATGAAAGTTGATATGAACGGGGATAGGTACAGGATAATGGCCGATATCAATATGGTGCCATTGATCGATGTAGCTCTTGTGTTGCTGATTATTTTCATGGTGATGACCCCGATCCTGGTGGCCTCCCAGATAAAGCTCAATCTTCCAGGTGCGGCGTCAGGGACTGCGCCGACGGATAAAAATCTTGAGATACAGATCGATAAGAATGGTATTATTCATTTCCAGGGTAAAGTGGTCTCACAGGATAAACTCCAGGAACAAGTTAAAGCAGTTTTTGGTCCTGCTCCTAAACAGGCGTTACAGATTACTGCTGACAAGGATGTTCCGTTCGACAAGGTTGTTCTGGTGATGGATGCGGCCCGTCAGGTAGGTGTTCAGAAAATGAGCATAGGGGTCAAGAGAATTCCGTCAGGCAGCTCTCACCGCTGATGTGTTCGTGCGTTTGTCGACTTTGCCAGTTGCCTTACCTCCGGGAGCTTTGATCCTTTTCCATCGAAAATAATTTTCATGGATTGATTTTGCAGCGTCTCTACAGCGTTTGGATCCTTGTCGAAATCGAAAATCCAGGCCGCATTGTAAAGAGCTTTCCTCGATGCATTTGACTCAAATATTTTCCCCGGTGTATTTACTTTCAGCGCAACCCGGAACCCACTCAGAACGGGGCTGAGCAGGCCTGCTGATTCTGGCGCGATTCCGCGTGGCTTTAGAATGGTTTCATCATTATCAGGTAATCGCGAAAAAGTATATGTGTCATCATTATTTCTGAAGAGGGAAAAACCATGCCGTGGGAAAAAATCGGCCCGGGCTACTTCTCCCAGGTCTGCAAAAGCCACTTTAAGGGTTACGTTACGCACGGCATTTCGCGTTTCGACCTTCAGCGTATCCATCGTAATGCCTAACTTTTCATATTTCTTGACAAGCAATTTAATCCGATCTTCTGAAGGATCAAAGAAGACCTGTTCAAACTCGTCTTCAATGGTTCTCGGCATGGCATGTCCAAGCACCGTATCCATTTGTTCTCGGAGCTTAAACATGGATTTCATCTGGGATACTGTCTGCTCGGGGATGGCATAAATAAGTTCGAGATTTCCGGACCCGTTCTTTTCCAAAGTCAGGGTTTCATCAACTTTTATACAGCCGGACATCAATGCCATCATTACTACTGTGTAAAGGCGAAATATCTTCATGAGAATTTCCTGGCGAACGGATTATTTTCTTACTTTTGACTCTTCATTCGTGTACTTGAAAATCACTTCATTTGGTTTGACCATGCCGATTTCTCTGGCGGTTCGTTCAACATATAAAGGGTCAGAATTAAAACGCTCCTGTTTGTCGCGTAATATTTTTAATTCTTCTGCCAGGTGCTTGTTTTCTTCCTGGTATTCCGCTCTTTTCTTGTACGACTCGTTGTATCTCTGAACCTTTGGAATAAAAGCACTTATGACGGCAATGGTGATAAGGATAATGACTAATCCCCATGCCACCCGGTAAATTGTGACCCAGTAATTCATAAAGAAACCATGAGTTACGCCGGATATTCCGGCGTAACTCATAATGTATTTTGCGTGCCCAATTATTACTTTACCAGGATTATATCACACCGCCATAAACAGCGTCATCTCCTAATATCTCTTCGATACGGAGGAGCTGGTTATATTTGCATACTCGATCGGTACGGCAAAGTGAACCGGTTTTGATCTGGCCGGCGTTGGTTGCCACTGAGATGTCTGCTATGGTTGTATCCTCTGTTTCGCCGGAGCGGTGACTGACCACGGCTGTATAGCCGGCACGCTTTGCCATTTCGATGGCATCGAGTGTTTCTGTCAGTGTACCGATCTGGTTAACTTTGATCAGGATGGAGTTTGCGACGCCCATCTCAATACCTTTGGCAAGGAACTTTGTGTTTGTGACGAACAGATCGTCACCGACCAGCTGGATCTTGTCGCCGAGCTTGTCTGTCATTGTCTTCCAGCCTGACCAGTCACCTTCAGCCATGCCGTCTTCGATGCTTATGATCGGATACTTTTTGACCCAGTTGGCCCAGAAATCAACCATTTGTTCAGGAGAACGGGCTGATTTGTCGCTCTTCTTGAAAATATATTTCTTTTTGCCTGTGTCGAAGAACTCGCTTGCTGCTGGATCGAGCGCAACAAAGATATCTTTGCCTGGCTTATAGCCGGCCTGTTTGATGGCCAGCATAAGGACTTCGAGCGCCTGCTCATTACTCTTCAAGTTTGGGGCGAAGCCTCCTTCGTCACCAACTGCGGTGCTGAGTCCCATTCCCTTGAGAACGGATTTCAGAGCATGGAATGTTTCTGTACCCATGCGAAGTGCCTCTGAGAATGATTTTGCACCTTTGGGCATGATCATGAATTCCTGGCAGTCAACCGGAGCATCAGAATGTGCGCCGCCATTGAGTACGTTCATCATCGGAACCGGCAGGGTTTTGGCATTTGTACCGCCGATGTAACGGAAGAGAGGCTGGCCTGTGAATTCGGCCGCGGCCTTGGCTACCGCCAATGATACCGCCAGCATCGCATTTGCGCCTAATTTCTTCTTGGTGTCGGTACCGTCCAGCTTGATCAATATACGATCGATCTCTGCCTGATCGAGTGCGCAATAGCCCTGAAGTTCAGGGGCGATAATATTGTTGACGTTTTTGACAGCTTTCTGGACGCCTTTGCCCATGAAACGTTTCTTGTCGCCATCGCGAAGTTCAACTGCTTCATTTTCTCCTGTTGATGCTCCTGACGGGACTGCGGCTCTTCCTATTACTCCGCTTTCAAGGCAGACATCGGCTTCGATTGTCGGATTTCCGCGTGAATCCAGTATTTCCCTGGCTTGTACATCAGTTATCGTTGACATGCTTACTCCTAATTACTTCGTTTTAGTTATTGCTTGGATTGATAATCGGAGGAAACGCTAATGAAAATGGTATGTTAATGCAAGATTGAAGTGGATACCTGTTCTATGTGTGAAGAGTGGGTTGCCAAAACGCCACCTGCATTCCTCCTCGGCATATAGGGAGAACGAAGAAATGCAGAATCTGACCATATTTGACAAAGTACACGTTACCAGAGAATTGGATGCTTGAATCTGTTCATTGAATCGGGATAATGGCCCAACGTTTGAAAGGAAAGTGCTGGGGATGAAGGTAGATGTCATAGGCGCACGAGGGATGCTAGGAACGGATCTTCTGTTTGTACTCGGGAATGCGGGTATTGACGTTAAAGGATATGATCTGCCCGAATTGGATATTACCAGTGATGGAGGAGGCCTGGAAGAAATAGGGCAATGTGACTGGGTTGTCAATTGTGCTGCCTATACCGATGTTGATGGCGCAGAGACAAATTTTGAGAAGGCTTATAATGTCAACAGGGATGGGGCAAGACGTGTGGCTGAAAGGTGCAGGAAAACCGGAGCTTGTCTCATGTACATCAGTACTGATTATGTGTTTGATGGGCAAAACAGGGTTGCCTATCGTGAAGATGCGACGGTAAATCCCGTTAATGTTTATGGCAAAAGTAAACTTGCAGGCGAAAAAGAGATCCAGTCTGCGGGTGTAAAGCATCTTATAGTCAGGACCCAGTCGTTGTTTGGACTGAATGGAAAAAATTTTGTGAAGGCGATAATGGATCGACTTGCGAAAAATGATGGACCTTTGAATGTGGTAAACGATCAGATTTCGTCGCCAACTTACACGATGCATCTGGCTGATGCCATTTTGCGTTTGCTGAAGAAATCTAAACAGGGCATAATTAATGCTTCGGCATCTGGTGAGTGTTCCTGGTTTGAGTTTGCGTGTGCGATTACGGCAAGAATTAAGCCGACAGTGACGGTTGTGCCTGTTTCTACGAGCGAATATATCAGGCCTGCTGTTAGGCCCGCATTTTCGGTGCTGGATAAAAGCCTTTATGAGTCATGGACAGGAAGCAGTATGCCTTTATGGCAGGATGGTTTACGCGAATACCTTGAGAGGATTTAAGAATGAAAATACTCGTAACTGGTGGGGCTGGATTTATAGCAAGTAATTTTGTCCGGTACATGCTTTCCAGGTATCCGGATGTCAGTATTGTGAACCTGGATTCTCTTACATATGCCGGCAACCTTGAGAATCTGGCCGATCTTGATGAACGCCGTCACGTCTTCATTAAAGGCGATATCAGTTCAGTAGAAGATGTTGAAAGCGTTTTCAAAAAACATTCATTTGAAAATGTTGTAAACTTTGCTGCAGAAAGTCACGTTGACCGGAGCCTGCATTTTGGGGCGCAGGTGTTTATACGTACCAATATTGCCGGGACGCAGGTGCTTCTTGACATGTCGCGCCAATATGGCGTTAAACGTTTTGTCCAGATCTCAACCGACGAGGTTTATGGCAGCCTTGGTAACACAGGTAAGTTCACGGAAATGTCAACGATTCAGCCCAACAACCCCTATGCAGCAACAAAAGCCAGCGCTGATTTCATGGTTCGCGCGGCGCATAAATCTCATGGACTCAATGCTGTAATAACAAGGTGCTCAAACAACTTTGGTCCGTATCAGTTCCCTGAAAAGCTGATACCCCTGATGATTGCAAATGCGCTTGAGAACAGGGATTTGCCTGTCTATGGAGATGGTATGCACGTGAGAGACTGGATATTTGTGATTGATCATTGTTCTGCAATTGACCTGGTGATGCGTAATGCCGAGGCCGGAAGTATTTACAACATTGGCAGTGATCATGATGTTCCCAATCTGGAAATTGTTAAACTGGTCCTCAAGATCCTCGACAAGCCGGAAACGCTTATCAAACATGTGCTGGATAGACCAGGACATGACAGAAGGTATGCCATGGATTCCAGTAAAATCCGCAAGGATCTTGGATGGAGACCGGCTTTTTCTTTTGAACAGGCGATGAAGAAGACTGTTGATTGGTATCTGGGTAACAGGGCATGGCTGGAGCATATCAGGAGCGGCGCGTATATGAAATATTATGAAACCCTCTACAGGGACCGCCTCGCGAAGTCATCAAGTTAATCGTAAAGAAAAGCAGGAATACGCAGATGATTGAAAAAACTCTTAAATCAAGAAAAGTATTCAGGGGGCGACTGCTCGATGTGGAGGTTGTTGATGTTCTGGTTCATGATGGTAGACGTTCTGTAAGGGAAATTGTGCGGCATCCCGGTGCGGCCGTTGTTCTTGCCCAGCTTGTGGACGGACGATTTGTCTTTGTCAGACAATTCAGGAAAGCCGCGGAAAAAATAATTCTTGAAGTTGTTGCCGGCGGTTTGGAGCGAGGAGAGAAGCCTTCGGATTGTGCGCGACGGGAACTTGTCGAGGAGACTGGTCATCAGGCTGCTAAAATAACGAGATTAGGATATGTATATCCCGCGCCAGGATATACTGACGAAATCTTGCACCTGTTTTATGCCAGGTTACGACCTGGACGAGGTGAATGCAGTCCGGATGATGATGAGAAACTTGAAGTTGTATACTTGACGGAGAAGCAGGTTGATTCGTTGATTAAGAGCGGCAGGATACATGATGCCAAGACATTGTCGGCCTGGCTGCTGTGGAAGAGCATGATTCGAACATAAGCCGTTTAAAGTTACCCTGGAGACTTGATGTCGGAAAAAGAATCCATAAAACATAAATTGAAAGCATTGTTTGAATTTATCTGGGATGCGGAGTTAAGTTCCCTTTCCAGCCTTCGCCGCCTGGGGGTAAAGACGCTCAGGATCCTTCACCTTGTTTACCGTGGTTTCATGGAAGATGAGTGTGCCTTACATTCATCTGCGCTTACATTCAGCAGCTTGATGGCTATTGTCCCTGTTCTTGCCCTGTCTCTGGCTTTGGCTCGTGGCTTTGGCGATGTCGATATGGCCAAGGAGAAGATTCGTGAGGCTGTGGTCGAATGGACAAGTGCTTTTAAAGCCATGCCGGGTGGGCCCAATGCCTCAGATGGTGTGGATGTGATTAATGTTTCAGCACAATCTCGGGACACTTTTCCTGGAATTGCAGATGCAATTAACAGCATGGTAGACAGGGTTTTTGCGAAAGTAGAGAACATTAAATTCAAGGCTATTGGTGGTGTAGGGTTGGTGGTCCTGCTCTTGATGGCTATTGATGTTCTTGGACGTATTGAGGCTGCATTTAACAGGGTGTGGGCTGTAAAGAAAAGCAGGAGTCTGTTCAGGAAATTTACCGATTATCTTAGCGTTGTTATGGTTCTGCCTGTCTTAATAATAGCTGCATCTTCCCTGCCCGTTGTATCATTGATTTTGAAATTTCTGGATGAAACAGTGGCTGGGAACCTTCAGTTTATTGTCGGGTCTGCAGTTATAAAAAATACGACAACCATATTCATGGCTACGCTTGGTTTTTCATTTCTGCTCATATTTATGCCTAATACAAAGGTTAAAGCCGGCCCAGGCCTGCTTGGTGGTTTTGTGACTGCCATGTTATTTATAGGGTGGTTGTGGATTTGTGCGGCTCTTCAGATTAATGTCGCAAATTATGGGAAGATCTACGGGAGCTTTGCTGTTGTCCCCATCCTTCTTGCCTGGGTTTATGTGAGTTGGGGGATTGTATTATTCGGGGCTGAAGTAGCGTTTGCAGTACAGAATTGTTCATCTTACAGGATGGAGCAGGGTGCCAGGAAAGCAACAATAGAAGCCAGAATGATAATGGCGCTTTCAATCATCCTTGAGGCTGCCAGGGCGCTTGCTGGCAAAGGACTTGGATTTGAGGTTGCGCGATATGCTGAACGGAAACGGATACCGGTTCGCTTTATCAATGAGGTCGTTGAAGATTTGGTGCAGTCCGGCCTGCTTGCGGAATTGTCAGAGAAGAGCGGTAAATACGTGCTCCTGAAGGTTCCCAGTCTGGTCAAGGTCCGAGATGTCGTGGATGTGGTGGTACGTTCGGGTTCTGATCCTGCCAATCTGGGGCTGGGAACCGTTGACCCCTGCGTGGAGCGCATTGTGAAAAAAGCGTCAGATGGTCTGAATACCTCAATCAGCCAAACCAGCATTCAGGAACTTATGAACGAACAATGAAGCGTTTGTATGCTTCCTGGTGATTCTCCTTTGTGTGTGCTAAAGGGTAATTATGTCAGTAGAGAAAATTGATTATACTAAAGAATTGAACAGTGAACAGCTTGCTGCTGTTACTGCACCGGATGGACCATTGCTTGTATTGGCCGCGGCCGGAACAGGCAAGACGAGAACCCTGGTTTATCGTGTTGCTTATCTTGCCGGTCGGGATGTCAGCCCGGAACGTATTCTTCTGCTTACTTTTACGAATCGGGCGGCAAAAGAGATGCTGGAGAGGGCTCATGTTCTTGTTGGCCCCGGGATCAGTGGAGTGTGGGGTGGTACATTCCATCACATGTCAAACCGTATTCTTCGGAGGCATGCCCCGCTTTTGGGTTATCAACGTGATTTTACTATTCTTGACAGGGATGATTCAAAGACGCTTGTTTCCAATTGTGTCAAAGAGCTTGGTCTGTCCGGCAAAGAATTCCCGAAACCTGATATTCTTCTTGGTCTTTTTGGGTCGGCCGTGAATAGGGCAACATCGGTTCAGAAGGTAGTTGAAGCTAAATTCCGGGATGGTGATGTTGATCCGGATAATGTTGCGAAGGTTCATGGCCAGTATGAAGGAAGGAAGAAGAAGCTCGGGGCCATGGATTTCGATGATTTGCTTGTCAATTGTCTGAAGCTGTTCAGGGAGAAGCCTGAGGTCCTTGGTCCCTATCAGGCGCAGTTCCTGCATGTCCTGGTGGATGAATATCAGGATACGAACCCGATCCAGGCTGAACTTGTTGACATGCTTGCAGCCAGGAACAGGAACGTTCTGGTTGTGGGTGACGATTTTCAGAGTATTTATTCGTGGCGTGGGGCTGATTTCCGAAACATCATGTCGTTTCCCGAACGTTATAAAGATGCCAGGATATATAAGCTGGAGACGAATTACAGGAGTGTTCCTGAAATACTTGAAGTTGCCAACGCGTGCATTGCCGGGAATCCCCTGCAATATCAGAAGACGCTCAGGGCAACGCGTTCTTCGCATCGCAAACCGCTGGTTTTAAGGATGCGTGATGGAGGTGAACAGGCCCGCTGTGTGGTGGATCAGATAAGGAACCTCTGCCGTTCCGGGTATCGCATGTCCGATATAGCTGTTCTATACAGGGCCCATTATCATGCAATGGAACTACAGATGGAACTTGCCAGGGAAAGAATGCCTTATGTCATTACATCCGGTGTAAGATTCTTTGAGCAGGCGCATATCAAGGATGTGTGTTCCCTGTTGCGGCTTCTTGAGAATCCTTCGGATGAGATGGCGTTTATGAGGTTGGTGGGTTTTCTTCCCGGGGTTGGGCCAAAAACCGCTCAGAAGCTGTGGAACGAGATGGGTGGACGATTTGATACTAATGATTCTGCCCAGCGCATGAAGTTGAAAAGCATGCTCAAATCTGCTGCTAAAGAACTCTGGCTTGGTGTTGAACCGATTCTGGAAACTTACAGGGCTGAGCATCTTGATGAGGATGGCGGTGAGGCAATATTCAGGTTTGTTGAAGCATTTTACGGACGGCATGCGGTGAATGTTTTTGAGGATTCCGAACGCAGGCTCGATGATATAAGGGAGTTGATCCTTTACACATCTCGGTTTGATAAGGTGCAGAATTTTCTCAGTGATATAGCGCTGCTTACCAACCTTGATGCCGAGGCGGAGAACCTTGCGTCGGGTGATGGTGAGGTGGTGCGATTGAGTACTGTTCATCAGGCAAAAGGGCTGGAATGGCCGGCCGTAATTGTGCTCTGGATGAGTGAAGGGATGTTCCCGTCTGCGCGAAGCATGGAGGAATCATCGGAAGGCGAAGCCGAGGAACGAAGGCTGTTCTATGTTGCGGTAACCCGGGCCAAGGATGAACTATGTCTCTGTGTTCCCGAGGTACGGCGTACAAGAGACGGAGGAATGATGTACTACCTTCCTTCGCGATTTATTGACGAGATTCCCCGTGAAATGATCAAGGATGTACGGGCCGGATTTATTTAGAATTACTTTTTTTCTTTTTTCCGCCAAGAATGCCGTCCAGGAATTTGTCCACTTTCTTGTCTACATTTTTCTGATCGACATTTATAGATCTGATCATCGTGTCGATATTACCTGCGAAAGTGTTGATCAAAGCGCCGATGAGATCAAATTCCGGTTTTTCAACAGTACCTCTCAGTGGTACTGAAACAGAGAGGTTTGCAATACTCATTCCGCGTGCCCGTCCTGCTGATTTGCCGGTTATTTTCAGGTTTGTTATTTTTGTGCCGATGTTGCATGCACCCCAGGTGAAAACTCCTTTATCACACTTTATGCGAATATTGAAGTCGATACAGTCAGCTTCTATCCCCATTGAGTCTGCCAGCTCCTTGAAATCCCTGGTGCAGATGTTTGTGATAGCCCCATTGACCTCGAATGAAGGTTTGCCGGGGATGGAGAATGGAGTCGTAGAGCCTTTTATGTCTATCATCATTGAGTTTGGTTTACCTTCGAGGTTACCTTTCACGGAAAAGGATCCAAGATCTTTCTCCTGATTACCGAATGTTCGTAAATTGTCGGCCCTAATTTTGAGATCCAAAGCCAGTTTCACATTGTTCGTTGGATTGATATATTCAACGACAGTATTTATCCTGGCGGTGCCAATGATGGCCTTAGGCACAGTTTGCAGAGTCGTATGTGCTGGTGTGGAATATCCAGTATCTTCAGGTGGCCTATTAGTTTTGCCTGTTTCTGTACTTTCGGGTGTCGTGTCACCTTGTTGAGGCCCAGTTGAGCGACCACCTGGTGTCATGAGTGATAGTCCTTGATTGCTTCCAGCTAGAGTCAGTCTTGTGTCTTTAATGTCGATCGACGATAGTTTGATCACTCCTCGAGGCAGGGATAGAAGTCCAATATTTATAGAGGCTTTTCCCATGGATAGGAGATGTGCCGTATTGGTTCCGGTATCTGCATGTTTGTTAACAATCAGGTCTGACAATCGTACCGTACCACTCGGCAAGGATACTGAAAGCCTGCTGAAATCGACGTTTATTCCCGATGCTTTTGTTACTTCTGGCAGTCTCTTCTTGATAATACTGGTTAAACCATTGAAGAGGATAAGATTTATGACTGCAATCAAAGCCACGATGACGGAAACAATGACAATCAGCGTCTTTTTTGCGCGTGTCATAACAATGTGAGGGCCATGGCGATCTCAGGGCAAGTGAAGGGGGAGTTGTATTTGGAGCAGTTTATACACCCCATATAGATTTTGTGCATAATTTGTTGCTTCGGAATTTCCCTGAATCCCATTTTTCTGAAGAAAACAGGTGAAAACGTCAGTGCAATAATCTGGTACGGGTGCAGGGGCTTTATGCGTTTTAAGGTTTCGTTGATAAGTGCCCGGCCTATGCCGCCCTTATGGTGTTTTTTCTCGATTGCCAATGACTGGATTTCGATGGATGGATGCCTGGGCGCTCCTATTTCAGGCAGTATCTGCCAGCAAACCGTGCCGATGATCTTGTTCTTGAATTCGCAAACGATAAACCGGTCTATGTTTTGGGAGATATTGCTTATTGAGCGGGGCAGCAGTTCTTCCGGATAAGACTTGATGAGGGAAAAGATTCTCTCGGCATCATTAAACGCAGCCGGCCGTATTTTGTAGTTCTTTTTTTCCATGCGCCGAAATCTATAGTGTAAGAATCGCTAACACAAGAGGAAAAAATCATTTTTCCCTTGATATTAGGGGGGATTATCTACATAGTTCCGCGCTTTGAATTTCAGGAGAGAATTACATGGCAAGAACAATAGAGTTATCGCGTGTTAGAAATATTGGAATTATGGCGCACATTGATGCAGGTAAGACCACAGTCAGTGAGCGTATTCTGTTTTATTCGGGCAAGACCCACAAGGTCGGGGAGGTCCATGACGGCGAGGCCGTGATGGACTACATGGATCAGGAACAGGAGCGTGGAATTACCATTACCTCCGCAGCTACGACCCTTACCTGGAATGAACACAGGGTGAGTCTGATTGATACCCCTGGACACGTTGACTTCACAGCTGAAGTAGAACGCAGTCTCAGGGTGCTTGACGGTGCAGTGGCCCTTTTCTGTGCCGTCGGTGGAGTACAGCCCCAGACTGAACAGGTATGGCGCCAGAGTGAAAAATACAATGTACCCAAGATTGCGTTTATTAACAAAATGGACAGGGTGGGTGCTGATTTCTTTGGTGTTGTGGAAGAGATTAAGAACATTCTTGGCGGTAATGCCGTACCAATGGTCGTGCCAATAGGTAAGGAAGACAAGTTTGACGGTGTCATTGATCTCGTAAAGATGAAGGCCATTTATTTCAGTGAGAATGATAAGGGCAGGACTATCATTGAGAAGGATATTCCTGCAGATAAGACTGAAAAGGCAAAGACCTGGCGAGCTCATCTGGTGGAAAAGAGTGCAGAACAGGAAGATGCTCTTCTTGAGAAATTCCTGGAAACTGGAGATCTTTCCGAGGATGAAATTCTTGAGATTATCCGTAAGGCCACCATTTCCCGCCGAGTGATACCGGTATATTGCGGGTCTGCTTTCAAGAACAAGGGGATTCAGCAGCTTCTTGACGGTATCGTCAATTTTCTGCCTTCACCGGCAGATCTGCCCCCTCTGATCAATGCAGGCGATGATGACAGCATTATTCGCAAACATTCAGACACTGAGCCTTTTGCAGCAATGGCTTTCAAGATTATAGCAGACAAGCACATGGGTAAGTTGACTCTGATGCGTGTTTATTCAGGTACAATTGGTGCCGGAACAGTTGTCTATAACAGCACACAGAAGAAGAATCAGCGTATTGGCCGTCTGCTTCGTATCCATGCCAACAGGCAGGAATCCATCGAAGAAGCACGTTGTGGTGACATTGTCGGGGTCGTTGGTCTAGGTGAGACAAAGACAGGTGACACGCTTTGCTGTGAGGAGAATCCCATATTGCTTCAGAGTATAGAGTTCCCTTCGCCGGTTATGTCAATCAGTATCAAGCCCGAGACCAGGAGTGATAATGACAAGATGGGTCAGGCCCTTCGTCATCTTTCTGATGAAGATCCGACATTCCTTGTGTCGTTTGACGAAGAGACTGCAGAGACAATCATTTCGGGTATGGGTGAACTCCATCTTGAGGTTCTGGTTGAGCGTATGAAGCGGGAGTTCCATGTTGTTGCCCAGGTCGGAAGGCCGGAAGTTGCATACAGAGAAACGGCTACTGTTGCCGTGCAGGGGCAGTACAAGCATGTCAAGCAGAGCGGTGGTCGTGGTCAGTATGGTCATGTTTATTTACGTCTTGAGCCGCTTGATGCCGGGCAGGGTTTTGAGTTCGTCAACGAGATCAAGGGTGGACATATTCCTGACACATTCATTCCTTCGATTGAAAAAGGTATTGTGAAAGCAATGTTGAGCGGGCCCTACGCAGGTTACCCTGTTGTTGATATGAGGGTTACTGTGTATGACGGTTCGTATCACGATGTCGATTCAAGCGATTTTGCATTTGTGGAAGCCGCCCGGGTATGTTTCAAAACACTTTTCCTGCAGGCCAAGCCGGAGCTGCTTGAGCCGGTAATGTCGGTTGAAGTTGTTGCGCCCGAGGAGTATATGGGGCCGGCATCAGGTTCAGTCTGTCAAAGGCGTGGCAGGATTGAATCAATGGGAGAGCAGGGTGCTGCCAAGGTTATTAACGGTATGGTTCCGCTGAGTGAAATGTTCGGGTATTCTAATGCGATCCGGACGATGTCTCAGGGCAGGGGTAGTTTCACGATGCATTTTGAGCATTATGAAACAGTCCCGTTCTCGATTGCCGAAGAAATCATAAAGAAGCGTCGCGAGGCGAATAAGATAAGGTAGTAATTAAGTTTGAGCAAATTTGGCACTGGTGGGGAATCCCCTCCAGTGCCTTTTTGTTTCTGCGTTATCAGTGGTTGTTTATATAACCCTATGAAATTATGAACACGTAGTCAGACGTGTTTCAGTGATTTGTCTATGTTTTATAGCAGTAATATATCTCTCCACTCGCAGGAGTAAGCCCCATACGAACTATATTTTTAGGTCCCGATAGATCTGAAGCTTGACTGACCTTTACTTTAAATCCAGCTTCATGAAGTCTTTCAATATAGTCAGCGCCATACCGCCTGACATGGTCTTCTTGGCCAAATAACTTCTGGCGTTCGGATGGATCATGTATCGAAGGATCTTCAAACGTCGCTTTTGCGGTAATGGGAACAAGCAAGATAGCCCAGCCATTTTGTTTTAAGACGCGATAGAATTCTCTCATCGCCTTCTTGTCATCCTGAACATGCTCCAAGACGTGGCTACAATAGATGATATCGAAATAATTGTCAGGATATAGAATGTTGGTGATATCCATTTTCACCATTGCATGAGAATTCATCAAGTCGGCAGTGATATAGCCCTGTCTTAGCTTTTCTCGCAGTCGAGGTTCAAAACATGGTTCTGGCGCAATATGCAGCATTATTTTAGGCGTTCCATCGAACAGGTTCGTCATCTGCTGAAAGAATAACCATACTAAGCGATGTCTTTCCAATGCTCCACAATGGATGCACATGGCGTCTTCTCTAGGAACTATTCCAAATTTGCCAAACTTTCGTGAATCCCTGCCACAAACTGGGCACCAACGCCCTTTGCCGTAACGATTTGTTGAATATATCAAGCTTATTGAAGATCTGATGGATTTTCTTACATATTCAGGCAAGAGTCGAAGCAATGTTCTTATCATAATGTTTTAACGATACAACCCTTATTCGGAGAATAGTTGTGAGTCAGAAAGTATCATATTTTCTGTATATGCCTAGAAGTTAAATAGATGGAATCCAGTAAGCGATTAATTATCATTAGAAATGCGGTTCGGAGGAGAGAGCACATTATCTCGCGTCATTCGTTAATCATCATTCAGAATTAATCTTTATGTTGTGCAGTTGGGGATATTTTTCCAGGAGGCGTGGGGGTACTGCAACTTTTCTTCCTAATAGCATTGCTTTGAGCTGTAGGATATTCGCGACCTCCTTGCCCTGGTAATGGTTGTTGGTGACAATTGTGAGTGTTTTGGATGCTTTTACTATTCTTTCGGCTCTTTTCTTGATACCGGACAATTCTTCAGCAGAATAGCAGTAATTGTATGTTTCATCACGGCCGGCTTTCTTGTCGAACCAGGCCTTTGCATTTCGGCCGTGCAGGCGGAGGTAGGCGTTTTCACCAATACCGGTTTCTTTAAGGTTGAACGAGTCGGCGGTTTCCGGGTAATCAAGATTTGCTACGGTAACATTCAGCGATGCAAGAAAGTCAAGACTCTCTTGTGTTTGCCATGAATTGTGGCGCAGTTCGAGCGTAAGGTTTGCCATATCGTTGAAGTTCTGGTTGATCTTTTCAAGGTGTTCGCGGTGTTCCGGGTTGCTGTCGAAGTTATATTTGAATTGTGCCAACAGGTGGCGCAGTCTATTTGCCTTGATCATTGGTTCAAGGCCGGCATGAAAATTCTCTACCATCTGTTCGCTTATTATTCCCTCATGTGTTATCTCGCGGTGGAGCTTGGCTGTAAAAAAGAAATCTGGAATATCGCTGGTTTTGTCTACCCACGTTTGAACATTTTTTACCTCCGGAGGCCGGTAGAAGGTGCTATTGATTTCAATCATATCTACAAACCCGGCTATGAACTGCAACTTGTCCTTTACATTCGATGAGTAAACATATCCATTCCAGTCAGGATACGACCACCCTGCGATACCGAAGAAGACGGCAGGAATCGGTGAATAGGAGAGATGGATACTAGGGGAAGGTGCTACCGATTGGGCGATTGGAACTGATATATTTAATGTAAATTCTTTTTGATTTTCTGTGTACATTTCAAGGTTTGATACTAAAAGGAGCATGTTTGGATAGTCAAGCAAGGCTTTGGTATGACAACAGGCTTGTCATCGTTTGCCGACTTGGTAAAGTACGGGTAATACATACGCTATGATGAAAAGAAAGAAAATCAGCGTTATCTTTGGTACACGCCCTGAAGCCATCAAGCTCGCTCCTGTGATCCTGGCCCTGAAGAAAGACCGTCGTTTTATCTGTAAGGTCTGTGTTACTGCGCAACACCGTGAAATGCTTGATCAGGTCCTTGAAGTTTTCGGGATAAAGCCGGACGTGGATCTTAATCTTATGCGGCGAAACCAGACTCTTTCGGATTTCGCGGCACGCGCTCTTGTAGCCATTGATAAATATCTGACGAATGAAAAGCCTGACTTTGTTCTGGTTCAGGGGGATACGACAACAGTTTTCTGTGCCGCCCTTGCGTCGTTTTATCATCACATTCCACTGGGCCACGTTGAAGCTGGCTTACGTACTTGGAATTTTAATGCACCATGGCCGGAGGAGGCCAACCGTGTTTTGACGTCGCGCATTGGAACTCTGCATTTTGCGCCGACAATGGGTAACAGGCGGAACCTGTTGAAGGAACGGATCGCTACCGACAGGGTCTTTGTAACGGGCAATACTGTTATTGATGCTCTTTTTCTTGCTTTGGCAAAGGTGAAAAAATGTCCGCCAGACATAGATGGTCTACCTGACTTTCTTCAGCCTGGTAAATGCAATACGGCTGGGAAGAAGCCGCGCATTGTTCTTATTACCGGGCATCGTCGTGAGAACTTTGGCAAAGGTTTTGAAAACATCTGCAGGGCTATAGCCGTACTTGCGAAGCGCTTCCCTGATGTTCATTTTGTTTATCCAGTGCACCTAAATCCAAATGTCCGTGAGCCCGTGTACCGTATTCTAGGCCAACATTCAGATAAATCATCATTCTGCATTCATCATTCGGAATTGGAAAACGTTCATCTAATAGCACCTCAGTCCTATCTGTCCTTTGTCGCCCTCATGAATAGGTCGTCCCTTATTCTCACGGATTCCGGGGGAGTACAAGAAGAGGCTCCCAGTCTTGGTAAGCCGGTGCTTGTGATGCGTGATGTAACCGAACGTCCGGAAGCTGTTGATTCGGGGGCGGTTAAGCTTGTCGGTACATCACGGAAGTCTATTGTAAGAACTGTGGGAAATCTGCTGACCGATTCAAAACTTTACAAGCGAATGCGGCATACCCGTAACCCGTATGGCGATGGAAAGGCTGCTGAACGGATTATTAAGGTGTTAGTTCGGTTCATCAGGAGTCAAACCCATTGAAAGACTGGCTGCTTGAGCAAGTCCCTGATTTTCTGGAACCCTATGTGATGCGTATCCAGGCGTCGCCTTTGGGCTCACGTCTTGCCAGGGGTGCATTCTGGAGCTTCGCAGGTGCGGTTATCTCCAGGGGATTAAGTCTGATTTCTTCAATTCTTGTTGCGCGTATGCTTGGCAAGGAGGGATTCGGAGAGCTTGGAATTATCCAGAGCAGTGTAGGGATGTTCGCCACATTTGCCGGATTCGGATTAGGGTTGACGGCAACCAAGTATGTTGCTGAGTTTCGAACAAAGGATCCAGCTAAGGCAGGTAAAATTATTGGATTATCGTCGATTGTTTCTTTGGTTACAGGTAGCTTAATAACGATAATTCTTTTAATTTCAGCATCTTGGCTGGCCTCCCGTACTCTAAACGCTCCACAGCTCTCGGTGTTGTTGCAACTGTCGGCGCCATTATTACTACTAGGAGCATGGGGTGGGGCGCAAACTGGTGCCTTGGCCGGATTTGAATCATTCAAACGTATTGCGCAGATAAACCTTGTATCTGGATTGCTAAATTTTCCATTAATGGTTGGAGGTGTTTACATTGCCGGGCTAACTGGTGCTGTATGGGGATTGCTCATTGCAAATATGGTAGGTTGCTTGCTGAATAGCTGGGCTTTGCGGGTCGAGATGCGCAAAGCGGCCGTGCCAGTGATTTTCTCAGGATGCCGATCAGAGTGGCCGATTCTATGGAAATTCAGCCTGCCATCCTTGCTGAGTGGTATAATGGTTGGCCCTGTCACGTGGGCGTGTAATGCAATGCTGGTCAATCAACCCAATGGATATGCAGAAATGGGGATTTTTAATGCTGCTAACCAATGGTTTAATGCACTTCTATTTCTGCCGAGTATTGTCGGATCAGTAATCTTGCCAGTTCTTTCGGAAAAACTTGGTAATCAAGAAGGGAAGGCAACAGCCAAGATCTTGACTGTTGCCATATTGATGAATGCGATAATTGCTTTACCATTGGTTATTCTTCTATGTTTGTTTAGTCACTCTGTTATGGCTTTCTATGGACAAGATTTCTCTGATTCGTGGTTGGTTCTTGTTGTAGTCGTCTGTACGGCAGGTTTGTTATCCGTCCAGTCTCCTGTTGGACATATTATTGCAGCTTCAGGGAGAATGTGGGTGGGCATGATAATGAATCTAGGCTGGGGATTAGCGTTCTTAGGGTTTACGTTTCTGCTTGTTCGACACGGATCGTTTGGTCTAGCCTCTGCTCGCTTATTAGCCTATCTTCTTCATGCTATCTGGACTTTTGCATTTGCCATCGCCGTTATAAAGAAATCACGAGAAGTTGATGAAATAGTTAGTGGATAGTTTAATGAAAATGAAATTAAATTCTCCCTTTGATTTAAGTGGATTGGCTGCGCTGTCTGTATTCAAGACGCAGGCGTGGAAAGACCTTTTTTCCATTCTGGAACGCGAACAGGCTGTTTTCATTAAAGAGTCAACCCGCTTTAGAAGTGTCGATTATAAATGGCCGAGAGATCCGTTGCACACATGGAGCCGCTGTTGGGAATATCCATATGTGTACCATCATATTTTAAAGTGGATGGAGTCCAGGGCTGGTCTCCCGACTCCTAAGATTGTGGATGTTGGAAGTGGGGTAACTTTTTTTCCTTTTACGGTTGCCAGACTTGGATGTGACGTCTCGTGTACCGATGTTGACATTGTTTGTGAAAAAGAGTTGGAATCCGTGTCGAAAGTCTTCCCTTCCGTGCCGGGACACCTTGACTTCAGGCTTGCCGATGGTGATAAGTTGCCCTACGCCGATGCGGAGATTGATGCAGTTTATTGTATCAGCGTTCTGGAACACATACCACGCTTTGAGCTGGCGATAGAGGAGATGTCTAGGATACTGAAACCTGGAGGAGCGCTTTTCCTTACGATTGATATTGATTTGAGAGGAGACTGTGAAATTGGTGCTGAGCGTTACAAATCTCTGAAAGAAGCGATCGATAAGCATTTCGACTACATTGCTCCTGTACGTACAGTTCACCCTTCTGATTTGTTGACTTCTGCAAATGGTCCATATCATGTTCACGAGCCTGACGGAGTGAGACGTTTGTGGTTTCTTTTAAAGCAGGAAATTAAACAATTGCTGGGTAGGCGTCGGCTACCTTTGACGCCTTTCTATCTGTGTGTTGAAGGGCTGACAATGTCGCGAAAAATGTAGGGTGTTTCTCTATGCCCAGAATCTTGTTTATATCGCCATTTATTTTACCTACCGGCGTGACGTCTGAATCA
>Ga0156394_1002_pt1 | contig 23528 bp, 16 predicted proteins | sample RifOxyA3_FD_108038 | JGI IMG/M metagenome (GOLD analysis project Ga0156394, IMG submission 108038) | Lentisphaerae bacterium RIFOXYA12_FULL_48_11 | reverse complement strand
CTGAACCATACCCCGGCTCCTCGATATGCAATCCAGTGCCGGGGCGATGATGACCCATTGCGGCATAAAGGATGCCATTCCGGACACAGATTCCATCACCGCGTCCGTCCAGCCTGACTGTTGCAACCTGTTTTGGCGCCGCGGGATTATGAACATCGCAGATCGCTACACGACGCTCCTCCCAGGCCCCTGCATAAAGATAACCATCGCTGACCTCGCATGACTGTGCCTCGCCCACCCGCACTATCGAAACATGCCTGGGATTTACAGGATCGGATATATCAACTATCTCCACACCAAACCAGCGGCACGCAATAAAAGCGAAATTGCCTTCCAGCGCAATACCTGTTGCAAATTCAACCGTATCATAATGCGTCAGAATCTTCGGCTGGGCAGGATTGGAGACATCTATGACGAACAGGCCGTCTTCTCTTGCAGTTATGAATGCTATCTTCCCGCTTACGTCTATTTGCCGGAGATTGCCGACATTTTCCAGTTTCCCTACAACTTTCGGGGCTGCTCGGTTCTCAATGGAAAGAATGATCAGGTTTCGGCCCTGAAGGACATAAAGATTATTACCTTCCCGGACCACGTCCATCGCACCGCCAATACCTGCGCCACAGGTCGGGACAAGTTCATTCCCGAATTTAACCAGAACCTCCCGCAAGGGTTTTGCCGCCAGGCCGAATAAAGTACTTGAAATAGTCAAAAATGTTAAACAAACGGTAAATATTCTCATTTGCCCGGTTATACCAGAATCCTGCAGAAGGACAATGACTGAAAGAAACTTTCATTCTTCCGAATACCGGATATGAAAATAATTCCGGTATTCTTTCTGAAATAATTCTTTTCCTGTATCTCGTAATTATGTTTTGTTACATGAAACTGTCGGACTCAGTCATATGCAGAAAACCATTAATTGAAATGAACATACTTTTCATTCTTACAACCATTATCCCGGCTGTTGCATTCGCAGCCACACCTGTGCCGGAGGGTGGCAGGCTGGTCATCCCGGCCAATGCCATCACAACAATGCGCGATACAACAATATCCCGCCATGGAAAGCTCACGCGTATCAAGGTGGAGAATCAGCCATTCACGGAAGCGATCCGTTGCGAGATCACTTCTTGCCCGGCGAACCGCTGGGATATCCAGTTCCAGTTTCGCACGACAGACAGGGTGGAAAAGGGTGAAGTTCTCTGGGCACGGTTTCATGCACGTACAATCTCGGCAAAAACCGAGAACGGCGAAGGCCGTGTCTGCGCAATTTTCGAAAGAGCAGGGCCACCGCACGATAAGTCATTGAATGTCGACCTCTCCTTTGGCCATGAATGGAAGGAGTTTTACCTTCCGTTCAGATCGCTTGACACCTATGAAACAGGAAAGGCCGGGGCTGGTGTTCATCTTGGCCTTCAGGAGCAGACATTCGAAATTGCCGGTTTTGAGGTTTACTCTTTTGGCAAGGGATATGACTTGCAGCGCCTGCCACGCTTAAAGGTTTCCTATGCTGGACAGGCTGAAGAGGCCTCCTGGCGCGCCGCTGCCGAAACCCGGATTGAAAAGATTCGCAAAGGTGACCTCGCCGTCAAGGTAACAGATGCGGTTGGAAAACCTGTCCGAGGTGCAAAGATTTCTGTCGCCATGAAGCGGCATTCTTTCGGCTGGGGTTCAGCCGTAACTGTGAAAGGTATTCTGCGCCAGGACCCTGATGGTGAAAAGTACCGTTCCATCATAGAAAAATATTTTACGCGCGTTGTCTTTGAAAATGACCTCAAGTGGTTCAGTTGGGATAACCCTGCAAACCATGCCAGGATCATCCAGGCAGCAGACTGGCTCCGAGAAAGAAAAATAGAAATCCGCGGTCATACCCTTGTGTGGCCTTCCTGGAAAAACACACCGAGAGATCTTCAAGCCATGAAGGATAATCCTGACGTACTGCGTAAGCGGATAAACAGTCACATTCAAGATGAGGTTACCGCAATGAAAGGCCGGCTGGTCGACTGGGACGTTATCAACGAACCCTATAGCAACCATGACATTATGGACATCCTCGGCAATGAGGAAATGATTACCTGGTTCAAGCTGGCAAAGAGCTGCGATCCAGGCGCAAAGCTGTACCTTAACGACTATGCCATCCTGTCCGCCAGCGGATTGGATAAGAAACACCAGGATCATTTTGAAAAGACTCTGCGTTTTCTAAAGGATGATGACGCACCGATCTCAGGATTGGGCATGCAGTCTCATTTCGGCGGCACACCCACGCCACCCGAGCGTATGCTGGCCATTCTTGACCGCTTTGCCGCGCTCGGTCTGGAAATTTCCATCACCGAACATGACATTGACACAAGTGATGAACAGTTGCAGGCGGATTTTACACGCGATTTCCTGACGATCGTCTACAGCCATCCTGCCGTGGTTTCTGTGCTCACCTGGGGCTTCTGGGAAAAGTCACACTGGCGGCCAAATGGCGCCTACTATCGGAGCGACTGGTCTGTCAAACCTGCAGGACAGGCATGGCTTGATCTTGTAACCAGAAAATGGTGGACAAACGTCGTATTGAAAACGGATGCAGACGGGTGTGCATGCACACGCGGATTCCTGGGCGATTATGAGATTACCGTTACACATGGAAGCGTCACCAAGACCACAAACATCAAACTGCCGACCTCCGGTATAAACGTCAACATCACACTCTGATCTGGATTCAGCACGGAAATATCTGAAAGAAATAAAATGGCCGCCCCCGAAAGGGCGGCCATTTTGTTAACTACAACTGTTCCTGCCTACTTCTTGAGAACTGCATCCTTTGCAGCCTTGGCAATACGGAACTTCAAGACTGTCTTTGCTGGAATCGAAATCGTCTCACCAGTGGCGGGATTACGACCCATGCGTGCAGCCCTTTTGACTTTTACAAGTTTGCCAAGGCCGGGAATGACAAAGCTGTCCTTTGCTCCCTTATATGCCATTGCAACCAATGTCTCGATTGCGGCCTTAGCCTGCTTCTTGCTTATCTCTGCACCTTCTGCGACTCCTGCAATTATCTGACTCTTTGTCAATCTTGCCATACTATGACCCTTTCTGTTTTGTTAAGAATTAACGACGCGGCATTAAAACAGGAACCTGAAGAAACGCAACTAGAATCGTTGATTTTTCAAGGCCCATCTTTACATGGCAACACGGATTTTAAGGATATTCATGTTTGACAAGTATACCATTACCCGCCCCTCCGGTAGCGACTAAAATGCGTTTCGAGAGCCTTATCATCATTTGACTATGCTATGGACCATGTGCATAATTCCGACAGGATTATTTCAAATGTAGTATACAGTTTCATCGTAAATGCTGAACAACGCTACACGAAAGGACAGGTACAACATGACAAACAAGAATCTCAACCGTCGCCATTTTCTTGGGACAACCGGAATTGCCACCGCTGGAATTCTCGCCGGAGCGAAACCTGTTCAAGCTGCTGACGTGCCAGCTTCAGGGAACAAAAAAGTCCGGATCGTGGCCATTTGTGGCAGTCACCGCAAAGGCAAGACGACCGCGACAGCGCTGCAGATGGCCCTTGATTCCGCCAAAACCATCAGTCCTAATATCGAAACAGAACTGATTGAACTGATGGACTACAAGCTCGAACCTGCTGTACCAGGTGGAACCGCCATGGACGATTACGACAAAATCAATGCGAAGATTACCGACCCGGCCGTTGGCGGAATTATCTTTGGATCACCTGTCTACTTCAGCAACATGAGTTCCCTCATGAAGATGTTCATCGAACACTTCGGTCCTTACAAGAAAAATGGTGCTCTCTCAAATAAAGCCGCAGGCGTGTTGACGGTCGCCGGCGCGCGTAACGGCGGGCAGGAAGCCGTCGGACAGTCAATCATGGCGGCACTGCTTGGCGTGGAAATGATCATGGTCGGCGATGGCCGCCCCACAGGCCACAGCGGCGCGACATTGTGGAATAACTCCAAGGACGAAACTACGAAGGACAATATTACGCTGGATGAGTTCGGCTGCGCCACAGCAAAGGGTCTTGGCAAGCGCATTGCCGAAGTTGCACTCCGCATGTCAACGAAGGTGTGATGAAATAGAAGAAGCCCGACTCTCTGGTGGATCTGGCTATTTACCAACCGGCTTCCTGCCAAAGTTATTGGCGAGCAGGAACTGTGTAAACGGATGTTTACTCCTGGCTTCCCACTGGTCCTGACAGAAATTCAGACCGCATTCAGAACATACTGCTGCGCTATTGAGATTCATGCCACACGCCGGACATTCTCCTGTAAAAGGTTCGGCGGTCTCGTCAGTCAAGCCGAAGTGTTCCTTCAAAGCTTCGACACAATCCTTGAGACTTTCTTTAGCCACGACGAGATGATATTGCTGTTGGCCACAACCTTGCCCCTTTATGAGCTGATACGGTATGCAGTATTGTTCCATGCATTGCGCTACGTAGTAAGACTCATCCATCCCGAAGCTGGGAATCCTGACCCAGTCTGCAGGTGCCGGACCAACCTTCATGAACGAAATTTCTTCCTGCTTTCCACCACCCGATCCATGCTCCTCTTCCGCAGGATCATTATAAACAGGGGACCAGGGTTCCGACTTATCTTTTGATAATCCCTTTTTTTTGGCGATGATGTACTGTTCAATTTCGGATGGGCTTTTCCCTCTCCTCTGCAGTTCAGCGGCAAGCGCCTGTCGGGCTTCCGGCACAAGATCTTCCAGCTGTACAGTCAGATCAAGCAGTTGTTCATCAACCATCTTTCCGTAAGTATCTTCAAAGTCCCTGATATTCATAATTCATCTATCCTTTTACACTGCGTATGATTTACTCGCCTTCGCCAAAATGCCCCGTACCTTGGCACACGGAATGAGCCGCCTTCGTGCCGACCTCCTGGAGTGTCGACCCTCCCTCCGGCGGGCCAAGATGGCGAGGCAAACACGGTATAGTATGAATGAAGACGGGTCAAGGCTATGGCGGAGTTCCGCGATCCCTCTTTTGTTGGCGGGATGCCCCGCAGCTTGCCGCGGGGAGCTTTACTTAATGGTTTTTCAACAAGATTTCTTACTAAATAACTGAAAACTCTTTACAGAAAAACATCAGCGTGATGGAGTTGCAGTGAGAAGTTCTACACAAACAAAATCTATGGCTGAAAGGTATAACCCGAGTTCAATGAATTTTTAATCGGTTTAATTTGCATGGTTGCCGAACCTGAGCTTGAACAAGGACAAAAGGACAATAATAGCAGAGCAATTCTATACTGGAAGTTGTCTGTGCACACAACCTTCCACGTTCAGGTATCATGCTTACTTATTAAACTCCCCTGCATCGTACTTTTTCCAGAACTCGGTGGCAGACCAGAATTGATTAAGTTCAGAACCTATCCCGATTTCTTTTAACGTTTTCATCTCCCGAATGACTTTAATTCCTTTTCTAATGTTCTTTGGGGTGAATCGTAATGATGTCAGAGGCATGTCTCTCAACGGAGACAGATCGCTTATTTTCGTTTCACCGATATCCAAATTCAACTCTGCCATTGGCATGCCTTTCAGTGGTGTCAGGTCATCTACCCTGGTGCCGTAGATATTCAACCGCCTTAGAGGCATACCTTTTAAAGCCACAAGATTCGTAATGCTTGCTCCCTTGAGATCTATAGTGCAGAGACCTTTGTCATCAACAGTCAAACTGCTGCATTTGGTCCCGCGGCTGATCAGAATCTGTTTATAAAATCCTTCCAATGTCATTGTTCCGGGAAAGACTCGTCGAGCCATAATCATAGCTTCATCGAACCTCTGTTGGTTCATCATGGCTGGATACAGGGTGCCGAGCATGGTCAGTGAGTTTGTTTCCCCTTTTTTGTTCTTCAGCATAATGCTGCGACACAGCTCTTGATTTTCCTTAGCCAACTTGTTCGTGGGTTCGATAATCAACGCTTCGCTATACGCCTGGTCTGCCTCACCGATTTGAAGAAGCACTTGTAGAATGTTCCCCTTTATACAGCGCAGTTCCGCAGAGTCTGGCTCAAGTTTTATGGCATAGGAAATTGTTTGCAGAGCCTTGTCCAGGTTCTGTTGTGAAACAAAGGCCTTCGCCTGTGCCGCAAGGGCCGGGGTAGTATCCCGAAGATCCTGCAATGACTTCTCCGACCTTATCCATAAGTTTGTACTGACGATAGAACCTGCGGTTATCAGGATAGAAATCAAACATACCAGGGAGGTAACGGCCTTATGCCGTTTCACGAACAATGCAAACTGCCTCCACGTTCCTGCCATTTCAGCGCCTGTTGCATATCCACCTTGATATGACTCGATTTCCTTTTGAAGAAGTTTTACGGACTGGTAACGCCTGTGTGTTCCGACTTCCAGAGCCTTCATTGCAACTGCGGACAGCGAATCAGGAACCCGGCCGTTGGGAAGATGGGGAAGCGATGTGTAACTGGTGAGTCGCGAAATATTTCCACTTTCTTTCCGATTATATTCTGTCGGTTTTTTGATTCTACCGCTCGCAACATTTGCGAGTATTTCATCCAGGTTCCTGCCTGTGACCGAAACATGCAGCGTCAGAATATTGTAGAGTATTGATCCAAGAGCATAAATATCCGTACGCTCATCTATCTCATCGGTTTTTCCCAGTGCCTGCTCGGGTGACATGAATCCCGGTGTTCCCATTATCGAACCATCCATTGTCTTGAGAACTTCGCCTACCTCATCACCTCGAACAGAATCGATGGCAGCATTACCAATTGAAGATTCTTGATTTCCGATTTTAGATTGAATGCCCAACCCGGAACCCGGAACTCGAAACTCGGGACTCTTACCGCGCAAACTCTTCTTTGCCTTGCGCTGCAAGACTTTCGCCAGGCCCCAATCCATGACTTGTACTTCACCATAGTCGCCAACCATCACATTCTCAGGTTTCAAATCCCTGTGAATCACTCGCTTGGAATGTGCAAAGGCCATTGCATCACAGACTTTCTGGAAGATGTTAAGCAGGCGTGAAAGTGGGTAATTCTTAATGGTCTCAGCATCACCGGCACGAATCTTCTCCAAGATATCCTGCAAACTCCGTCCCTTTACAAACTTCATTGTATAGAAGACGTCACCTGAAGCATCCACCCCCAGTTCGTATATTGGAACTATGGAGGGGTGTTCGATTTGCGAGGTCACCTGGGCTTCCTGGATAAACCGCAGGATCTGCTCTTTTCCAGCCTTGTCAGGATCCAGCATGACCTTCATCGCCACATTACGCCTCAGGTTCGCATCCTTCGCGTGCAGAATGGCACCCATCCCGCCTTGAGCAACAATATCACCAAGTTGGTACTTCCGCCCCTGTTCGGCGGTCAGGATGGATGATGCAGAAGTCTTGTCCTCGGTACTTTGCAGGTCAACTCCACCCTCGATTTGCTGTTGTGCCATATACTGGGAAATCGTCATGTTCCCGCGGTCAATATTGGATTGGAGGGTTTTAATTACTTCCGAAGTTGGGGCGGGAGAAGAAACAGGCACTGTTAAATTGGTACCACACGAAGGGCATTGTATGGCCGTTCCCCCATGCATACTTTCAATGGCCAACTTCTGACCACAGTTCGGGCACTGGAATTTCATTGCTTGCATCTTAAACTGTAAGGTTGAGTCGTCAAGCGACAATCATGACATGATCGGAGCGCTGATGCCGACTATGTATCCACCATCCTGATTACTGCCATGACCGCATCCCTAAGCCGGGGAGGGGGGCGGGACAAACAAATTAGCAATCGGTTGAAACATTGTTATCCCATGGGAAATTCTTCCGGTGTGAGCCTTTTGGTGGCGATTGTGTGCCTTTGCCATAAAGAATAGATGCTTAGGCATCACATCCCGTCGAACGATCCTGTCGCGTTGATCAGCGTTTCCCCATCCTCCGCAGTAGGGTTACACCCTATAGCCAGGGGTTGTCCCATTGCGTACTCTGTTATTAAGAAAGGAGAAAAATCATGAACATCGGAACAATCCTACTGGTCGTACTTATTCTGTTTCTCGTGGGTGCATTACCCGCGTGGCCCCATAGCAAGAACTGGGGCTATTATCCAAGCGGTGGGTTAAGCCTCGTAGTCATGATCCTGCTCATATTGGTTCTTATGGGTCGGATTTAGAAATAGAAGCAGCAGAACTTTAACAAGAAAGGAATCATCATCATGGGTGGCAAATCAGACATAGTGAAGGGTCGAATTAAGGAAGCGGCAGGTGCACTGACCGGAAACGACAAACTTCGAAATGAAGGCAAGATGGATCAGGCGGTTGGCCAGGTTAAGCAATCCGCCAACAAAGTCGTCGACAAGGTCGTGAAACGAATGCGTGAGTGAAGTTACAGCTCAAGTTCAGGCTCCTTCCTCACAGCAGGAAATAAACATTCTTCAGTATTTCCAGCAACATCCGGAGGAGCCAAGGGCGGCACAGGCAAAGGAGATATTCAAAGCAAAGGGATTCAATCAGTAGAGAGGAAAATACATCATGCCATCAGTATCGAAGGCTCAAAACAGGTTTGTACACGCAAAAGCCAGCGAGGGGAAGAAGTGGGCAAAAAAGTGGGTGGCTCACTCTCACGGCCAGAACGTAAGCAAGCTCCCCGAGAAGAAATAAGTGTATCATGCCTGATTTGATGGATGAACGATCGCAATTGACGCTGCTCATTCGACTTTGCTTGTTGCTGATAAGTGATGGGCTGTAAAAAGGAATCCGGCGGATGTGAGGCTGGTAATGCAGACTACCGCGTGTTTTAAAACTCTGATATAGGACGTAACCCTTATGAAGTGTAATGCCTTTTCCAAAGACAGCCTGAACTTTCCGGACAACTTCATCTGGGGCACGTCGACCGCGGGCCACCAGGTGGAGGGCGGTAACGAATTTTCCGACTGGTGGGCATGGGAACATGAGGGCTTGATCGAGGACGGCACGGTCTCCGGCCGCGCCATGGATTACTGGAACCGTCACGAAGAGGACCATGCCCTCATGGCGAAACTGGCTTACAAAGGGTTCCGTCTCGGCATAGAATGGGCCCGCGTCGAACCGCAGAAAGACCGTTTTGACTGTGACGTGGTCGAGCACTATCGACGCATCCTTCAATCCCTTCGCAAACACGGATTCAAAATCTGCCTCACCCTGCACCATTGGGTGCTCCCGCGCTGGGTCGCCGAGCAGGGCGACTGGCTGAATCCTGACACGGTGGACCACTTTATGCGGTACGCGAAGTTCGTGATCAATGAACTGGGCACATTTCCCGACTACTGGGTGACGATGAACGAACCGATGGTACCGGCGATCATGGGTAATCTTCTGGGCAAGTTTCCGCCGCAGCGTCGTTCGATCAGGGCGTACCGCGCCGTATCCCGGGCCTATCTTCGTGCCCACGCAAGAACCTACCACCTGATCCACAAGATGCATCCCCTGGCGCCGGACGGTAATCCGTCAAGGGTGGGTGTCGCCATGGCGTATCCCTGGATCGAGCCCTGGAACTCGCCTGGTCCCGCGGGCTGGTACGAGCGCTTCACCGCCTCCATCGCCCGACGCGTTGCCTTTGAAGGGTGGGATCATACAATCTCCACGGGGAAACCGCACTGGATCCATGGCGGGCCCGCTATTGCCGACATCAAGAACTCCTACGACTACTGCGGAATCAACTACTACACGCGGGTGTCCCTGAAATATGACCAGCGAAGACGCGAACAGTACTGGATCGACGACACAAAAGCGGCACCGGGTATCGATGTGACCCAGATGGGTTGGCAGATCTATCCTGAGGGACTCTACCGTACAATCCGTTCAGTATGGAAACTATTCGGGAAACCGATCCTCATCACCGAAAACGGCATCGCAGACGATACGGATCGGCAACGGCCGCGCTACATTGTCGAACATCTCGCGCAGGTTCACCGGGCCATTCGGGAAGGCATCCCCATCCTCGGTTACTTCCACTGGTCATTCATCGATAATTTCGAGTGGCGGGAAGGGTTTGCGAAGCGGTTCGGTCTCATTGCCGTCCAACACGACGACCCGGATCTCACGCGCGCGCCCCGCCGCAGTGCGTACCTCTACTCCGATATCGCGCAAAAGAACGCGGTAACGAGGGAAACAGTCGAGACGTATGCCCCCGAAGCCGTCGCAACGGTCTTTGGCGATTGAAACGGTCTTTGAAACAGCGGGCGCTATGCGTCAGAAAGGACACAAGTATGAGCAATGACGAAACTCAGCAGCAGGCTTCGACCGCCGATGCCATTACAATGATACCCGAGAACCGAGGATCCAAACTTGTGATTCTCTCGGCCAGCTCCGGTAGCGGGCACACGCGCGCAGGCGAAGCGCTGGAGGCTGCCGCTGCGCAAGTTCCCGGCATTTCCTCTGTGCGGCACATCGACGTGCTGGAATATGCGTCGGCCCTGCTCGGAGAACTCTATGCGGACCTGTACAAGCAGATGGTCAGCAAGACCCCTTCGCTTTGGGGATGGTGGTACGACAAAAGCGATACTCCGTGGAAGGGCGAACATTTTCGCGTCGCTATGGAACGCTTTCAAATGCAACCGCTCATGGAGTGTCTGAAAGCCGAGGAGCCCGATATCACGATCTGCACGCACTTCCTGGCCTCCGATATCGTCTCCTACATGCTGCAACATGAACAGGTATCCACGAGGCATGCCGTTGTCGTGACCGATCTGCACGTCCATGCCATGTGGTTATGCCATCAGTTTGAACGCTATTTTGTTGCCACGGATGAATCGTCCTATTACCTGCGCCAGATCGGATTTCCTGACGATCGCATCACCGTTACGGGCATTCCTATTCATCCGGCGTTCTCACAGCCCATGGATCGGGAGGCGCTTCGAAGAAAGCACGCCGTGGACCCCTCCATGCCCGTGGTTCTTATATCCGCGGGAACATTCGGCATGGAATCGAGCATCGTGGCCATTCGTGCCCTCATGCACATGGAACTGCCCGCGCAAATCGTGGCCCTGTGTGGGAAGAACGAGGATCTCTTGAACGAAGTTGTGCACGCGACGGAAGCAACGACGGCACATTTGAAGTTCAGGGCGCTGCCTTATACCACCGACATGCACGAATGGATGGCGCTCTCCGACCTCTTTATCGGCAAGCCCGGCGGACTTACGATGTCGGAAGCGATGGCGAGCGCCCTGCCGATGATCCTCTTAAACCCGATCCCCGGGCAGGAAGAGATCAACGCGGCAAGTATTCTCGAGCAGGGCGTGGCCGTGAGCCCGACGGATGTCGTCACGCTTCCGTACAAGGTGGATCTGCTGTTGCGAGAGCCGCAGCGCCTTGCCGGGATGCGGGATCGGATGAAGCAACTGGCGCGACCGAGGGCGGCTTACACGATCCTTGAGACCATGCTCGGAGCCCAGACAGGGATCACTTGACAGGAAGCAATGAACAGGGGAAATGGACTGTCTAAAAAGTGGAAGTGATATGGAGATGCCCGCCTTCGTTAAGAGAACCACGGCGTGACACTTTCGACTTAATAGTCGAAAGTGGTTGCCGGACCTGGACTTGAACCAGGACAAACAGATTCAGAGTCTGTTGTGCTACCATTACACCATCCGGCAATAAATCAGTACCTTGAGCCAGCCGTCTAGTTTATTCTCATCGGCATAAGGACATAGAGAAACGGTATGTCACACTTGATGACTCCCGGACTCAAATCATCCGTCAGCTCAATAAATATCTCATCATTACTGAGATTCCGCAACGGATCCATCATATATTCCGGGTTGAATGCAACTGTTATTTCCTTGCCGGTATATTTTACTGGAACCGTTTCACGTGCTTCTCCGACATCAGGCGTCGTTGTCGCTATTACAATCTTATTCTTTCCGAACGTAAGTTTAGTGGCATTTGATTTATCATTTGTCAGGATTGCCACTCTTCTCAACGCGGTCAATAATGTTTCTCTCTCCACAGTGACGCGCTCTTCGCACTTTGCAGGAATCACCTGTCGGAAGTTAGGATACGTTCCCTCAATTAATTTTGAGTAAATCACAACGTCTGCAAATTCAAACGATATCTGTGATGCAGAACAACGAATTTTAAGTTCACCTTCATCACCCAGTGTATGAATAAGTTCGCCGATCGTTTTTGTGGGAACTATAATACTCGTTTCTGCTTCCTTCGGAAACTCGACTTCCTGTTCTACAAGCGCAAGTCTGCGCCCATCGGTTGCAACAAGCGCAAGTTTATTACCTTTAAAGTTCATCAATACGCCATTCAGAACATATCGTGTTTCATCTGTTGATGCAGCATAGGATGTTTTTTTCAGCATTTCTTTACAAACACCCTGATCCAAGTGATAAGAATATTTACTGTCCATTTTAGGAGCCGGAGGAAATTCATCATTTTTCATACCGATAATTTTATAAAATGATGATTCGCATTTAAGCGTGGCAACATCCTTATCATCTATCTCAAATTCAATGACCTTTTCCGGCAGTTCCCTGGCAATACCCGAAAGACGTTTCACAGGCATTGTTGTGCTTCCACTTTTCTGGACGTCGGCTTCAACAGCACATCGAATAGTAACATCCAAATCAGTAGTTGTGAGCCACAATTTTTTGTCTTCCGCAGTTAACAATACATTTGCCAATATTGGCAGAGTACTTCTTGTACCAACAACATTCTGAACTTTCTGTAATCCTTCCAGAAGTGCAGCTTTTGTAATCTTAAATTTCATCTCTTCCTCCAATTCAATTAACAGTACTTAAGAGTGTTACTAATCTATATATATAATTAACCGTAGTATTATATACTGTCAAAATGTAAAGAACTTCAAATTTACACAATAACACTGACAAATACCATGGTTTCCTGCTGTTAATTACTCTGTTGAAAACATTCAATAACCATCAGGTTATTTTACTAATCCAGGTTGTTCACAGTAATCAACAGTCTTTTTTTCATAACTGTTGATATCTAATGAACGTCCGAGCTTTTGGGAAATTTTGGATATGTCGTGCTTGAGCTGGTTGTCAACGTCCATCCGATTATCTATCGATCTGTATGCGTGAAGCACTGTGGCGTGAGTTTTACTAAAAGCATTTGCAATATCAGGCAAAGAAGCACGGGTCATTCTCCTGCAGAGGTACATTGCAACCTGTCTGGGACCAGCTACGGCACGGGGACGGTGTTTGCTTGTCATGTCTGCAAGCCGGATATCGTAGTGTTCCGCAACAGCTCTCTGTATTTTCTCAAATGTAACTTCTTCCTGTTTCTCCTGGTCAATTGTATCGCGCAGGAGATACTGAAGTGACTCCAGGGTGAGTTTGTGACCTGTTAGCGAGGCATATGAAATTGTTCTGACCAGGGCGCCTTCCAGTCGACGAATGTTTGAACGGACATGCTGGGCAATGTAAGAGATGAATTCGTCAGGCAGGGTGACATTGGCCTGTGCCTGTTTATGCCGGAGAATGGCTATTCGCGTTTCAAGATCCGGAGGAACAAGCTCCGTGACAAGACCCCACTCAAATCGCGAGACAAGACGCTGCTCCAAACGGGTAATTTCGCTGGCCGGTCTGTCACTGGTCATGACTATCTGTTTGTGAGCATCAAACAGGGCGTTAAATGTGTGGAAGAATTCCTCCTGCAGGCGATCTTTGCCGGCAAGGAAATGGATATCATCGATGAGGAGCAGATCAGTGTTTCTGTATTTCTTCCTGAACTGGACCAGACTCCGGTTTTGCAGAGCTTCTATGTATTCATTGGTAAATTCTTCGGAAGAAAGGTAACAGACGGTAGCTCTTGAGGTTGCAAGAACATGGTGTCCTATGGCCTGCATAATATGTGTTTTACCAAGCCCGGTACCGCCATATATGAACAGGGGGTTATAGGCATGGGCAGGAGCCTGTGCAACGGCCATTGCAGCGGCATGCGCGAAACTGTTTGATGGGCCTACAATAAACTCATTGAAAACATTTTTCGGATTCAGCGACGCCTGCTGTTCCTGGGACCGTTTCTGAAAACGGTCGCGTACCAGTTTTTTCTTTGGGGTTTCTTCTTCGGGCGCGTCTTTGACCGCAAGTGGTTCGGCGGTTGATTCGCGTACTATGAACTTGATTTTAAATTCGATTCCCGAAACGGACGAAACGGCTTCGTTAATCATGGAAAGATAGTTTTCTTCAAGCCAGGATTGATAGAAATCGTTGTCGACCACAAGCGTAAGTGTATCTTCTGATACTTCTTCCGCTTCGATTACCCCAATCCAACGTGAATAAACATCCGGGCGAAGAACTTCTTCGAGATGCTTACATGCTCTTGCCCAGAGTGATATCGCTACTTCATTACTCACAAGCTGCCTCCAACAAAAAAGCGGTTATCAAGCGTGAACTTGATACCGACTCAAAATTCATCTATTACTTTATAACGGCAACAGTGGACAATATTGAGCGCGGCAAGACAAGAAAAAAAATAAAAACATACCTACAACATATTCACAGTTTATTAACAGCTTGATGTGGGTGGATTCTTTGTGTAGGTATAATGTGTTTTCCTTTTAAAAATGGAATAGATGCGAGATTTTCTATGGCGAAACCTGTTTTAATGGTAGGAACAACAGATTCTTTTCCATCAATTGAATATGCAAGTGGTTTCCGGGCTCCTGATCCGGTTGTTTTTCTGAAATCTGGTACAGAAAATTTCCTTGTTGTTCCACAAATGGAATTTGGGCGCGCAAGCAGGACCGAGAAAACCGTAACTGTATTTACCCCGGAAACCCTTGGCTTGGAGGGGACAGCAAGAGGCAGACTGGGTGATTGGACTTTCGGATTATTGCGCAAACTTGGGATTAAAACAGTTCAGGTTCCGGTTTTATTTCCTCACGGAGTGGCAAAGTATCTTGAGAAACGAGGAATGCATGTTTTTATTGCCAAACACGACCTATTTCCTGAACGGGCTGTCAAATCATCAGATGAACTTCGTAAGATCATGGAGTCGCAGCAGGCAGCCGTTATTGCAATGCGGGCTGCTATTGCGTATATCACCGCTTCGGAAATAGATAGCGCTGGATATTTAAGGGCTCGTGGAAAAATTGTTTCTTCTGAGTCTGTCCGGGAAATCATATCGAGAATTCTTTTCGAACATAACTGTATGCCGAAGGATGTTATTGTTGCTGGAGGTGCGCAGGCTGCAGACCCGCACGAGATGGGTTCAGGTCCCCTGTATGCAGGCGAAACAATAGTGATAGATATTTTCCCGAAGAATTTATCGCATGGATACTGGGGCGATCTTACACGTACGGTGGTAAAAGGAGCTGCATCTTCTTTTATGAAAAGGATATACCACGCGGTGAAAGCTGCGCAACAGGTAGCGCTGTCCCGCGTAAAAGCAGGAGTTAATGGATCCACGGTGCATCGTTCTGTGATTAATGCATTTCGCAGGCGGAAGCTTTTGGGGAATCACGAGGATAGAAGCACTGGATTCATTCACAGTACTGGGCATGGTGTTGGCCTTTCAATTCATGAGGCACCATCAGTGTCTACGGCGGAAGGGCGTCTGAAAGCGGGGAATGTTATTACAATCGAACCCGGCCTTTATTATCCCGGCATTGGTGGTGTTCGTATAGAGGACACCATTGTTGTCACGAATTCCGGATGGCGATACCTTGTTCCATGTGAGAAGAAGTTTGAGATTTAACATCTATTTTCAACAATAAACCAACGAGCGTATTCGTTGGACTGATATAAAGTTGAATCAGCGAGGAGGTTGCAATGAAAAAGCGTCATTTAACCACTATGGTATGTTTTTGCGCTGCATTTGTTTTTTTTGCCGGCGTGGTTCTTGCCCAGGACAAGGCAAAAGGTGAGAGAAAAGAAGGATTAAAGCATCAAGAAAAAGGACTAAATCGTGGAGATGGATCTGGAATCATGGGCGGAGATATGCAGGATGCCATAATCGGAAGAATCGTGAACAATCCCCAGGCAGCTTCCGAGTTCGGCCTTTCCGAAGAACAGATTCAAACTCTGAAAGCATCCATGGAAGACATGAGAAAGCAGAACGAAGTACTCCAGAAACAGCTGAAGGATTCGGGCCTTGAGCAGGCAAAATTGATGACGGAAAGTTCTGTGGATGAACAAGCACTTTTTGCGGCAGTTGAGAAAGCCGGCAAGGTTAGAACTGACATGGCCAAAGCAAGGATCACACATATGCTTACGGTAAAGAAAACTCTTAAGCCTGAGCAGATAAATAAAATCAGGGAAATGGTTCAGAACCGCGTTAAACAGATGCGTAATGAGGGTGATGCTCATGGCTTGAAAAATAAAGGCGATGTCGAGAATGCAAAGGATCGTTTGCGTGAACGTATGAAGAAGCGTACGCAGGATGAAAATAAAAGCAGTACAGAAAAACCTGCCGATGCCACCTGACTGGACATTGCCTTAACCAGAAAGCTGTAGACAGGTTTATCAGGCACTATGTTGACAAGGATTAACTTACAGGGGGCGCTATATATTCTCAGTTAACCCGTTCAATGTCTGCACCGAGTTTCCGAAGTTTCTGATCAACCCGTTCATAACCACGATCTATGGTCTGGGCGTTGTCGATAATACTCTCACCCTTTGCGCAGAGTGCCGCAAGAATGAGTGCCATGCCTGCGCGTATGTCGGGGCTGGATAAATGAATACCGTGCAGGCTGGAACCTCCTCCGGCGACAACCACGCGGTGAGGATCACACTGAACAATATGGGCACCCATTTCAATCAGGCGATCAACGAAGTACATGCGGCTTTCAAACATTTTTTCGAAGAACAATACGGTCCCTTTAGCTTTTGTAGCCAGGACGATTGCAACGCTCATAAGGTCGGAAGGAAAATTGGGCCAGACGCCGTCTTCTATTTTTGGAATTGCGGCTGCAAAATCGTTTTCTACGCGGAGGTTCTGATGGGCCGAAAGAAGAAGCTGATCTTTTCCATAAGACCAGCATACCCCGATACGGCTGAATGTGCGAGCCACAACCTGAAGATGATCAGCTTCGGGGTGGTCAATCTTGAGCTGACCGCCGGTGATGGCTGAAGCGGCAATAAAGCTGGCCATGTCGATATAATCCGGTCCGACAGTGTGTGTAACACCATGCAGAGAATCAACTCCCTCGATTTTGAGAAGGTTTGTTCCAATGCCTGAGATGCAGGCACCCATCTTGTTGAGCATAACGCAAAGGTCCTGAACGTGTGGTTCGCAAGCCGCGTTGAAAATAGAGGTCGAGCCCTTTGCCAGTACGGCCGCCATAATGATATTTTCCGTTGCAGTTACAGATGCCTCGTCGAGAAGAATGCGCGATCCCTGAATATGGCTGCCTGAGAAAGTAAATCTTCCGTTCCCTTTTATTTTTACACCAAGCGCTTCAAGACCAACAAGATGTGTATCTATTCTGCGCCTGCCGATAACATCGCCGCCTGGCGGAGAAAGGATAACCCGACCGAGGCGTACAGCGAGAGGTCCCGCAAACAGGATGGATGAACGGACCTTACGGCAGAGATCATCACGCAGCGTGTTTTTCTTCAGGGTTTTTGCACAAATTGTAACGTCGTGTCCGTGAAGGTTCACGCTTACACCGAGATCCTCCAGTATTTCCAGCATAGTGTGGACGTCTTCTATGAGTGGAATGTTCCTTAGCTTGACAAGCTGGTCGGTAAGTGTGCAGGCTGCCAGCATTGGCAGGACGGCGTTTTTATTACCGGGAGACGTATGATGTCCGCTTATACGCCTGCCTCCCTTTATAATAAATCTGGCCATAGTTACTACCTTAATTTCGAAAACAACCGCAGATTGCACTGATAACACGGACAAGAATTGTCCCATCAATATCAGTACTCTCCGTGCAATCAGTGGTCAAAGCGGCTCTACTTGTTTGCTGCTGCCATTTCCTTTGCCGCAGAAACTACATTTTGAACGGTAAAGCCGAAATTCTCGGCCAGTACTTTGTATGGAGCCGATGCTCCGAAACGGTCCAGACAAACAGTACGACCACGGTCGCCAACATATTTATGCCATCCGAAAGAACAACCAGCTTCTATGGCAAGTCTCATGCGGCATTCAGCCGGCAGAACTTCTTTCCTGTAAGCCTCGGGCTGTTTCTCGAACAATTCCCAGGAAGGCATGCTTACCACACGGACGTTATAATCTTTTGCCAGGATATTAGCGGCATCCATGGCCAGGCTTACTTCAGAGCCGGATGCGATAAGCAGCATATTGGGTGTGCCCTGTCCGGTCTGCAAGAGTGTGTAAGCACCCTTTTCAACATTTGAGGCGGCAGGATACTTACTGCGATCGATAACAGGCAGATTCTGGCGAGTTAAGAGCAGTGCGCTCGGCCCTGTTTTATTTTTCAGAGCGGCCACCCAGGCTGCAGCTGTTTCTGTCGGGTCGGCCGGGCGCAGGATGGTCATGTTCGGCATGCAGCGCAGGCTGGCCATGTGCTCAACGGGTTCATGAGTTGGCCCGTCTTCGCCGACGTAGAAACTGTCGTGCGTGAAAATGTAGATCACAGGCAGGTTCATAATGGCTGCGAGGCGCAACGCGGGACGGCAGTAATCCGAGAATACGAAGAATGTGGCCCCGTAAACATGGAAGCCGCCATGCAGTGCCATTCCATTAAGGATTGCGCCCATTCCGTGCTCACGGATTCCAAAATGGAAATTGCGTCCGGCAAAGGAACCACCTTTAACGTCTGGAACCTTTTCAATGTAACTTTTATTGCTTGGTGCGAGATCTGCTGAACCGCCAACCAGCTGGGGCAGGGCTGCTGCAATCTTCTGTAGAACCGTTCCACCCGCAGCGCGGGAAGCGATAGGTTTTGCCGGGTCGAACTGCGGGAGCAGTTCGTTGATATTCTCAGGGATAATATCCTCAAAATGCTTTTTCCAGAGATCAGCTTTGTCAGGATTTGACGGGAAATACTTTGAAAGATTTCTTTCCCACTTCGAAGCCACCCTCTGCATTTTTGCAAGCCGGTCGGCGAACAGTTCCTTGACCTTCTCCGGTACATAAAAATCCTTATCTTCCGGCAAGCCCAGGTTTTTCTTTGATGCCTTGACTTCGTCCGCTCCGAGTGGCTCACCGTGCGCGCCGGCAGTATCATGTTTGTTCGGGCTACCGTGCGCTATATGTGTCCGGCAGACAATTATTGTGGGCCGGCTTTTCTCACGCATGGCTTTACGGATGGCCTTATCGATCTGGTCATAATCATGACCATCGATCTCGAGCACGCTCCAGTTATATCCCTGGAACCGCTTCTTTACGTTGTCGCTACAGGCAAGATCCGTGGAACCTTCTATCGTGATCTTGTTGCTGTCATAGAAAAGGATCAACTTGTTGAGGCCAAGATGCCCCGCAAGGGAGAATACTTCGTGGCTGATTCCTTCCATGAGGTCGCCATCTCCGCACATCGCAAAAGTGTAATGGTCGACAGGTTTGAAATCCGGGGTATTGAAACGTTCGGCCAACATCTTTTCGGCGATTGCCATACCCGTGGCGTTGCCGCAACCCTGTCCCAGCGGGCCGGTTGTTGTTTCGACGCCTGCTGTATGCCTGTACTCAGGGTGGCCGGGTGTCTTACTGTTCCACTGCCGGAATGCTGCCAGTTCAGAGACTGGCAGACCATAGCCGGAAAGATGAAGCATGCTGTAGAGAAGCATACTGCCATGTCCGCCGGAAAGGACGAAGCGGTCCCTGTCGGTCCAGTTCGGACTTGTAGGGCAGTGTTTCAGGTATTTCAGGAAAAGAACTGCGGCAACATCGGCCATTCCCATGGGCATGCCGGGGTGGCCGGAATTAGCCTTCTGTACACCGTCCATTGCAAGGCCGCGGATTGTGTTCGCAGCAAGTTTCAAATCTTCGTTTGTAATATTGGTTTTCATCCGTTCTCCTTGGGTTAATCAACAAGCGGCTTCACATAAACCGCGCTTAATGCCAAAGGCGTGCAATCTATACCGGTGTTTCCCATGCGTCAATAACGGATAACGGGATAATGAGGGTAAAACCTGCCATTTTTGGAGATTTTGCAACCGAAAGGCGGAAGATAACGATTTTAAAATTACGAAAATGTAAGAGCTTTAATAATCATTGAGGCTACTCTTGACTTCACATATCTCTCTGTTACATTCGGGGGTCTTTTGTTCAGGAAAGAAGCTTTAGTATTGTTCATAATTAAGTATAGGAGTGGTTCAAAATGTCTGCAAAAACTAAAAAATATGTGTATTCATTTGGAGCGATCAAATCCGAGGGAGACGCCTCCATGGGTAACCTGCTCGGTGGCAAGGGAGCCAATCTTGCTGAGATGTGTAAAATAGGTATTCCGGTGCCTGCCGGTTTTACAGTAACAACAGAATGCTGCACCGAATTCTTCGCACGTGGCATGAAATATCCTTCCGAATTGAAAGTCCAGGTTGAGAAAGCGCTGGCTCTGGTCGAGCGTGAAATGGGAATGGGCTTTGGTGATTCCAAAAACCCCCTCCTCATCTCCTGCCGTTCCGGTGCACGCAAGTCGATGCCAGGCATGATGGAAACAGTGCTGAATATCGGGCTGTGCTCGAGAACGATTCCCGGCCTGATCGCAAAGACGAAGAACGAACGTTTCGTCTACGATGCCTATCGCCGTCTGATCACGATGTATTCCGATGTGGTAATGGAAAAGGCGGAAGGCATTGAGCCCGAGCACGACGAAGGTATCCGCAAACGCCTTGAGAAAATCATGGACGCCGTCAAGCGGCGCAAGGGATACAAGAGCGATACCGACCTGACAGTCGACGATCTCAAGTATCTCTGTATCGAGTACAAGAAACTTATCCGCAAGGTACTTGGCAAGCCGTTCCCTGACGAGGCGTGGGAGCAGCTGTGGGGCGGAATCGGCGCAGTATTCAAGAGCTGGAACGGTGCGCGAGCAATTTCGTACCGCAATATTGAAGGCATTCCGCATGACTGGGGGACAGCCACCAACGTGCAGGCAATGGTATTCGGCAACATGGGCAACAGCTCGGCTACAGGCGTGTGTTTCACAAGAAATCCTGCAACCGGCGAACACAAGTTCTTCGGCGAATGGCTTGTAAACGCCCAGGGCGAAGACGTGGTCGCTGGAATCAGGACACCGTCACCGTTGAACGAGGCAACAAAGAACGAGCAGAACAAAACGCTCATCTCGCTCGAAAAGTCCATGCCCAAGCTCTACAAGCAGCTTGATGCGATCCAGAAGAAACTGGAGAAGCATTACCATGACATGCAGGACATCGAGTTCACGATCCAGGAAAGAAAACTCTATCTTCTGCAGACACGTGTGGGTAAACGTACCGGTACTGCGGCCCTCAACATGGCAATGGACATGCTGGCCGAGAAATTTATTGATGCGAAAACCGCAGTGACGCGCGTAAAGCCGGCACAGCTGGATGAACTCCTGCATCCGATCGTTGATCCGGCCGGGGAGAAAAAGGCAAAGCCCATTACGAAAGGATTGCCTGCGGGTCCCGGCGGTGCATGCGGCCAGATCGTGTTCACGGCGGTTGATGCTGTGAAATGGGCGAAAAGCGGCAAGACTGTTATCCTCGTCCGCGAAGAAACCAACCCGGAAGACGTGGAAGGTATGCGCGCAGCAGACGGAATTCTTACTGCCCGTGGCGGTATGACCAGCCATGCAGCGCTTGTTGCTCGCGGCTGGGGCAAATGCTGTATCGTCGGAGCCGGCGAACTGCATGTCGATGTGCGGGAAAAGAAAATGACGGCTGGTGGCAAGACCTTCAAAGAAGGTGATTTCATCACGCTAAATGGTTCCCGCGGGCTGGTTTATGGAAGCAAGATGAACATGATTGATGCGACGGAAAATCCGCGCTTCCAGAAGTTCATGAAGATCGTGGACACACACAGGAAGATGGGTGTACGCGCGAATGCAGATACTCCTGAAGATGCCAGGGTTGCACGCAGCTTTGGCGCCGAAGGTATCGGCCTGTTCCGTACGGAACACATGTTCTACGGAAAAGGCAGCGACAAGCCCCTGTTCCTGCTCCGGAAAATGATTCTAAGTGCAGGTGTGGAAGAAAGACGCAAGGCTCTTGCGGAACTCTTCCCGTTTGTAAAACATGATATCAAAGCAACGCTCGAAGCCATGGATGGCCTGCCTGTTACAATCCGTCTGCTTGATCCGCCGCTGCACGAATTTGTGCCGCAGAGCCCGGTTAAACAGAAAGAACTTGCGAAAGCGCTGGGAATCAGCCCGGAAGCTGTTCAGAAGCGTGGCGAAGAGCTGCACGAAAACAACCCGATGATGGGACATCGAGGCGTACGTCTCGGTGTAACATATCCGGAAGTTACGGAGATGCAGGTGCGCGCAATTTTCGAATCGGCCGCGGAGCTGATCAAGTCAGGGAAGAAATGCATTCCCGAGATAATGATCCCCGTGACTTGTGACGTAAACGAGCTCAAGGATCAGAAGAAAATATGCCTGAAGGTCTATGCTGAAGTCTGCGTGAAAGCCGGACTGAAAGCCATTCCGCATATGTACGGGACCATGATAGAAATCCCGCGCGCCGCATTACTTGCCGACAAAATGGCAGGTGAAGCGGAATTCTTCTCGTTTGGAACAAACGATCTGACCCAGATGAGCTTCGGATTCAGCCGTGATGATATCGGCGGGTTCCTGGGCGAGTATCTCGACAAGCATATTCTGGATGCAGATCCTTTCCAGACAATTGATCAGGACGGTGTTGGGCAGCTTGTAGAACTGGCAGTGAAGAAGGGCCGTTCAACGAGAAAGAACCTGAAAGTCGGAATTTGCGGCGAGCAGGGTGGTGACCCGGCTTCAGTGGAGTTCTGTTACAGGACAGGGCTGAACTATGTGAGCTGCAGTCCGTACCGTGTACCGATAGCCAGGCTTGCGGCAGCGCACGCTTCGCTGAAGTAGTTGAATAAGAAAAAGTTCAAAGGCACAAAGTTCGGGAAAACCGGCTTTGTGCCTTTGCTTTTGCGTTAATCAGTATGGAATTCCTTTTTATGTGTTCTGCGGAGAAAAGCTTCTGATCAGTTACCTGAGGCCGAGCAATATAGATGCAGCCCGGCATGCATGGGCTATTCTGTCATTACTGGTCAAGCGGTTCCGGCAGGTCTGGCCTGGAGTAAAGATCATCTTCAGGGGTGACAGCGGGTTCTGCCGATGGAGAATGCTTTACTGGTGTGACAATAACGCAGTGAGCTATATTACCGGGGTTGCCAAGAACAGCCGCTTAAATGATAAAGCCTCCGCGCTTATAGAAAAGGCCAGATCCGAACATGAGGCCAGCGGAGAAAAACAGCGGTTATTCTCGGAGATCTCATATTCTGCTTACACCTGGGACAAGGAACGCCGGATACTGGTTAAGGCTGAACACAGTGATCAAGGGAGCAATCCCAGGTATGTTGTCACGAATCTTTCCGGTGATCCTCAAAAACTCTATGACGAAGTCTATTGCGCCAGGGGTGACATGGAAAACCGGATCAAAGAGCAACAGCTTGGTCTCTTCTCGGATCGAACAAGCTGT
>Ga0156394_1141_pt2 | contig 23598 bp, 23 predicted proteins | sample RifOxyA3_FD_108038 | JGI IMG/M metagenome (GOLD analysis project Ga0156394, IMG submission 108038) | Lentisphaerae bacterium RIFOXYA12_FULL_48_11 | reverse complement strand
TAATCATCATGCTGGGTGACCCGGCATGGAATACAGTTATAGCAAAGTTCAGGAATATGCCTCTTGTCGGTATGGTCGGAGTAATCATTGTGTTAGTACTTGGGATTTATTTGCTGTTTAAAAAAGGCGGCAGATGGATGCGATGGTTGGAGGAAAATATTGAACAGGTTGGCATGGCGCGCAGGAGAAGACTGGCTACCAGAATAAAGTATGTGCGTTGGAGAAGTAGAAATGCCCTCGTTCGTGTAATTGAGGCTACACGGTTTCTGTTCAAACATCATATATTATCACTGGGCGTTGCATTGATGCTAACCGGTATTCAGTGGCTATGCCGATATGGCGTATTGCCTGTTGTGCTGGCAAGTTTTGTATCGAAAGTCAGTTTTATTCCATTGATAGTTGTCCAAGGGATACTGCTGGTAATGTCGTTTGTGATTCTTCTTCCTGGCGGGGGTGGTGCTGTTGATGTGGTTACTACCATTATTCTTGAGCAATTTGTTCCTTCATCCATGGCCGGGATAATTCAGATAATCTGCCGGATATTTACATACCATCTTTATCTTCTTGTTGGAGGCGTGGTCTTCTTCATGACATGGGGTAATATGAATCGCGTATTTCCGCCCGGTAAAACTAAGACAGGATAGGGACGAGGTTTTCCCTCTTGGCCCATTCCATGGCCGCTAGGAGCATTTTGTTGGTGCTGTCCAATTCCAGTTTCTGTTTGATTCTGGATCTGTGCGTTTCTATTGTCTTTACGCTGAGCTTGAGTTTGTCGGCGATAGATCGAGATGTGAGGCCTGACCCGATAAGGAGAAATATTTCGCGTTCACGGTCACTGAGTTTGTTTACAACGAAAGTTTCTTCCGTGTCTTCCTTGCCGGCGTATGCGTGCAGGACATTCTTCTGCACTTCTTCGCTGACGAATATTTCACCCCCGAGTATTTTCCGGATTGCGCTGACGAGTTTTTCCGATGATTCTTCTTTCATTACATACCCGCTTGCACCTGCGCGCAGCGCCTTGTGCGCGTACATTCGCTCGTCATGCATTGAGAGGATGACAATCGGAAGGTTAGGGTGGCGTATTCGAATGGTTTTTGTCAGCTGTAACCCGTCCATGTCTTTTAATGAGATGTCCAGAACCACAATGTCGGGGTGGAGCTGTTCTATGCCTTCGATAGCTTTGTGCCCGCCGTCTGCATCCCCGCAAACAATAAATCCCTGTTCGTTGTTTAGGATTCGCGTGACGCCGTAACGAACAATCGGGTGATCGTCAACTATGAAGATTTTGCTTTTCCGCTTACCGTTGATTTTTGGAGTATTCATTGCCATGTACATTCAACTATTGTGCCACCTGAACTGCGCATTGAGATTGTCAGGACAGCTCCTATTATTCGTGCCCTGTATTTCATTATTTGCAGGCCCATTCCTTGTTGCCGTTGACCATTGCCAGGGGGTATTCCACTACCATCATCTTCGACTGTCAATATAACCCCAGTATCCTTGTCTGCAAGACTAATTGAAATATTTTTTGCCATTCCATGAGTATTGGCGTTGTTGACTGCCTGTTGTGCGATACGATAAAGGTGGAGAGCCACAGATTTGTCGGATACTTCCATGGAACATCGGTTGGTGAATCGACAAGGGGTATGGAAGAGTTGTTCAGCATTAATCGCGAGATGTTCAAGGGCGGAAGCCAATCCTCCATCTTCTAGCTCTGCAGGAAAAAGGCCAGTACTGAGCCGCCTGGCTGATGTGACAGCCGTAGATGCCAGTTCACTTATGAGTTCAGCATCTCGGATTCCTGCCGAAGATTCTGAAATAAGTGTCTTCTTTAATACGGATGTCAGCATGTTTATGGATGCAAGGTCCTGGCAGAGAACATCATGTAACTCCTGTCCGATATGTCTGGATTCTTTTTCGTTTGCTTCAGCAATTTGTTTTTCTATTTCGCGGCGCTCAGTGATGTTGCGGGCAATGGAAAGAACGGCCTTGCGTCCTTTTAATGTAAAGATGTGTGCGTTTATTTCTACGGGAATTCTCTCGCCGTTCTTCTTAAGGTGTATTGTTTCAAAGGTGATGTGTTCACGCTGAGGCAGTGATTTAATGATTCGTTCCACGTTTTCCCTGTGTTCGGGGGCTGTGATATCAATAAGAGTTTTGCTGTTCATTTCCTGGAGGTTATAGCCAAGCCGGGTGCAGGCAAGGTTATTTACTTCGGAAAAACGGCATATGTTTCCATATGCATTCAGCTGGTTCAGGAAAATCGCGTCGCTTGCATTATTGAAGAGCGTTCGGAAGGTTTCTTCGCTCTCTTTTAATTGTTCTTGCAACAGCGTGTTTCTGACGGTTAACCTGTAATGTTCAATGGCTTTCCATACAGAATTGATAAGCTGGCTGTCATCGCCGAAAGGCTTTATGAGATAGTCCCGTGCCCCGAGTTTTAGAGCCTCGATGGCAGAGTTGATGCTCCCGTGTCCGGTCATCATTATTACCGGAAGGTTTTCGTTGGCTTCCTTTATGTGTTCAAGAAGACTTATTCCGTCCATTCCGGGAAGCTTGATGTCTGTGACGACAGCCTCGACCTCAACGGACTTCATGAGCTTGACAGCCTCTTCGGCGTTTTCTGTAATACTCACGGTTGCGCCTTCGCGTTCAAGAAGAGTAGTTACCGCATGTCTGCATGAAGGCTCATCTTCGACCAGTAAGATGTGTGCATCTGCCAGTTTCTTGCTTGAAACCATTTGAGTATTCTCCCGGATGTTTGGTGCAGTATCGTCGTGTCTGCCGAAAAAATCAAAAATAAAGATCATTAAAAATGTAGGGGAAAACCTTACACGCAGGGTAAGGTTATTACTTACAAGAAAAATCAGGTGCCGCCCTGATTGTGCGCGAACCGAATACAGGTTAGTATCTTGACGCTTATACAAGATTCTTACCTGCAAGATGTTAAACAGGGGGGGTAGACATGAGGGTTCTTGCGCTTGATGATGATAAAGCTGTTCTAAAGGCTGTAAAAACAATTCTGACTTTGTCGGGGCATGAGGTTGATTGTGTTGACAACGCTGTTGATGCCGTGAGAATGATAAAAGCACGCAGATATGATATTGTTTTGTTTGATTATAAAATGGATGGCCATGATGGTGTCTGGTTTCTTGAAAATGTGACTCTGGGCTCATCGACAAAAGCTATCCTGATGACCGGTTATGGGAATCGAAATCTTGTTAATACTGTCTTTGGTCGTGGAGCTTCAGGATACCTGATGAAGCCGTTTACAGCAGATGAGCTTTTGAAGCATATCGAATTTCACGGTGCAACGTTAACTGCTGATGTACTTCCTCCGGACAAGATGGCTGAAAAAACTGCAATCAGTGCGGGTGATACGTAGTTTGGTGACGAGAAAAGCTGCCTGTCTAACCACCATAAGATTTGTGGTACTTCGTATCTTTCTTTTCAGTGTTCTGGCTTTCTTGAGCAGAATGACTCTCGTTTGTCTCAGGCACTGCCTGCTGCTCTTGGGATTCTTTTGCCGTTGCCTCAGGAGGAGGTGGTGATGATTGCATGGTTTCGACATAATTCATCTGCAGTGAAGACAATACAGATGTAAGCATGGCTTCTTCGTCTTTATCAAGATTCCCCCTGGTTTTCTCGCGGAGCATTATCAGGGTGTCGATTGTTATCTGTGCACCTTCAAGATCAACTTCAGCCTTATGTGTGACAGGGTTAACCAGTTTTCCGAGTTGCTGCATTGTTGATGAAGAAAGCATCATTACCATCTGGGCGAATAGAGCCTTGTTCATTTCTTTGTCGCTAATATTTTCGTTCATACACGGTCCCTTTCTTGAAGGATGTCATATATACCAGGCTCGTAATATTAATTTCCAGGCAGTTTTTCTGGCAAGGGTAAATTTCATTTATTGATAGAAATGTTCCGGGATTTATTGTTTCGGCCTTCTGCGTTTTGATGTGGTCGTTTTTCTTCTGCCTTTTGCTCTTGAAATGGAAGAAACAGGCATGAATGGTTTGTTAAATGTGTTAAAAAAGTCGTATCCGTCCTGGAAGTCTTCTTTTTTGTCTGTATCCGTTTTTCCCAGAGTGCCTGACTCTACGAGATTGAATACAATTTCGCCGAAGTCTTCTGTTTTGGAGATGCCCCATGTTTTGAATACGGTTGATGACATAGGTCCGAATTCCTGAATAGCGTATTCCCGTATACCATCGAGGAGTTCAGCGCCTGTAACGTGTTTTTTTTGGTTCTCCGCAGGTTTGTTCAGCATTTTAGTAGTGAAGTCCAGAGCTTCTCTTACAAATGTATAAGCTTCGGCTGGATACCGCCTGTCTTTTGTACAAATTCCTTTTACAGCTTCTTTGAAATCAGGTTCGGGCATCATGCTCCCCTTGTTTTGGACTATTGTTTGAGCGATGTTCTTATTTTTTCCGCCATGTTATGCATTTCTTCCGGTGTGTCGTATTTCTTGGGAATCCAGTTCCAGGAATGCCTGTCATTGGCAAAACGGGGAATAACATGGAAGTGGATGTGGGGAATAATCTGGCCCGCGACTTTCCCATTTGCCTGTGTTACGTTTATGCCATCAGCTTTAAGACCGTCCATTTGTGCCTGTGCGATTTTTTTTGCCACCACTATGAGCTTCTGGAGTACTGTATCAGGTGTTCCTGTTATCGGATCGTGGTGTTGCTTTGGAATAACAAGTGTGTGACCCTTGACAACAGGTCCGATATCCATGAAAGCGAGGGTGTCTGAGTCTTCGTAGATCTTTGCTGCCGGCAGCTGGCCTGCAGCGATTTTACAGAAAATACAATCAGGGTTCATTTGTTTTATACCTCCAGCAACTGATAGTTTAATTACTCAGAAATAGTTTTTTTATAATATAACAAATAATACAGGCAGGGAAGGCCAAAACTGGAGGCCGGCTCGGGTATGTTTGTATTCAAGTTTGAGGTGGAGCACAGATCTCATTTTGCATTTTTTGCTTTGCGCTGGTACCCGTGATCGTCAACTCTTTCCTGATGTTGTTTCAAATAAGGATTGATTTCATGTTTGCTGACTGCTGTTTTTGCCTGTAAATGCCACACGTGCACAGTCAACCCCAGGAGAAATAATGCCAGAACAGTGAGAATAGCTTTCTGTTCCTCATTTGTCAGCTCGGCCCATAATCGGAATAATTTCACAAATGCTGTCCGATGGGCTCCTTTATTATCATTGAGGAGTTCTTGTTCTCTATTCACGATGCCGCAATATTTATCAGCTTGTTAGGGACAATTATTACCTTGCGGACCGTTTTGCCTTGCAGATATTGCGTTACGTCGGGAGATGCAAGGGCCATGATTTCAAGATCTTTCTGGGCTGTTCCTGTTGGAACTGTCAGATGGCCTCGCACCTTCCCGTTAACCTGTATGACTATTTCAATTTCGCTGCGTGTCAGTGCCTTGCTGTCGACGGAAGGCCATTTTGTCCTGAGAATGCTTGTCTTGCCGCCGAGCTCTTCGTTCAGCTCTTCTGCGATATGGGGCGCAAATGGGGAAAGAAGGATTATCAATGTTTCAAGTGCAACCCGATAAACTATTTTCTTCTGTTCGCTGCTTCCATCCGAAAGATCGCAGGCGTCCATCGCGTTGCCCAGTTCCATGATCTGTGCGATTGCGGAATTAAAATGAAAACCGCCTTCCATGTCGCTGGTTACCTTGCCAATGGTCTCGTGTAATTTGCGATAAAGTCCCCGTTCGGATTCTTCCATTTTGTTCAGATCACATTTCAGACCTTTGACTGACTCCAGGAGCGGTCTATTGTCATAGACGCGGCGCCAGAGTTTGCGCAGGAAACGACTTGCGCCCTCAATGCCCTGATCACTCCATTCGGCATCTTTTTCGGGTGGGCCAATAAACAGGGTGTAAAGACGCAGTGTGTCAGCACCATAGTTTTCAATGAGTTCATCCGGACTTACAACGTTGCCTTTTGATTTTGACATCTTGTAAAGCTGTCCGTCCTTGTCGCTTTTCTTACATATCATTCCCTGTGTGAAGAGTGCTTTGAAAGGTTCAGGGAAGGAGCAGAATTCAGCATCATGCAATACCTTTACTATAAAGCGTGAATACAGCAGGTGTAGAACCGCATGTTCGATCCCGCCGATGTATTGATCGACAGGCAGCCAGTGGTCAACATCCTGTTTGTCGAAAGGCTTGTCGGTCATTCGTGGATTGACATATCGAATAAAGTACCAGCATGAACACATCCATTGTGCCAGCGTGTCTGTCTCGCGTTTTGCCGGACCACCGCATTTCGGGCATTTTGTGCTTGTGAAACCCTCGTGTGAGGCAAGCGGATTGCCACGCTCGGCCTGGAAATCAACGTCATCGGGGAGCAGGACAGGGAGGTCCTTCTCCGGCACAGCGACAGCTCCGCATTTCGGGCAGTGTATTATTGGGATTGGGGCGCCCCAGTAGCGCTGGCGGCTGATCAGCCAGTCGCGTATACGGAATGTTATTGTAAAATCACCAAAGTCATTATCCTTTGCGTACTTAATGACATCATGCATGGCCTCACGGTTCTGTCGTCCGTTAAAAGGTCCGGAGTTGATCATGTTCCCGTCATCTGTGAACGCAACCTGCATGGTGTCGGCGTTCAGTGGCTCGGCGGGGTTTTGTATGACAACCTTGACGGGAAGCTTGTATTCCTTTGCAAAATCGAAATCACGCTGGTCGTGGGCAGGTACAGCCATAACTATGCCCGTACCGTATTCCAGTAGAACATAGTTTGTGACCCAGAGTTGAATGTTCTTGTCACCGTTATAAGGGTTTTTCACGTGAAAGCCGGTAAAGATGCCTTCCTTCTTTGTCGAATCGTCTGCACGCATTGCGGCAGATACCTTTGATTGTTTTTCGACGAATTCCGCGACTTTTGTTTCGTAAGGAGTACCTTTGACCAGTTTCATGACCAACGGGTGTTCCGGAGCTATAGCCATGAATGTAACACCGTAAATTGTGTCTGGCCGGGTTGTGAATACAGGACAGGGATCGTCCGTTTCAGCTATTTTGAATTCGACCTTTGCACCCTCTGAACGGCCTATCCAGTTGGCTTGCATATTGCGAACCTTTTCAGGCCATTGCTCTAGGAGTGACAGATCGTCGAGCAATTTCTGGGCATATTCTGTGATCTTGAAGAACCACTGAGTGAGATCTTTTTTTATTACGGGACGACCGCATCGTTCGCATGTCCCGTTTGGAAGCACTTCTTCGTTGGCCAGTGTTGTGCACAATTCGCACCAGTTTACGGGGGCATTTTTCTGATAGGCAAGCCCCCTTTCGTGGAGTTTCAGGAATACCCACTGTGTCCACTTGTAGTATTCAGGGTGGCATGTTGCGAGTTCGCGATCCCAGTCATATCCGACACCCCAGGACTTGATCTGCTGTTTCATCTGCTTGATGTTCTGGGTTGTCCATTGGCGTGGATGAATGTTTCTTGTTTTGGCGGCGTTTTCAGCTGGAAGGCCGAAAGCGTCCCAGCCCATAGGGGAAAGAACGTTGAACCCGTGCATCATCTTGTAACGTACTACGACGTCGCCGATGATGTAATTGCGACCATGACCCACGTGCATCGTTCCTGAAGGATAGGGGAACATGTTGAGGGAATAGTACTTTTTCTCGTACTTTGAAGTGTCTGCTTTGAATGTTTTATTATCAGCCCAGAAGGACTGCCATTTCTTTTCTATTTCTGTGAATGGATACTTTTCTTTCATGATTCTCCGATGGTTCTATTTGGAAAATTCTAGCGGATTATAGGCGTTATTGGTTCAACAACAGTGTTTGTGCCCATGTATTGATTAGCTTCCCAGTGCCCCTGGAGAATGGTTCCGTCGGTTTTTGTGTAAATCCCGCTTCCCCACATTTTATTGTTACGCCACTGCCCCGCATATTTATCGCCGTCAGCGAACACGAAAGTACCTGATCCGTTTACCAGCTGATTGTTGTTCCAATCGCCTTCAAGGCGTCCGCCATTATTGAATGTGTAAGTGCCGTGTCCATTCATTTTGTCATTACGCCAGTCTCCCGCATATTTCTCTCCGTCAGGGAAGGAATATATGCCCATACCGTGTTTTTTGCCGTCTTGCCACTGGCCGGAATATTTTTCCCCGTTTTGGAAAATGAGTGTTCCTTCGCCGTGCATTTTTCCTTTGAGCCACTGCCCGTCATAGACAGTACCGTCAGCATATGTGAATTTGCCCGTTGTTACATAAGTACCTGATTCTGTTTTCGTAACGGCCGGTTTTTGTGTCTGTGAAGTTGTAGTTTTGGGTGGTTCCTTGACATGTGTCTTAACTGATTCAACATGAGCAGGGTTCGGGGTGACCGGAGATGATGGCTTTGTTTTTGCCTGTTCAGTCTCTTGTCTTCGGCTTATAGCATTCTCCAGGATTTCACGGGCCTTTATACTTTTGACAAAATAGAGGGGCGTGATCCCGTCTTTTGTTTTAACCAGAAAATCTGCCCCGGAATTAGCCAGTGCCTCGATCGCCTGCAGATTGTCCTGCTGTATGGCAAGGTGCAGAGGGGTACTTCCATCTGTTGATTTTGCATTTATGTCGGCCCCGCTATTTACAAGAATGGGTATTATTCTGGACGCATTGCCTAGGGCCGCCCAATGTAGTGGAGTATAACCCTTGTCTGTCCTAGCGTCTATTTTGGCGCCTTTCTTGATGAAAAGCTGACCAATTTCGAGAGAATCTTTATTTGCAGCCCAGTGGAGGGGTGTGGAATCGCTTTCTGTCTTGGAGTTTACATCAGCACCTTTATCCAAGAGCATTTTTGCTCCTTCCGCGTAACCATAGACAACGGTCCAGTGGAGAGGTGTTGACCCTCCCTTGGCTTTGGTGTTGAGCACGTCTTTGGGTTTTTCTTTAAGAAGTTTTACCAGGGCTGTTGAATCGCAGTTTTTAATAGCTTCGTCAATTTCTGCAGAAAATGCATTCTGTCCCGACAAAAGGGCCATCAAAACGACTATGAAATACAAATAATACCTTCTCATATCATTTCCTGAACAACTCCAGGCTCACAACTATTCCTTTTCCTGCGAGGCAAACGGGTTCGAATATTATAGGGTAACTTATGGTAATGCAATTCATAAAACAGGGAGTAAGTCGGTAGAATTTTAGATCAGAAGAAAGACGCCCTTCGGTCAGATTGGTTTCATTGGACTTTGCCGCAAATTTTTAGTCTTGCAGACTTCTCATTAATTATGAGGTCCTCTCATACCAAACCAACCGAAGGGTCGATTGTTGATTTAGCACTATCCATGCCAGTGTATGGGTAATTATATCTGTTGAGATTGAAAGGGATGTGTATTACAAAATTTTTACAATCCACCTACAGATACTAAATAACTACAGGGAGTAAATGTTTATAATAATGTATAATTAACTATCAAAATTAAGAACATGAGGATAGCGTTCTAATATTCGGGAATATCGCCCCCTTCTTATTCTGACTGCTGACAGAGGTTTCTTCCGTGTTTATTGCTGTTAATGTGCGGATGAATCAGTCGAACCATTCGTCTTTAGGGTCAAAAGCAGGGACGGGGATATTGACGATTTTCAGTTTTCCGACAGCTCGGTGACGGCAGCCGGGTTTTATTAAAATAGTACTCATGGGCTTAACCGGTATCTTATCTCCATCGAGCTCCATATGGCCAGTCCCCTCAAGAATTAGATAAATCTCCGTCAGCTTCTTGTGGTAATGCACTTCGCTGTCTATTTTTATATCAACATAGTGGATTGTCGCAACCGGGTTGTCGGGGGTAACAAATGCTCTACGGCTCTCTCCGCAAGGACACTTTTTGGGGTCAATCTGATCAAGTTGTGCGAACATATAGTTCTTTTTTGCCTGTGCTGTTGCAGAGGAATCGCTTGAAGCGCTGTTACAGATTGTAACGCCTATGCCTATTGAGCCGATAATTATGCCTGCGACAAATGTTAGTACCTGTTTCATTTCACTCTCCTGTGTTGTTTTGCTCTTTTCTACTTTAAGTTCAAAATTATTTAAAGATCCATAAGAGTTCCGGAATCCTGAGGCCGGAACACATTCGATTAATAACTGACATTGGCGGTATTATCTTGAAGAATTCTGTTTCTGCAAATCCAATAATGATTTATTTAGTCGGCAGTTTTCATGCAAAATATGGGATTGTTATCGTGATTTAGGGTGTTTTGCATTAAATTGAGATTTATTAGACAAAAAAGAGGGAGATTGATGTCTGTATATGTGGAGGGGCAGTCTTCCACGGGAGAAATCAGTGGCTGACAGGATAGAACGGGAAGATCTGATAAGGCGGGCAATAATATCGGGGGATGCAGGGGCCTTCGATATGATGTGGAAGGAGTATGGCCAGATGCTTTTCGCAATGATGCTTTCAATGCTGTGTTCGCATCAAGATGCCGAAGAAGTTCTTCAGGATGTATTTGTGAAAATTGCCAGGAACAGGGATGGGATTGCCGGAGCAAGAAATATGTCGGGCTATATCTATACAATTGCCAGAAACGAAGCGCTGAATTTCATGAAAAAAAGGAAAAAGGTGCAAGAACCAACCGATCCGGCAAAACTGTGGCTAGTTCCTGCCGATGAGGAGGAAAGCCTTGGTGATGAGTCAATCCGGGTTGCCGGATTGCTCGCAGAATTACCGGAGGACCAGCGAACGGTAATCGTGATGAAGATCTATCAGAATATGACCTTTGATGATATCGCCTGTGCGATGGGTATTTCGCTCAACACTGCGGCAAGCCGTTATCGTTATGGCATGGAAAAATTGAAGACACTGCTTGGAGATTTGAAATGAATACTGATTCTGATCCAGAGAATATCTTGAAAAAATATAAACTGCGCCAACCTTCATCTGATTTAAAAGCGCGGATTGCTTCTGCGACACACGCGGAATGGGGACGTGGAAACGAAGGTAGAGCCGTTTTTGTTGATTTTTCTGCGCCAATGTGGCGGTTGGCCGTGTCCCTTGCCGCATCGCTGTTGATTGCGGTTGCCGGTAATTTTGTGAACAACATGATTACGGCTCCGTTTGCAGGGGGAGACCAGAATAGTGCTGTTACTTTTGAACCAACTGTAAATGCTGGTGTGGACAAAGACCTTGATGTTCCGGCAAGAATACAATCGGTTGCCCGGGCGTACCAGCCAGTAGATATGGCGGATTTCGTGAAGATACGTGAAACGCTGAGCCGGGAACTGGAAGACATGAATGGATTATTTGAAAAAAATGATGAAACATCATTGCCGGGACAATGGATGTATAACTTGAAGTCAGTCAGTACAGAAAGGGGGCGGGTATGAACGCAAAACTGCTGAAGGTGCTGAAATGGACTGCAATAGTCGTCATTTGTCTAGTCGTAGTTTATACAGTCCTGCTCGTTGTTTCAGGAATAAAGCTCAGTAATGCTTATGCTGAGGTTAAAAAGAGCGGGCGTCCGATGACTATCGAAGAGATAATTCCAAAGCAGGTTTCGGATGAAGACAACGCCGCGCTTCTTTATAAAAGCGCGGTACTGCTGCTGAATTCCGGCGGTGTTTTTTGGAAGGTGATAACTCCTGAAGAATTCCCGGGTACGAATCACGATGCAGTCATAAAGTTTCTGGCTGACAAAAATGTGGTTACGGCGCTGGGCTTGATAAAGGACGCCGCCGACAAACCTGCATACCGGTATGACTTGGACTACACAAAAGGTGCAGGCATGCTTCTTCCTCATATTTCAGCATTCCGTTCAATACAACGGTTGTTGGCGATCAGGGCCAAAGTTGAGGCTGAGCGAGGTGATTATGGGAGTGCGTGGAAGACCATTATGATTGGATATAAAACAGCTGATACGTTACACAATGAACCTGTACTTATCAGCCAACTTCTCCGGATAGCAATGTTTGAAGTTATTGATCAGGTTGCCGGTGACCTTGCTAAAATATCACCGCCAAATGATGTACAAGCAGACGCTTTGACCGTTGTAATCAAGCAATTTGCCGATGATAATACGATGGTCGTCGCAATGGACTCGGAGAGGTTTCTTATGGGGGAATGGGCGTTTAGGCAACCGGCGGCGGAGTTGGCCAAACTGGGCGATGCTTCGGATGTTCCTGTACTACAGCTGGTTCTTAATTATGTCATGTTTTGCAAGCCGGGTCGCCAGTTTATGCACGTTTCTTACCTGCGCATTATGAATGATGTAACGAATTTCATGAAGTCACCCTGGTGGGAGGAAAATATCTCAACCTGCAGTAAAATAGAGAAGAATATTCCGCGCTGGGATATTCTCTCAAGACTGCTCGTACCTCACTTAGGGAAGTGTAAGATCAAGCATGCTGTTCACATGGCCAGGGTGCGGGTGTCACAGACAGCATTTTCATTGATGCGTCACAAACTTGCTCATGGTAAATTTCCAGCGACGCTGGTGGAGTGTGACGCGAAGTTCCTGCCAGGTCAACCTGTTGATCCTTTCTCCGGCAAACCGCTTGTCTACAGGCAGGAAGGAAACGGATTTATCCTCTATAGTATTGGTGCGAACAGCAAAGACGATGGCGGCAAGCCCGAACCGCGCGGAGAGCTTACGGCAGAAGTAAAGGAGAAGAAGGAATGGGATTTGATGTGGAAATATGAGGGTAAGTAACACTTCAAATTGAGAAAGTTTAGGATGCTGAATTCTGAATAACAAATTTCGAATTAAAGCAGTCAGGCAGACCGGAATTCTTAAATCTTTTACCCAATATCTGAAATACCGTCATTCTTCACTGTTGACCTGTATTTCATGTTGGCATAGATTCGACTCATTGTTATTGCGAAAAAGGCTGCAACCATGAGGCAGAATGGGGGATTGTCATGAGAATCAACAAGTCACTGATCAACACGCCGGATATTAAAATTGGCATTGTCGGAGTAAGTCGCGACTGTTTTCCACGTGAGTTGACGCAAAGGCGTATGAAGCAGGTTGTGGAAGAATGTCGCCGCCTGAAACTGCCCATAGAACCATGTTCGGTTGTCATAGAGACAGAAAAGGATTCGATGGCGGCAGCGAAGGAGATGGTGAAGAAAGGGGTTGATGCCGTTGCTGTTTATCTTGGTAATTTCGGTCCAGAAGGTCCATTGACGATTTTTGCTGAAAAGCTGGGCAAACCTTTCATGCTTTGTGCAGCAGCAGAGGAAAGTAAGGATACTCTTGTAGAGGGACGCGGAGATGCCTACTGCGGTATGTTGAATGCATCACTGAACTGCGGTCTCAGAAATCTGCGTCCATATATACCGGCAGTCCCTGTTGGATCGCCAAGCCAGGTTGCGCACATGATCCTGGGTTTTTTAAGTATCGCGCGGGTTGTTGTGGGGATCAAGAATCTCAAGGCTTTCACGTTCGGACCGCGTCCTCAGGATTTCTATGCATGTAATGCGCCGATCAAGCCGCTATATAATCTTGGAATTGAGGTTATGGAGAATTCGGAGCTTGATATGCTTATGCTCTTTAAATCCGTTGCGGGCAGGACTAAGGAGATCAAAGCAATAGCAAAGGATATGGCGGCAGAGCTGGGGGCCGGCAACAAGTATCCTGCAAAGCTTGTCGAGCTTGCCCAGTTTGAGCTGGCACTGATGACTTTCTTCGAGAACAACCTTGGCTCACGCCAGTTCGGTGTTTTTGCAAACAAGTGTTGGCCGGCTTTCGAACAGGGCTTTGGTTTTGTGCCGTGTTATGTGAACAGCCGTCTTACAGGTCGCGGAATTCCTGTGGCATGTGAAGTCGATATTTACGGTGCAGTTTCTGAATACATGTGCCAGCTTGCCTCAGTAAGTCCGGTAACGCTACTGGATATAAACAATACAGTTCCTGCTGATCTGCCTATAGATGACCTGTGTGGCGTTGAACGCAGGGACCTGTTCATGGGCTTCCATTGTGGCAACACGCCGAGCTGCTGCCTTTGTGAAGGTTGCGGCATGAAATACCAGTTGATCATGCATCGTCTTATGGAATCAGGCAAGAAACCAAATATTACCTGCGGTACATTGGAAGGTACTTTACGGCCAGGACCTACAACAATATTCCGTCTGCAGGGAACTGCTGACTGTCGGTTGTGCAGTTATGTCGCTGAAGGTGCCATCATGGATGCCGATCCGGCTTCTTTTGGTGGAATAGGCATTTTCGGTATCAAGGAGATGGCCAGGTTTTACCGGCACATTATGCTCGAAAAACAGTTCCCTCATCATAGTGCGGTGGCGTTCGAACATGTTGGGAGAATCCTGTTTGATGCAACCAGGTTGCTCGGAGTGGAGGATGTAAGTACACCGCGTACAAGAGGTAACCTGTATCCGGGTGAGAATCCGTTTGGCGTTTGAATAACGTCAGAATATCGAATATTGGATGTTCAATAACCAATGTTGATTGGTTTGGGCATGGAGTGTTTGTCGGGAGGAGATGTTCATGAAGAAGTATGCTCTTGGCCTTGATTATGGAACCAATTCGTGCAGGTCTCTGATTGTTGATCTAGAAGATGGCATCGAATTGGCAAGTTCCGTATTTGCCTATCCGTCCGGTGAAATGGGAATTTGTGTTGATCCTCGTGAACCGAACCTGGCCCGGCAGAATCCGCAGGATTATATCGATGGTTTCGTTGCGATCATCGGCGGAGCTATCGAGCAGGCAAAACAGATTAGAAGCGACTTTAATCCACACGACATCATAGGAATAGGTGTTGATACAACCGGCAGCACTCCGATACCGGTGAATCGGGAGGGGGTTCCTCTTTCAATGTTGCCTGAGTTTAAGGACGATCTTAATGCTAAGGCCTGGCTCTGGAAAGATCATACGAGCCATGCGGAAGCGGCTGAAATTACATCCCTTGCTTCGAAGATACGGCCGAATTTCCTGGCGAAATGTGGAGGTACGTATTCATCTGAGTGGTTTTGGAGCAAGCTTCTTCACTGCAAGCGCGTTGCGCCCGAAGTTTTCAAAGCGGCACATAGTTTCGTTGAGTTCTGTGATTATGTTCCTGCTGTTCTCGCGGGAAAGACAAAGCCTGAAGAGATCGTCAGAGGTGTTTGTGCAGCCGGACACAAGGCAATCTACAATGCGCAGTGGGGTGGATTGCCTGACAAGGAATTCCTGTCGAAACTTGATCCTGATCTCGCAAATCTCAGAGATAGGCTCTATGCGAAAGCTGTTCCGTCAGACCAGCTGGCAGGCCGCCTTTCACAGAAGTGGGCGGCCAGACTTGGCCTAAAAGCTGGTACGGCGATTGCCGTTGGAGCTTTTGACGCGCACATGGGTGGCGTAGGTGCTGGTATCAAAGAGGGAACGCTTGTCAAAATTCTAGGTACCAGTACATGCGACATGATGGTAATGCAGAATAACAAACCGTTGAATGATATTCCGGGAGTTTGTGGCATTGTTGACGGATCAATCCTGCCCGGTTATTTTGGAATAGAGGCCGGCCAGTCGGCGGTCGGTGATATTTTTCTCTGGTTTGTCCATCACCTTGTTCCTGATAAATATGGACGCAACGCGGATATACGTTTCAAGAAACTTGGTAAAATGGCGAAATTACAGAAGCCGGGAGAGCATGGTTTGCTGGCTCTGGATTGGAATAACGGCAATCGCACGATACTGGTTGATGTCAGGCTGAGCGGTCTACTGCTTGGTCAAACACTGCACACTGAAGCGCATGAGATATACAGGGCGCTGATTGAGGCCACGGCTTTCGGTGCGCTTACTATTATAAAACGTATCGAAGAGTATGGCGTTCCGGTACAGGAAATCGTCAACTGTGGCGGATTGGCCCAGAAGAACAAGTTATTGATGCAAATTTATGCAGATGTCACAGGGCGACCGATGAAAGTGTCCAGTAGCGACCAGACATGTGCGCTTGGTGCGGCAATATTTGGTGCTGTAGTGGCTGGTAAAGAGCTGAGTGGATATGGGACTGTGAGTGAAGCGCAGAAGGTGATGTGCCATACGAAAAAACAGTACAAGCCGATTCCTGAGAACCACCAGATTTACAAGCAAATGTATAAGTTATACCGCGATCTTCACGATGCATTTGGAACGGCAGGCTGGTCAGGAAAGCTAAACAACGTTATGAAGGATTTGATAGCGTTACGCGAGAAGCAGCGGCTTGGAAAATAAAGGAATTTCAATGTCTCTGGATAAGCTTAAGAAGCAGGTTTGTGAAGCCAACAAGGCTCTTGAGCGGAATGGCCTTGTGACCCTCACGTGGGGGAATGTAAGCGGCCTTGGTCCGGCCAGGAAATACATGGTTATCAAGCCCAGCGGTGTGGCCTATGCCGTTCTGAAACCTTCCGATATGGTTGTTGTTGATTTGAAAAGCGGTAAGAAGGTTGAAGGGAAAAATAATCCATCTTCTGACGCTCCAGCACATCTTGTCATTTATCGGGCATTCGGTGATGTTTACGGAATTACTCACACGCACAGCACGTTTGCAGTTATGTTTGCGCAGGCTCAGCTGGCAATACCGGCCATGGGCACGACACATGCTGATCATTTTTACGGAGAGGTTCCATTGACAAGGGCATTGACGAAGAAAGAAGTCAAGGATGCCTACGAGATACACACCGGAAATGTAATTGTCGAGCGGTTCAAGAGTCTAGATCCTGTGGCTGTACCCGGAGTACTTGTTGCAAATCATGGACCATTTACCTGGGGTCATTCTGCCATAGATTCTCTAAATAACACTATTGCCCTGGAAGCGGTCGCCAAGATGGCGTTCGGTACGCTTCTTCTCAACCCAGGCGCAAAACCTGCTCCTGGCTATCTTCTTAATAAGCACTATTTTCGTAAACATGGTCCTAACGCCTATTATGGGCAGGGTTCTAAATAATTTGGTATAAACTGAATGTTCTTGCAGAGTTCGGAGACAGTAAGAGTAACTAGAACGTGGCGCTCGTGCTGTTCTTGTTGTTTTTGAAATTACTGTGTATTTTTACATGCGTAGTTGGTGGTAATCCGCGTGCAGAGAGAGTTGAAGAGGGTAGATAGCCAAAAAACGCATCTTGACGTTTACTGATACGAATGCTTTTATCCGCCCGTATTTGCTTATCAGAAAAGTAATTTTGTATAAAGTTAACATTATGAAAATTGTCAAAAATATTGCTGTTTTTTCCATTTGTACCGGACTGATTTTGGCATCGTGTGGATGTGCCTACACGCATATCCAGCGGCCGTTGGATAGAAATTTCGATACTACTCAGTTGGGCGTGAAAGAGGGCCGGTCGCACGCGTATTCACTGTTCTGGGCCGTAGCTTGGGGCGATGCAGGAACGAAAGCCGCTGCTAGGCAGGGTGAAATCACTACAATTCGTCATGCTGATACTGAAGTGAAATCCGTATGCCTTGGACTCTATACGCGGGTTACAACGGTAGTCTACGGAGACTGATCGTCGGAGAATTAGGTGCATCGGAGATCACAATGCGGGTTATAGAACTATTCTGTACTGTACTTCTGTTTCTGTGCGTTGGATGTGTGGCGCAAGGTAGGCTCTACACCAAGGTGGTTTTGCCATATTCCACGGATTTTCAGGACGCGCCTTCAGGCACCAAGGCTTGTCGTATTGCCGAACATCGACTGAAAGAACCGTATACTGGCGCGGGTATCACAGCTACCTGGACGTCTCGTGTTCTGGAAGAGGCCACCCGAAATGCCGGAATCACTAACATCTATTATGCCGACCTTGAAACCCTCAGTGTCCTCAATGGAATCTACCTGAAGAAAACGTTGATCATCTATGGAGATTGATCAATGTTTCTCGGCGCTTTTTCTTGTCGTCTACTCTGATTTCCGATTGTACCCGTTCTTTTTCAGGATTTCATCAATCCTCACAGGCTGACCATTCTGCCGTTTACTTTCGTCGGCAGCTTCCATAAATGCAAATATTTCTATGGTTTCTTCCACTGGTATTGGTGATATACCGCTCTGGAAAAACTTTATTGCCTCGGCTACCAACGGTGCATAGCCGTCGTACGAACCTACAGGGGCTTCACCCTTTTCACCTTTTGCGATACCTCCGTAAGGCTTGCTCTTGCTGTCCTTGCCGCGGATGGATTCACGGTAAATACCTGTGCGTCTGTCTTTCCAGCTTCCAGTAACTTCAATCCTCCCATCGGATGTGGTGCCACGTTTGACTGTTTCGCAACCTGTACCCATAACGGTGAATAACGGCTCAACACCATGGATGCCGTACCAGAACAGATCAGGATGATGGGGCTCAAGAGAGCAGGGGCTCGATAGTTCAGCATTAAGAACTTTTCCTATCGAACCATTTCGAACCGCCTGCGTATCCTTGCCGTAACGCAGAGACGACGCACTGAAAACAGGAACCTTGCTTTCGCGTGCAAGCTTGAAAATCTCCAGTACATCATGTAATGAGCCAGCCATCGGTTTGTCAATAAACATTGGTTTGCCTGCCTTGATGACAGGTTTTGCCTGTTCAAGGTGCGGACGGCCATCAACACTCTCGAGCATTACTGCATCCACCTGCTGGCACAGTTCCTCTATCGAATCAACGATCCTGACTCCGTGCTTTTCCTTGAGGATTTTGGTGTATTCCTCCACACGATCCCAGCTTGAAGGAATATCCTTGCTGCCACCCTTGAATGCCGCGACGACCCTGCCGCCTGCAACATGATTCTTGTTTTTCGGGTCATTCAATACGTCGGTAAACGCAACAACATGCGATGTGTCTAATCCAATTATGCCAATACGAAATTCTGCCGTATTTTTATCTGTTGCGGTGGATAAACCGTCAGCTGAATAAACAGCTGTTGCAAAGATCAAGACGAATAACAGGCACCAATATTTCACAGCATACCTCCATTTTGTTTTTTACGCTGATTGCAGGATATTACTTCTCCTGGCAAATCGCGAATTAACTTTTTACATAAATACTTTGCCACATTTAAACCTGGTGGGTCATTCTTAACCGGTATCTGTTCCTGCAGTTTTAGATGTTCCACGGCGTGCGCATTGCCCTGGACAACATACGATTCGCGCTCATGTCATCAGGGAAAATCTCCAGCGCCGGATCCCACTTCAACGGCCTTCCTAACCGGCACGAAATAAAGCCCAGGTGACAGACGCTGGCTGTACGATGACCTATCTCGGCATGCGCGGCCGGCAACTGGCGACTCAGGACACAGTCGATGAAATCAGCCTGGTGAACTGGTGCGCCTGAACGCAGGTGAATATCGCCAGGACCAATTTCCGACCTCAATATGCTGTCTGAGCTGGCGGTAACATCCCCGCCGCTTAGATGAATCCATCCATCGTTGCCCTCGAACCTTACACCGAAAGTTTCCGAGCTGGAATTGATCAAACGCAGGCCGTTCGCATAGGTGTATGTGATGCTGAAATCGGTTGGTGCATCATAGAATCCGCTGGTTGGAAACACAGCGGTGCCATCAATATGTTCGGGGCCGGTCAGGTCGGTACCCATGCCCCATGTGCCCAGGTCGACGAAGTGCACACCATTATCGCTGATGTAACCTTCGGAATAGTCGAGAATCCACCTGAAATTGAAATGACAGCGACCTGGTGTATAAGCCACCCACGGGGCTGGACCAAGCCAGAGGTCATAATTGAAATCAGGTGGAACCGATTGTTGTGACTCGTGTCCAGTGAAATCACCCTGGATATGGAATCCGCGACCAGGGCCGATGCGGACGGTATTTAACTTGCCAATACGACCGTTTCGCACCAGTTCGCAGCCATGTCGGAAAGTTGCCCCGGAACGCCTCTGAGTACCGGTCTGCAGTACTCGACCGTAACGCTTGACAGTTTCGACGATCGCACGACCTTCGGCCACAGTCGATGCAAGTGGTTTCTCGCAATATATGTCCTTGCCGCTGCGTGCTGCCATCACCGCAATGACTCCGTGCATATGGTCGGGCGTGGCGATCAGCACCGCGTCAATGTCGTTGCGTACGATCAATTCACGGAAATCCTGTGTAACTTCACAGCCTTTGTACTGGCCAGAACTGGATTGCTTGCTGTAATGGTCATCGATCACGGCAGCCATGGTCTTGGCGCGTTTCAAATCCACATCGCACGCTGCCACGATCTGCACGCGTGGATCATGCAGAAACTGGCGCGTATCCCAGCTGCCCTGGAGACCTGTCCCGATACAGGCCAAGGTGATACGCCGGCTTGGGGGCACAATGCCTGGGAACCCTGTCGCGATGATATATGGTGCGGTAACCGCGCCGCAACATGCTTGTTTGAGAAACTCTCGTCGTGAATGGTTTGTGCTCATTATCACCCGGCAGCTTGAATGATGCCACCTTCCTGTAATATCTTGTGATTGCAAATATAACACTGTGGTGGTCGTTTATGAATAGCAGATCTGGCTGTTTATTTAACAAATCTGACTGCAGTTCCTGTCCAGTATATTCAAGCGTCGTCAGTGCAGTAAATCATGTCAACGCCCAGGTGCATTTACTGGTTTGAGAGGAACGCCCCCCCCCTGAAGTGCTCCATTCTCCAGGTACACCCGCGTGGTGATACGGCCAACCCTTTGATTGGGGAACCGTCCAAGTCGAGTCGCTCGACGCGATGGACGGAACACCCGTTTTGGATTTCAATCCGTTCGGACGTTTTCGGATACTGTCAGTCCATGGAAAAATAGAATGTTGCACCTTCTCCCGGCTTTCCTTCAGCTTTGATTTGTCCTCCGTGTTCATTGATGATTCTTAAAATAGTGGCCAAGCCGATTCCTGTGCCTTCAAATTCCTCTATTGTGTGAAGACGTTGAAAAGCTCTGAAAAGTTTGTTTTCATAAGCCATGTCAAAACCTGCACCATTGTCTTTGACGAACAAAACCTTCTTTGACCTGAATCCCATAGCTGCCGCATCTGTTTCGCTTATTTCGCCAAATTCTATTACTGGAAACTCTTTCTTTGAAGAAAACTTTATGGCGTTACTAAAAAGGTTTTCAAGAATAATTGGGATCAGGACTGGGTCGCCTTTAACTTTCATGTTCGGACGGATGGTGAAGGTTGCTCTTGCAACAGGCATACTTTTTACATGGTTGTTTACAATCTCCTGGGCGACGTGACTTAGGTCCACTTCTACCTTTTGGAGATTACTGCGGTTGACTTTTGAAAGCTGTAACATGCCATCGATGAGTTGCCCCATTCTTTGCGATGCTGCTCTTACTCTTTTAAGGTAATCGAGGGCGTCTTTTCCAAGTTTGTCTGAATAGTCTTCGACCAAGGCCTGACTGAATCCGTCGATTGAACGCAGTGGTGTCCGTAAATCATGGGAGACGGAATAGCTGAACGCTTCCAGCTCCTTGTTTACGGATTCGAGGGACAGGGTCCTGTCACGGACTTTTTTCTCCAGGGTGATGTTTAATTCCTCAAGTTCCTGATTCTTCTGTTCCAGGGATGCTGCCATGACGTTTATTGCTCTGGCAATATCTCCCAGTTCAGTCAATGGTATCTTGCCTATTCTTGCCGAAAGATTGCCACATGAAAGTTTTTTCAAAGTTTCAAATATTGATTTGATGGGATGCAACACTTTGTACGAAAGAAATATGGCAAGTAGTCCTGCGATAATTGTCACCACGCCTGCGATAATGAAAATTATTTTTAATGGACCCTGAGCTTCTTTTCGTATTTTGGAGTCTTGCAGGGCCTTGATTATGGTCCATCCACCTGGTTCTATTACAAGAGAACTTGCCGTATATTGTTCGTTTTGGATCGTCACTTTCTTGTGACTGATTACTGTCGAGCTGTCTATTTGTCTCAAGAAGTCAGTCTCGTCCTTTTCTTCAAAATTTCCTGTTGAGACCAGGGTTTTGCCTGATCCAAGAAGAATTGTTATTTCACCTTCGCCGGGATCGATCTTTCTCAGCTCAGCTAGAAGTCGCTCAACCTGGATTGCAGCCCCGACTGCACCGGTCCGTTCCTGTTTATCGTTAAAGACCGGGACCAGCAGGAGGACAATCCTGTTTTGAGTGCCCCTGCTTTTAATGACATCGGTAAATACAATTTCTCCTCTGTCGATTTGATCAAAATAGGAACGATCCCTGACGTTGAACGCCTCTCCGTGTATTCCGAGAACGTTGCCATTCTTGTCGTTGTAATACAGGCCCTCAAAATCATCGGAGAGCCATCTGTATTCAGCCTTTAGGAACGCAAGAGCCTCTTCTGGCGAAGCGCTTCTTACGGAGGGGGAGGATGCAAGGAGTTTGGTCGTCAGAAGTTTCTCCCTGAAGAAATTGGATATTTTCTCGGCGTGAAGCTGGAGTTCCAGGTTTGTTTTTTTCTGATACAGACCGGCTATTAACGTTTCGCCGAAGCGGGAACTTATCGCAATGCATATGAGAATGATGAGAATGGGTGGAAATATTGCGATTATTAGATTTCGCTGGTATAGCTTCATATGTTTATAAACTTTAACCTTCCCACTACATTATAATTATAAGGTATAATACTGTATTTGCAAGGGCAGTTACATCCTCCTTATAGCAGGAGACTCAGGACTTCCGTCTTTGCCACGGCTTCGGACAAGTCTCTGGATTTCGCCAAGAAGCTGCGCGCTTCCGCTGTTTCTCGCGGAGTTATGGCGGATAGTCCTTGGAGTTTCACTTTTAATACGTGTGGAAACCCTGTTTGCCGTTGACGCCTGCTGAGTATCTGATACAGAACTACTCAAAAGGGATGTGTCGTTTCCAATAAGAATCAGTAGTGGAGGAGATATGCCAAATCAACGACGGATAAAGCGCCGGTTGTTTATCGGAGGTGCGATTGTGGCGGGGCTTGCTTGGAAGCCGACAGAATTTGTTATGTCCAGCGAGGCCGGGGGTGATGATATATCCTATAAAGTGACCCCGGTGGGGCGGGTTGAGGTCAAGGATGGCAAGGTAACTATCCTTGTTATGGACAAATACGTGCCAGCGCTCAAGGGGCTAGAGGAGTGGTCTCACGTCCAAGTACTCTACTGGTTCGATCGGAACGATACACCGCAGAAACGATCCATTCTCCAGGTACACCCGCGTGGTGATACAGCTAACCCTCTGACAGGGGTCTTTGCCTGCCGAGCGCCGGTCCGACCAAACCTGATCGCTTTGAGTGTCTGCAAGATTAAGTCTATCGAAGGAGGTGCCATTTACGTCGAGTCGCTCGATGCGATGGATGGCACGCCGGTTTTGGATCTCAAACCGTTCAATCCATCCGACGCACCGACAGATGGAGTGAAGGTTCCTGCCTGGGTGCGACGTCCTCGGGGGAAGGATTGAGCTGTCGACGTGCCATCGAAAAGTCTCTATGCTGCCTTTTGCTGAGATAGGTCCATGCAACTATTCGGCTTTTCTTCTGGCCCTGGGCCATTTCTATTGTCCGGATGTTAAGCGTGCCCGCCTTCTTTAATGCATGATAAATAGAGGGAAGGTTGGATGCCTTCGAGACAAGAGTGGTGAACCACAGGCAACTTGACGGAATCTGTGTACTTTCGGAGATCATTCGCCGCACGAAGGCTTCCTCTCCGCCTGGACAACATAATTCAATCTCCTGTCCACCGAAGTTTTTTAATGGCGCTTTCCCTGCGGTT
>Ga0156394_1314_pt2 | contig 23610 bp, 20 predicted proteins | sample RifOxyA3_FD_108038 | JGI IMG/M metagenome (GOLD analysis project Ga0156394, IMG submission 108038) | Lentisphaerae bacterium RIFOXYA12_FULL_48_11 | reverse complement strand
GAAGGCGTGGAACAAATTCAAAGATGAAATACACCGCGCCGGCATGGAAACCTCCTACGGGCATCCAACCCTGTTTCAGGCGAAGGGGAATCTTCTGACGTTCATGATTAATCATGAATATGGAGTAAAACCGTTTGATGCCGCACAGGTTACAGAGGCGACAGTGCGTGGCCGAGGTGAAGTACATCGTATTGCAAAAGCCCTGCGTTCGCTGGGCGGCGTGTGGGAGGATTTCCAGGTTGTGGCTACTGCGGAACAGATAGGGATACGTGACGGCCGGCGCATCCATGGGCGGTACAAGGTCAGCCGCGAAGACCTTATTTCGGGAGCACGCCACGCTGATGGCGTGGCCCGTGTGACGTTTAATGTGGATATCCATGCGGTGACGAAGGAGGTGAACAAGGCCGAACCAATTTCGCACGGTAACCTGAAGATGAAGGCGTATGATATTCCGTTACGTGCGCTTATTGCAAAGGATGTTGATGGCCTGATGATGGCCGGGCGTTGTATTAGCGGTGATTTTATTTCGCATGCCAGTTATCGAGTAACGGGTAATTCTGTTGCGACTGGTGAGGCGGCTGGTGTGGTTGCCGCTCTTGCGGCAAAAAGCAGGCGTATGCCGCATGAAGTGGAATGGGCTGAGGCCGTCGAAGCAATGAAGAAGATCGGCTTCAGAGTGTAAAGAACTGTTGACGGGGTGGAAGCCTATTCTGCCCGCAGATAGCGCTTGATGGCTGCCAGTTCGCCGAACATTCTTTCGGCGGTGCTTCCGATACGGATTCTCGTGTCACGGTCTGCTGTCCATTCGATCGGAAATTCGGCAATTGAGTATCCTGCTCTTTCTGCGCGGAGGATTATTTCGATATCGAACATGAAACCATTGGTTTTGCAGGCAGAGTAGAGTTCCCTGGCCACTGTGCCGCGGTAGATCTTGAAACCGCACTGGGTATCTGTAGTTCTGGTACGAATTCCCATTAAAGGCGGGATGAGTGTTCTGAATGCGAACGACAGTATTTTTCGTTTCAGCCCGGCTCCATGCATAATTATACTGCGCGGATGCCTGCGGGATGCATGTGCGATGTCGCATGTTCCGCTCTGGATCATGTTAAGGCCGGTCTTAATACATCCAAGGGGCACGCAAAGGCCGCTGTCGGCAAACATGGCGAAATCGCCGTGTGTTTCCTTCATTCCTGTCCTTATTGCATATCCCTTGCCTTTGTTTGGTTGATAACTAATAACGTTCAGTTTTACATCAGGTGGAATTCTAACGCCTGCTGCGACTTTAGCAGTATTGTCGGTGCTTCCGTCATCAACGATGATAATTTCCCCGCTGATGCCTTTGTCATGTAAAAATTGGGCATTTCCCTCAATATCTTTGTCGATTTTATGTTCCTCGTTGAGGGTTGGAATTACAATTGAAAGATCCATATTATTTTCTTTTGGTTAATCGTCTGAGTCGAGAAAGTGTCGCATATAAGGCTCAATCTCAATGAGCTGACTGTTAAAAGGACGGTCATCAAATAGATACACTGCATAACCTCCATGTCCCCCGCCACAGTACTTCTTTGCCTTTTCCCCCATGTCGGGGAGCGGTTGCATACCTTCTTTCAACTGTACATCGTGTGTTATGCGAACGGCCTCGCAAAGCTTGTCGAAATTCCTTTCCATGGCTGCTTCACGGCCGATTTGACTTCCCCTCGCCAGCAGATCGTAGTCTCTTGGCAGATTGGCCAACTCCATGGTAACGTGAGTTTTTCCCGTCCAGAAAAGTGCAAGTTTGTTTCGCAGGAAAGAAGGATTAATCTTGAAATCGAGTACAGGCCTGGGGCCGGAACGCCAGACGCATAGGCCGGTTTCGTGAATCACAACCGGGTCCTGCCAACCCACGTTATTTGCAAGTTCTGATTTGACGGCGTCCTTAGCCATAAGCAGGGCATGGGCTCCTGAACCACCCAGTCCAGCGCATGTTTCATAAGGCCAGTTGAAAAGGCTTACGAGTGGTGATATGGCACAGTTGACAACAAAACCGTCTGGTCGCGCAAAACGAGGCACGTCCAGCCAGCCGCCAGCCAGATCCACCCTGACCGGAACCTCGGCTGGTGCTGTGAGTTTCTGGAAGAGTTCCGTTGATGAAATCTGTTTGTAGCCGAGCAGTTTTGGAAGTTTTGCATATTCAGCGCCAACCTGAGCGCAGAGCTTTTTCTTTACGCTTTCGTACTTGTCATCTTCTGTGACGGCTAGAATCTGGGGGCGGGTCTTGAGAAAGGCCGACTTGAAATTCAATCCCATTTCCGTGTCGTCGCCTACGACGACTTCATCGACCATCCGCATTGATTTAATAAGGTGAATTTTATGTTCGATGGGAAGGAAAGGGCGCCGTCGTTTATGCATAAACTGGATTTCTTCGCCAGCAACACAAACTATAAGATAGTCGCCAAGACTTCTTGCCTGTGTGAAGAACTCCACATGGCCACCATGGAGTATGTCGTAACAGCCTGACACGAAGACTTTTTTCATTTCAGCTTCCTTTTGTTTTCTTCAATGTTAGTCTGGCGCATTTCGATATTCTGTTCAAGCCTTTGCATCTCTTTTTGCATGAATTTACCTTCCGGTGAATTGGTGCCAAATTTCTCGATGTTGCTTGTTATGTCCTTTCTGAACGTATCCAGTCTTTGCAGTTCGTGCTGGTCCTCTTTCATGGATTCGGCGAAATGCCTGTTGAGCGGATTCTTCAGTTTCTTTTTCAGTTCAGTTTTTTGTTTCCATTCGGCGAAGTTTGACAGACCGGTCTTGGCGAGAATGAGCATCGTTGCGGCAATAATCAACAGAAGCGTGGCGGCGACCAGCACGGCTTTCTTGAGTCGTAAGATTGACTGTTCTGCCTGGTTCATGGTGGGGCCCAAATCTCCAGAGAAATCTTTGTGCCGCGGCTCTTGGGGCTTGAATTAATCTTTGCGTTTTTCGGAGGACACAACATTGCCATTCTGGTATGTGGAAATCTGCAGGACTCCGTTGAGATAACGTGCATCAGTGCCTTCCCAGAAAATACCGTTCTTGCATGTCATTTCGGCCACCTGCGCATCGTTCGTATCGTAGAAGTGCCATATTCCTTCATATTTCCCGTTAGAAAATTGCCCATCGAATGCTTTTTTACCATTTTCATGCCAACCGGCGGTTTTGCCTTCGCGTTTACCCTGCGAAAAAAAGATTTCCAGCTGTTTCTGACCATTGGAATACCAGCGTGTGAAGGGACCATCCGATTTACCGTTTCGGCGTGTCTGGATTAACCGTGGATTACCATTGGGGTAAAATTCTTTGCGTTCACCGTTTCTTATCCATGGTTTGTTCCCGAGAAAGGTTTTGCATGTGGTTGACTGGCTAATTCCAAAAGCCGCCATGATTCCTATAGCAACTATGGCAGCGATCAGGATGATTTTACGATGATTTATCATTTGTCCGAGCTGTTAAGTAATCCGTTTTTCTGCATCCAGCCTTGGCATAATGTTGGCCAGGACGAGACTGCATTCTTGGAAGGGCGCAGTCCGTATCCATGCCCTCCACAAGGGAATATGTGCAATTCCGAAGGGACCTTCGCTTTTTTCAGTGCTAAATAGTAATAAATGGAATTCTCGACAGGTATGCCGTCATCCTGGGTCTGGATGAGAATGGTCTTTGGTGTATTTGCCGTTATGGGTAGTTCTTCCACAATAGAGCAATCCTTGGTTGTAAGATATGCCGGATAGATTAACATTGCAAAGTCAGGACGGCAGCTGAGTTCGTCAGCCTTATCAACAGGCTCGTAACTTTTTGTTTCAAAGCCATTGCTTGCCCGTGCGGAGAGGTGGCCTCCCGCCGAGAAGCCTATGATGCCAATACGGTTTGGATCAATATTCCATTCCTTTGCATTCTGGCGTGCCGCTCGGAACGCACGTTGAACGTCCTGGAAAGCTCCCTGCCGGTTATTCGGCACACGGTATTTCAGTATGATTGCCGTTACGCCGATCGCATTCAGCCATTCGGCAATTTCTGTTCCTTCGAGGTTCATTGCAAGGATGCTGTAGCCACCACCGGGACAAACGATAACGGCTGGTGTTGCTCCGTCTGATTTTATCACTTTGTAGAGAGTCAGGTTGGGCCTGGTTACATGACCGAGTCTGATGATTGTATCCTTGGATGGATTTTCTGTGCCTTCAAGCATGTTTGTCTGGCCGGGGGCCATGTCTGGCCAGAGATCAAATGCAGGTTTCGGTGATGTTTCCGCGGAAAATGCAGATTGGAGTGTGAATGAGAGCAAAAGGGGCAAAACCGAATAGAGGAGTATATTTGTTTTCATATAATTGGAAGATTAACGCTTAGACAACCGCTAGAAAAGGAAAATTACTGTGATCTTGCGAGATGATGGAAGATTGACGAATTTGTTTCCCTTTTCTAGTCCAGGACAACTTCTTCTTTATATGCCGGGACAGAGGTTTTCCATCCGGTTTGCTGGGATAAAAATGATGCAAAACTGTTACTAACTGCCTGGTCGCCGTGGGTAATAAATAAATGGCGCGGAGGCCGTTTCAGCGCGGACAACCACTTGATAAGTTCGCTTTTTCCTGCATGAGCTGAGAAGCCTGTAATACGGGCCACACGTGCTCTTACATCCCGTACTTGGCCCAGTATTCGAACCTGTTTTGCTCCATCAAGAATGATCCGGCCAAGAGTTCCAATTGCCTGGTATCCAACAAAAAGGATTGTGTTCTGCGGATTTGAAATATTCTGGGCCAAGTGATGCTTAATACGGCCAGCATTACACATGCCGGAGCCGGCTATTATGATGAAGGTACCCTTTAAGTCGTTGAGGGCCTTGGATTCCTCGACAGTACGGCTCAGGACAAGTCCCGGGAAATCGCAAGGTTTCACGCCCTGTTTTATAAGTAGCCTGGTCTCATCATCAAACAGCTCAGGATGATGCTTGAAGATTTCTGTGACTTTTATAGCCATTGGGCTGTCCACGTAAACATGGATGTTCGGGATGAGATCCTCTTTGAGGAGTCCGCTCAGGTGATAGAGAAGTTCCTGCGTACGTTCAACGGCAAAGGCTGGAATGATGATTTTCCCGCCTGCTACCTTTGCGGTATTAATTACATTTGCGAGTTCCTGTGCCACATTGCCTTCGGGCCCGTGATCCCTGTCACCGTATGTGGATTCCATGATTATGTAGTCAGCCTCGGTAAAGAGCATGGGATCCCTGATGATGGGGGCGTTCCATCGGCCGATATCGCCGGAGAAAATAACAATTCTTTCCTCCACGCCCTGAGTGACTCTTATTTTGATGGATGTGGAGCCAAGAATATGCCCGGCTTCGTGGAAAGTAACCGTGACTCCCTTATGCACTCCGAGTTCCTGTCCAGTTTCGACTCCTGAAAAACGCGGCAGGCATGCTTCCGCTTCCGTTATGGTATAGATGGGAACTTCGGGGAATTTTCCTTTTTTACCTTCTTTCTCGTGACGCTTTTTCTTGAAGGCAGCATCTTCTTCCTGAATCTTGGCCGAATCCATGACGACAATTTTTGCTATTTCGGCGGTGGCCGATGAACAGAAAATATTTCCTGCAAAACCTTCCTTCACAAGCTTGGGTAAGAGGCCGCAATGATCGAGGTGTCCATGCGTCAGAAGGACCGCATTGATGGTGTCGGCTGAAACAGGGAATGGGTCCCAGTTGCGCATGCTCAGTGAACGTTCCTGGTAAAGTCCGCAATCGATAAGGAAGCGTCCGCCATTAGCCTCGAGAAGGTAGCATGATCCGGTAACGTTATGTGCCGCGCCCAGGAATGTCAGTTTCATATTCATTGTTCTGAGAGAAGGACTATAGCTGTCGATCAGCCCGATTGAAAGGGATAAAACTCCAATAGTGCTGTTGCTGTGGAAAAGACCTGGTGGTAATATTTTATGGTTTGCGGGAATTTGTATTTGTCTTTCAAGGTGCCTGTTATGGTTGCAAAAATTGAAAAGGAGCGGGAAGTAGCTGAGAGCACTGCTGTGACCGGGTTGGTTTGTGATCCTATTTACAGGGAGCATCAGCCTGGTGTGCGGCATCCCGAGTCACCTGAACGGTATGATGCGGCAATAAAAGGAATTGAGGAGCATGTTCCTGCCGGAAGAATTCTTAAGATTGTCCCGCGCATGGCGAAAGAGGACGATTTGGCTCTTTGTCATACCCTTGAATATATTGATGAGGCTCGACAGGATATTCTTTCCGGTTGGGGATCTTTATCGACAGGCGACACGGATGTTTGTGTGAAATCTTATGATGTGGCTCTCAAAGCAGTTGGCGGGTTGTTGAATGCCGTAGATGCGGTTATTGAAAAGAAAGTGCGGAATGTTTTTTGTGCTGTAAGGCCGCCAGGTCATCACGCCACGTCTGAAAGAGGCATGGGGTTCTGCATTTTCAATAATGTGGCCATTGCTGCCCGCTATGTTCAGAAGAAATACGGTGTGGGCAGGGTTGCAATTGTTGACTGGGATATCCATCACGGCAATGGGACCCAGGATATCTTCTATGAGGATCCTTCCGTATTATATTTCAGTACCCACATGTGGCCATTTTATCCGGGAACGGGTTCGTCAAGCGAAAGAGGTGGCGGAACAGCCCGGGGTACAAAGATAAACTGTCCGCTTGGTGCAGGTTCGGGGCGGAAAGAGTATGTCGATGCATTTAATGAGAAACTGGTTCCAGCGGTGAAGAACTTCAAGCCGGAATTTATTTTCATTTCCGCCGGGTTTGACGGAATGGCAAATGATCCGATCGGGAGACACCTGATGACAGCAGCGGACTATGCTGATTTGACCGGTATAGTCATGGAAATAGCTTCAAAATATGCCTCGGGCAGGATTGTTTCTGCTCTTGAAGGCGGTTACAACCTGTCTGACTTGGCCGCCTCTGTCGGAGCACACGCTGCAATTCTTGCAAAATGACAAATTTTGCATGTAAATCGACTTGAAACTACGTATGAAAAGCGTTGACGGGGAAGGGTTGGGGCAATACTATGCCGGAGTTTTTTCGTACATGGCATTTTTGCCTAATTATTCACAATAAAAGGAGTAGCAGTAATGATCAGTAGAAGGCTGGCAGTAGTGTGGCAGGGCCTGTTGGGAGCCCTGGTGTTGCTGGGAATGAGTTCGAGCGTATTTGCGGGCGAAGCGGATATCAAGATTCCGGCATTGGATCAGGTTTCGTTTACTATCCTCGGGACAACGGTAAGTGGTCTTCACCTAATGTGGGGAGGCATTCTGATCTGCCTTATTGGTATGGTGTTTGGATTGATCCAGTATCAGCAGACTAAGGCCCTGCAAGTTCATGCGAGCATGGCCAGCGTTTCCAACATGATCTGGGAAACCTGCAAAACGTATCTCTTCACGCAGGGCAGATTCCTGGCCATCCTCTGGTTTTTGATTGCAGCCTGCATGGTCTACTATTTCAAGGTTCTCCAGGGCAATTCGCTCAACCATGTGCTGGTTATTCTGCTTGCATCCATCCTGGGTATTCTCGGGTCCTACGGCGTTGCCTGGTTTGGTATTCGAATCAATACGGTTGCCAACTCGCGTACGGCTTTCTCGGCGCTCAAGGGAAATCCGCTCGCTACTCTCGGCATACCCCTGCGTTCAGGAATGAGCGTGGGATTGCTCCTCGTAGCAGTGGAATTGTTCTTCATGATCTGTATTCTGATTTTCCTGCCAAAGGAACTTGTCGGACCCTGCTTTATCGGGTTTGCAATAGGTGAATCACTCGGAGCCAGCGTGCTCCGTATCTGCGGCGGTATTTTCACCAAGATTGCGGATATCGGTTCAGATCTGATGAAGATCGTATTCAAACTTCCGGAAGATGATCCCAAAAATCCCGGCGTTATTGCCGACTGCACTGGTGACAATGCCGGTGACTCTGTCGGTCCGACAGCTGACGGTTTTGAAACCTATGGCGTAACCGGCGTGGCCCTGATCGCATTTCTTGCGCTTGCCCTGGTTAAGAGTCCCCTGATCTGCGCAACGCTCATCATCTGGCTGTTTGTCATGCGTGCGCTGATGATTGTGACTTCTCTGATCTCGTATTTTGTCAATGAAATGGTCACAAAGGCCATGTTCGGCGGTAAGAAGGACTTTGATTTTGAAGCCCCGCTTACCCATCTCGTGTGGCTCACCTCGGCGGTGTCCATTGGTATTACTTTTGCTGCAAGCAAGCTGTTGCTCTCGGGCCAGCAGGGCCTTCATGCTGATCTGTGGTGGATCCTGTCGGTTATTATCAGTTGCGGCACAGTTGCGGGCGCTTTAATTCCTGAGTTCACCAAGATATTCGTCAGTACCAATTCGCGTCATGTAAAGGAAGTTACCAACTGCTCGAAGCATGGCGGTGCCTCTTTGAATATCCTTTCGGGTCTGGTCGCCGGTAATTTTTCGGCGTTCTGGATGGGCCTGGTCATTATGCTGCTGATGGCTACGTCTTACTACTTCTCTAAGATGCCTGGCTTGATGAGCATCATGCCGCCGGAGTTTGCTTTTGCCGCGCCGATCTTTGCGTTTGGTCTCGTGGCATTCGGGTTCCTCGGAATGGGACCTGTGACCATAGCTGTTGACAGCTATGGGCCGGTAACGGACAACGCGCAGTCGGTCTACGAGTTGAGCCAGATCGAGGGAATCAAGGGCATCAAGGATGATATCAAGAAGAACTTCGGCTTTGATGCTGACTTTGAGAATGCCAAGTATCTGCTCGAGAAGGGTGATGGCGCGGGCAACACATTCAAGGCCACAGCCAAGCCGGTTCTGATCGGTACTGCTGTCGTAGGTGCCACAACAATGGTGTTCGGCATCATCATGTTGCTTGAAAACATGTTTAGCGGTGCCGTTGCGAAGTTGAGTATTGTGCAACCCGAGATCATCCTTGGCCTTATCATGGGTGGATCGGTCATTTACTGGTTTACCGGTGCTTCATGCCAGGCGGTTGTAACCGGCGCATATCGCGCGGTGGTTTATATCAAGGAGCACATGAAGCTCGATGCCAGTACGGCGTCGGAAAAGGACAGCAAGGAAGTTGTCCGTATCTGTACGGTATATGCGCAAAAGGGAATGTGGAATATCTTCATCGTGGTGTTCTGCTTTGCGCTCGCACTTCCATTCTTTAATCCTTACTTCTTTATCGGTTACCTGATCGGTATCGCGTTCTTTGGTTTGTTCCAGGCCATTTTCATGGCCAATGCAGGTGGTGCATGGGACAACGCCAAGAAAATTGTTGAAGTTGACCTCCGTCAGAAAGGTACCGACCTGCACGCAGCGACTGTTGTTGGTGATACAGTGGGTGATCCATTCAAAGATACATCATCAGTGGCAATGAATCCTGTAATCAAGTTCACAACGCTGTTTGGCCTGCTTGCCGTTGAAATCGCGGTTACTATGACGAATCAGAATATGAAGACAGCCATTGGCGCAGTGTTCTTTATGATCGCGCTGATCTTTGTGTACCGGTCGTTCTACGGAATGCGTATTCCCGAAGACAGCAAGGTCTAATTGAGCTGTCATTAGAAAGTTACGATTGATGTCAGGCGCTCCGGATGTCCGGGGCGCCTGATTGTTTTATCCGTCTTCGCAGAAGACCCCGGACTTGGAATCCGAGGGATGAATGAAGGTTTTGCTACGCCGGATTCCGCAAAGAAACTTCATGTGGAAAATAAAAGAAAAGTATTGTAACCGCAGATGAACGGACAAACACGGATGGATAGAGAATGTTTGATATTATCAATGTGCATCGGTGTTGTTATCTGTGGTTAATTCATTTCTTTAAGTAAGGCATATTTGTTTTATGAAAGCAGTATTGTTGGGTACAGGCACGTCGGTTGGTGTCCCGGTAATAGGGTGTAACTGTGCGGTCTGCCGATCGACCGATCCTCATAACAAACGGCGCCGCGCAAGCCTCTATCTGCAGGCAGCGGGGCTTCACATTGTAGTTGATACGCCGCCTGATTTCCGTGAGCAGGCGCTCCAGTTCAGGATTCCGCGGGTTGATGCCGTGCTCTTTACACATTCGCATGCCGATCATATTTTCGGGTTTGATGATATCAGGCGGTTCAATACCATGCAGGATGCAATCATTCCAGCTTATGCAGATTCTGAGACGACTGCGGATCTTCGCCGTATATTTAATTACATAAAGCTGGAGAAAACACCTGGTGTCTACCGGCCAAGGATCGATTTCAGGGAAGTAAGCGGCACATTTAATATCGGTGGATTAATCATTGATCCGTTCCGAGTTAAGCATGACCACAAGCCCACAATGGGATTTCGTTTTGAAAGTGATGGACGGACCCTTGCATATATTCCCGACTGCCTGGAAATGCCGGATGAAGTTGTCGATAGATTAAAAGGCGTGGATGTTATGATCCTGGATGCATTGCGCCACACCCCTCATAAAACACATCTTACCGTTGAAAACAGTGTTAAGCTCTTACAGCGGATAGCTGCAAAGAAGTCGTTTATCACGCACATGTGCCATGACCTCGATCACGAAGCCACTCGGAAAACTCTTCCTGACGGCATTAATGTCTCCTATGACGGATTGACGATGGAGTGGTGATGCCCTGGTGGTTCTGAGTTCCTGGTAAATACAATCTGTTACAGAACCTTAGCGCCGGCGGATGGCTTGATTACCCTTATATCGCACGCGTGGCCGTATTTCTTTATGTAGGCAGAAGACATTGCCTTGGTTGCGGTATCCACATCGCGCGGATTGATCAGGATTACAGCACTTCCCCCGAAGCCGCCGCCAGAGAGTCTTGCACCCATAACACCAGGAATTTTTCTGGATTCGGCTACAATGAAATCAAGCTCCTCGCAGGAATTTTCAAAGTTGTTGATTGAGCTCTCGTGAGACTCGAACATCAGTTTGCCGAATTCTTCAATCTTGTGCTGGGCCAGGAAATCCTTGCCCTTGAGTACGCGGGTGCATTCACCGACGACATGGGCCGCGCGCTTTGCAGCGACAGTATCCATTTTAGAGGCATTCTGCTGGAGTTCTTCCCAGCTGACGTCTCGGAGGGCCTTGACCGGGTGTTTCAAAACGCCCGCCAGGAACTTTGCTGCCTCCTCGCACTTAGCGCGTCGTTCGTTGTAAACTCCGTCGGCCAGCGTATGCTTGGCGTTGGAATTGCACATCAGGAAACATGCCTCGGCTCCGGCTTTCTTCCCTGCAAACGGGACGTTTTCGACATCCAGTGTTCTGAAATCGGTCATTACAAGATGGTTCTTCCTGCCGTAGATACTTGATATCTGGTCGAGTAATCCGCACTTCACTCCGGCAAAGTTATGCTCGGCCGCCTGACCAATCTTGGCCAGATTCTTCTTGTGAACGCGGATTCCGTAAAGTTCGCCAAGTGCGAGTCCTGCGGATATTTCCAGGGCAGCAGAACTTGATAGACCGGCGCCCAAGGGGATGTTACCGAGAATCATGCCGTGGAAACCGTTCTTGATTTCGCCCTTTTTGCCCAAGCCTGACAAGACTCCTTTGACATAATTTGCCCATGACATGTCTGTTGATGGCGTGATCGATGAAATATCAAAAGTTGCCTCTTCATCGCGGTCGGCGGCGACCAGTCGGCATTTTGTGTCGGGTGAGGGGGCTGCGAGGAAGAAGGTGCCCATGTTGATGGCCGCAGAAAGGACATATCCTTCATTGTAGTCAGTATGATTGCCAAGTACTTCCACTCGGCCTGGTGCATATGCCGCAACAGAATGGGTTTTTCCAAAATGATCTGCGAATTTCTTTGCAACCTTTTCGAACACAGGCTTGTTGATCATGACATTTTCTCCCCGTAATCAGAGTTTCTTTACAAGATTAGCAGCTATAGCGTCAATGAATTCCTCTGTAAGCACCTTTTTGTTGCTGGGGGAGGGCTCTGCCACGGCAAGCAGATCTCCGGTCATGATTCCGTTTTCGATGGTTTCTATGGATGCTTTTTCCAGCTTGTCTGCAAAGTTCACAACGTCAGGAGTACCGTCCATTTCACCGCGCTTTCTGAGACAACCAGTCCAGGCAAAAATCAGGGCCATGGAGTTTGTTGATGTCTTCTCACCCGCAAGGTGTTTGTAATAGTGTTTCTGAACGGTGCCGTGTGCGGCTTCGTATTCGTAGTGGCCCTGCGGCGAAACAAGAACAGAAGTCATCATGGCCAGGCTGCCGTTGGCGGAGGCAAGCATGTCTGACATGACGTCGCCGTCGTAGTTTTTGCATGCCCAGAGTAATCCACCTTCTGATTTCATGATCCTGGCTACAACGTCGTCGACCAGTGTGTACATGAAATAAATACCGGCAACCTTGAACTTCGGCTCCCAGTTGTTCTTGAATTCAGTTTCGAATATTTCCTTGAACCGGCCGTCATAGATTTTGGAGATCGTATCCTTGGTGCTGAACCATACAGGCAGTTTCTGGTCCAGTCCGTATGTAAAGCAGGCTTTTGCAAAGCTCAATATCGACTTGTCGGTATTATGTATGCCCTGGATGATGCCGGGATCTTTGAATTCATGAATCAAGTGCCTGACAGGTTTGTTGCCATCGGCTGGAGTGAAAACGAGTTCTGTGGTTCCAGGGCCGGGAATACGCATTTCTGTGTTGCTATAGACATCGCCGTATGCGTGACGACCAATGTGAATAGGTTTCTTCCAGTTGCGGACAGCCGGCTTGATGTTTTTTACGAGGATGGGGGCTCTGAAGACTGTACCATCAAGCATTCCACGAAGGGTGCCATTGGGGCTTTTCCAGGCTTTCTTGAGTTTGTATTCCTTCACGCGGTCTGCATTTGCCGTAATGGTGGCGCACTTTACGCCGACACCATGCTTTAGAATGGCATTTGCAGAATCAATCGTGACTTTGTCATCTGTTTTGTCACGATATTCGAGCCCCAGATCGTAATACTCTATTGGTATATCAAGGAATGGGAAGATAAGCTTGTTTTTGACCATTATCCACATGACCCTGGTCATTTCGTCGCCATCGAGTTCAACAACCGTATTTTTAACCTTAATTTTTGCCGCCATTAGAATCACTCCTTCTTGTATGAAAGCTTGAAAGGATTAATCAAAAATCGGCAGGATACAAGTCTGGAATGTAAAAGTTAACGGAATTGCCCTGTTTGCGGGAGGATTCCAGAAGAGATTAAATAAGCTCCATAAATTCCGCTCAGGCTGCTCGACCTTTTACATCGTCATAGAACTTAGCAGTGGAACAATTCATATATGGGACAAGCCACAGAAAACCCAAACCCAGCGTCAGGCAGCACACAAGGGCCCACCCAAAGAATCTGAAGCCAAGACAAAAGAATTTCCACTTCATGCCTTTCATCATTTCCTTGCTGCGTTTGATGGCTGCCAGCGCCCCGATAGAAGGGTCGTCTGCAAGGATATAGTAAGTCATGGAGTAAGAGAGCGAGGCTATAATGCCGGGGATGATGAGGAGCAGCATCCACAGGATAATAAATAAAGTTGTGAAAAAATAAGCAGCCAGCGCCGTTCCAAAGCGGCTGAATCCCTGGAAGATCATAGGGAATGCCGGCTCCTGTGCCCTGGATATTGCCAGGAAGAAAATGGCCAGGCCCAAGGACATGGCCCCGGTGATTATAAAAGAAATTACGTTTCCTAATATTGGGATAACGGCTGCAAGCATGGCGATTGCGCCGAACACGAAACAGGAACCCACGGCCAAGCCCCAGTTTCCCTGCAATGACGCTCTGGCCTGTTCCATGAGATCTTTGTTGGATGTATTTCCAAGACCACCCGGAAGTGTATCTGAAGTTTGCTCGACCTGTGCTGTGATGACATCTGACTTTTGTGCGAGTGTTTCGTACTTCACCCATTCGGCCATACCGTCGTGCCAGACAAGTGTGGTAGGGGTAATTTTTCCGGAAGCTACCAGGTTCTGGAATTCATTTTCAGATATTGGTCCAGCTGATTTTCCCTGATCTGCATAAAACCATTGCATTAATATACCCTCCAAATTAATTATACGAAGACGTAGAAGATTATCATATATATGCAATTGGTCGCCAGTGTTCTTTTTTGAAGTATGAAACCAGCAGGCAGAGCGGACCCTTTGCCCTTGTGTAAATAATCGTTATCGGGCAGGCTTTTTAAGGTTATGCTATTGTCAGCCTTGGACATTGTGGGTGGATGCGGGCGCTGATCATACCGCCTCTTGAAGCATTTTATCTTGCGATTGTGTAGTGTGAGAGTGTATCTCTAATGGTGTAGATTTGGAGAGACGCATGGACGGAAAAAAGAAGAACTTCACTCGCCCGAACCTGGGCTGGAGACTGAGCTGGCTTAGGATTCGAGACGGATGGCCGTTTCTTGTTTGGGTCGCTGCTTGTTTCGCGTGTATTTGGCTTTATCAAATCAGTCCGCATCCGGACAGTAGTTCGTGTATTCGTGGCATTATCGATGCAGCCGGTGTTTCCATTTCACCGGTGGAAACCGCCCGCATTCAGAAAATTCATGTTACAAATGGCCAGCAGGTTCACCGCGGCGACTTACTGGTTGAAATGGATACATCCCTTATTGCTCACGGTGTCAGCTCCGATCTGCTGGATGCGATACGCATAGAAACGGCATTTGGCGATACTCATCAGGATGTCCTGCAAGCCGTCAGCCAGCGCCTGGATGCCATATCAGCCATCGAGGCTGAAATTGCCGTATGTAGACAGGAATGGGAAAGGGAGGGTGGTCAACTCAAGGCTCTTCAGGAAGAACAGAAACATCGAGAGGCTTTGTACGCTGATCGGATCATTGACGATCTCACGCGTATTCAACTCCTGCCTGAAATTGCAGCTTTGACGAAAGCCGTAGCTCTTTATCCGCAGCGAGTTGCCATGTACGAGAAACAACTGGCCGAAGCCCAGAAGTATTACCGTAACATTATGGAATGGCTCGGGGCAGAAGAGGGTCGTCCGGTGTCAGACGCCATTCGGCGTCGCCTTAATGAGGAAAAGGTTAAAGAGCTTTTGACGCAGGCAAGGGCTGAGGCGCTACTTCTCAAAGAAGCGTATAGAATCCGAGCACCACAGGATGGGACTGTTTCAGAGATTCTTGGTCGGGAAGGGCAAGTGGTCGCCTCCGACATTCCGATCCTTCGTCTTGTGGGTAATTCTCCGAACCGGATTAATGCGTACATGGGTGAGGCGCAAGTCGATCAGGTTCGGGTTGGTCAGCAGCTTCTAGTTCAGAGCACGTTTCGCCGTAACCAGGCAAAAGTCCTGGCTACCGTCGAATCCGTGAGTCCGGAGGTGAGTACTTCCGCAGCCGTTCTTTCTTCAACAGGCAGGTCTGTCCCGTTGCGTGCGCAACAGGTCATCCTTCGCATCAACGGTCCGCATACATTCCTAGGGGGAGAGGTCGTGCTACTTCGTGTACCTTCCGCAGGATTTATGGGTATTCTTGAGGCGATGTTTGGAATGAAGAAGAAATCACCAAATGCATCTGGTGGTCATTCATAATGAAACAGCTTATTATCTTGTCTGCAGCGGTTCTTTGCTTGGTGTCGGGCTGTCGTTCATTGTCACCCTCCGATATACCTGTAAAGCCCTTTATTCTTGACCGGGATCGCAATCAGATGCCACTCCTTGAGCCGACGAGCACTAATACTGTTTCCGTCCAGGCAGTGATTCTCCATGCGCTGCGTACGGATGCTACCATCAACGAACTCGCGACGCGTTGTCATAGATCCGCCGGTGATCTTGCCGGCATTCATCCCGAATCACCTGAAATTCGTGTCGGATACGAAAGAAGCCATGATAACCGAAGAAGCTGGTCTTCCGGACAGGAGTGGGGTAACAGTACGCAGACTGGCGAACAGCTCTCCACGGGTTCAGGTGCTCAGACAACTGAACGCGAACAGACGGCACTAACTAATTACGGCAATGGTGACCCCAGCCAGACTTCAACAGAAGATTCCATAACGAGGGAGTCATCTCAATCCTCTGAGCGCGAGACATTCCGTTCAGATTCTTCTTTTTCTAAGAACTCATCAGGGATTGATTATCAGCGTCAACAGGAAGACGGTGTCAGTGTAGCTCTGCGAATCCGTCCCCCTAATCCATGGTTACTCAGTGCCGAGCGACAGGCCGGAAAAGCTGCCCAGACGATTGACGAAGCAGAGTTGCTGGTACGCGAACAACGGATGGCTTGTGACATTGTTGAATCAAGTCTCCGGCTTCATTATCACCAGAGTATGCTGCGGCTGCACACCGCGTTTGCGGCCAGTGCATCGACTGTGCATGAGAAGTTGCGGGCTGCCTTCGAAAAAGGTGGACTATCTGCGGACGATTACGCCGAAGGCTGTCGCCTGATATCCAATGCGCTTGCTAAACAACATAGGATGGAAGCAGATATTGCCGACCTTGAGCGCAACCTGCGCCAGCTTACCGGGGTGGATCCCTCCCGGCTTGAGCTTGCTTCACTCAGAAACGCTTCCATAATCCCCTTGGTTGTCCCGAAAACCAAGACTGATGATGCCGCATGGGCCACATTACTTACAGGATCACACGCCGGCGTTCTTCGCGCTCAATGGAGTCTGCATTTGATGGAGGCAGAATGGAGGAAGGCGCGGATTGCCAACATCCCATGGGCAAGTCGCTTAATGGCAGGCTATTCCTGGTGGGACGGAACGCGAGATGGCTACGGGAGTTTCGAGCGCAGTGGGTCTGAAAATCAGACAACGACAGCACAGTCTAACAAGGATGAAACTGACGTATCTAATACCCATGGCACAGAAAGTGAAGTTCCGTCAGGTGATATCACCACGCGCGACGAAACTGCACAACAATCAACTAACACCAAAACCGATAGCACAGAGACGCAACGTGAGAACTCAAGCAGTGCCGGGACTGAAACATCGAATGCCGAAAATGACGGGCAGGAGTGGTGGGTTGAAGTCGGTATAGAAATTCCAATATTTGAATGGCTTTCAGGAGAAACTCGTATCCGCAGACAAGCAGCCAAGGCCGCTCGTGACTCGTACGAACGTGTACAGCATCGCGTCTACTCCGGCATTCTTTCGGCTCTCCAGGCCACTAGACAGACAAGTGACTCCTTGCAGCAGTCCCGCCTTCGTTTTCACCGAGAGTATTCCAACCTTATGCAATTTGCATCTACCGCAAGGCGCCAAGGACTGCCCGGTGAGGTTAAAGCACTGCGGGTCAACGAGGAAATAATCGAAATGGCTATACTCTTTCTCGACTGTTCTTTGCGCGAAGCCCTTGCTCGACTTGAGCTCGTAAGATCAGCCGGTCTAAGCCCATCTCTGGACATAACAGGTGCTTATCAAGATGATTCTCTGGATGGAAGTAAATGACCGCTGTTCCAGGTGTCTGGCAACCCTGCCTTACATCAGTTCTATTATTCTGTAGGGGATGTGGTGGAGCAGTGCCAAACGTGAGTCGATGAGTTGTTGATAGTAGCGTTAACTTTCTTGTCAGATTTTATTATATACCCAATGAACGTACCGGGATATAGTTTACACTTTTTGTATACATGTTTTATATAACCTTGTCTAGTTTGATTCCGAAAGGGTCCTCCTTTGGGGCGAATTTCATGCTATATTCATCGAAATAGCCTAAGTGATAATCCATGAACCATACCTCCCATATGTGATCATCGGCCTCCAGGAGGCCGACCGGCTGATTGGCGAATGCCTTACTGATATGAATCTTCATTTTCTTGATGCAGATCCTCCCGCAGTTGCTGATCAGAAGCGTTTTATCAAAGCCTGGATACGTTATATCTGTTAGGCCCTTGTACTGTCGTGAAGACTTCTCATAGACATCACCGGGACATTTCATCTCCAATGCCTGGTGAGGTCGTTCGAAGTTGTACTCGTCTGAAAAGGTATAGAACTTTTCCTGTTGCTGAAGCTGGTTCATGCCAGGGGGTTGAGTTGCCGCAAGCTTCAAGGTCCTGTGCATTCTTTCGTGACGTCCGTTCTCTTGAGGATGGCCTGGTTGAATTCGTTCGATTTTGATTCTAAGCCGTACCCACCACACAGACAGCTTGGTCATTCCCCATAGAGAGTTGCCGCTGGCGAAAGGAACCCCATTATCACTGCGGATGGCTTCGGGAATCCCATACTCCTTAAAAGTTTGTTCAAAGACCGCGTAACATGGGTTTTCTTCCGTAGAACTCAAAGCTTCGCAGCTAATCAGGTAACGGCTAATAAAGTCCGTTATCGTCAGAGGAAAACAGTAAACACGGTCTTTCATCTTAAACTGCCCCTTAAAATCGGTACACCAGAGATCATTCGGCTGCTTGGGCGTAGAAAGATATCCAGCTATAGATGTGAATTTCTTGCGCCTATTCTTCTTGGCGTTTACCAAGCCGTGGCGATCCAAGATGCAGTGAACTGTACTGATTGCTGGTGGTTGGATATCAGGATATCGTCTTAGGACAAGTTCGCGAATCTTCGGTGCTCCCCAGCAAGACTTTTCTTTTTTCAGCCGAACTACGAGCTGCTCGACTTCAAAGGGGGTCCTGTTAGGATGCGAATGCGGTACTCTGCTTCGGTTCTGGATTGCTCTACATCCACTCTCCTGATACCGATTCCATATCTTATGGCCAGTTGTACGAGAAATGCCAAATTCATTGCACAATGGAGCCATCTTCTCGCCGGATAATAACCGGCCTATAAACTTCATACGTTCATCCATAACACTGATCTCCTTCCATGGCATAACTCACCTCCTGTTAGGTTAGATATGCCTATAGTGTAAACCATGTGCCCGGAATGAACTGTTAAGGATGTGACCGGAATATACCAAAATGGCGGAGAGGATTCGAACCTCTACACCAACCTAAGCTCCCATTGATTAAAACTGTTGATGTCTCACACCTAGACTCACAAGTTAACAGAAGACCTGCAGACCTGCAAGAAATTATAGATACCTGGTCGGTTCTCCCTCAACCGTTGAAGGAAGCAATTCACGCCATAATTCAGTGTCATCTTAGAAGCAAAACGATATCCGCTAATAACTGTGGCGGCAAGAATAACTGTAACGGTGAGCGGCGAGAGAGCCGCGATAACGCAAAAATAACGAAACGGAGGTAACATGCAGATAACAGGCAGAATGTGGAAAATTGAAGACTACGAGAAAAAGGACAAATCCAAGGGGCAGCGTGTAGTGCTCCTGGATGAAAACGAGAAAGGACAGTCGGAAGAGTGTTTTATAGAAGTTTCGGCTGATTCCATAAAATTCAAGAAAGATGCAATGGTCACTTTCTGGGGACGTGTAACTTTTATGAATGGACAAAGGTTGTCTGTTCAGCCCAGGGGTGAAATTATTGAAATAGGAAAGAAGTAGAAAATGGGTGCTGGTGATCTAGTTATCCTTGAACGTGTCCAATGGGACTGGTTTGTATCTTGTACGGTGAAAAGCCGGAATGCTTCTGATGTGTATTTAGCGAGAAAGTCCTTTGCGCTTTTTCGGTACATATGCAGAAGGCAGAGGCTATACTTCCCGAACCTTCCCTGGGCGCTTCGGATAGAGAGCGGTGTAGACCCGGAACATCGGCATTTTCATTGTTTGGTTGGAGGCCTTCCATCAATAGGGCAAAATGAACGTTTTGCTTGTATGAATAGATGGGAATACTTGGTAGGCACGAAGAATCCTGAAAATCCCAGGGGCACGTGTCGAGTCCGGCTCTATGATCCGCAGCGTGGGGCTGCTGATTACTTGGCGCAGGTGTTGAATACATCTGAGCACAAGGGTTGGATGGAGGGCCACATAAGGTTGTCAGAGGCCGCTGTACGATACGCAAGGCAGGCTGCTTGCGAATCGTCAACGGGAATATATCGAACCGTCCCCATTTAACGGAGTCATTATCTTTGGCACGTTAAGAAGGGTTCCCTGCAGGGCTCCGAGGAGCCGCGCGGAGCGCGGCTCGGAGCCCTGATGGGATCGCTTGAAGGTGAGGTGTATCTAAAAATTGTTGAATTAGAAAACTAACGCAGATATGTACCTCACGGCCAGCGAACACGATAAAAACAATTGGGATAATTTGTCCATTCAGGATCGTCGAAATAGACTAAGTCTTTGCTGAGAGTATTGGTTCGAAGAGGAAACCACGAGAGATTAACCAAGTTTGTGCAACCTTCAACAACAACAGTCATGCCGCTAGCCCAGAAAATATTGAACCCAAATTGATTCGTGTTTATTCCAAATCTATCATCGCCAAGTAACTGCGGCTTCCAAACAGAGGTAGGACGATCACAAAACGTAGTATCCCAGCCCAGGGCATTTGGCAAATAATAGATTATTGAAGCGTTGGCACCATAAAACAAGTTTAGCCCATTGCTAGGAGCATTTCCCTTAAAATAGACACTCGTTAGGCTGGTACAATAACTGAATGAAGCACCAACGATGTTTGTAACGCAACTTGGAATAGTGATGCTAGTTAGATTGCTACAGCTATCGAATAAACCAGCAGCAATGGTTGTGATCTGGTTGCCGATTATGACGTTGGTCAAGTTGTAACAGTTACAGAATGCATAGTCTCCGATATTAGTGATGCTGTCAGGGATTACAAAACTTGTCAGGCTAATACAAGAATCAAAAGCATTCTTTCCAATACTGGTAACGCTGTTAGGAATTATAATATTTGTCAGGTTGCCACAGGAATAAAACGTTTGATCCTTAATACTGGTAATGCTATTGGGAAGCGCAATGCTAGATAAACCAGAGCTCATGAATGTCTCTCCTCCAAGACTAACGACGCTCTCAGGTATTATGATATTTGAAAGACTTCCGCACTGCAAAAAAGCACCGTCATCAATATTGGTAACCGTGTCCGGTATTGTGACGTTGGTTAAACTACTACAGCCAGCGAATAGAGCTCTTGCGATGTTGCTTATGTTGGTCGGAATCGATATGTTTGGCAAACTGGTACAACCGCTAAATGCGAGCATGTCAATGCTTGTGACGTGGTTACCAATTAGAATGTTGGTCAGGCCAGTACAATAAGTGAACGCATTTCGTGCAATGGTAATAGTGCTGTCAGGGATTCTGATACTGGTCAGACTGCCACATTGATAGAACGCGTACCATCCAATGCTAACAATGCCATTTCCGATTGTAAAGCTGGCCAGGTAGTTGCCTGCGAATGCATGGTGACCGATAGTGAGAACACTGTCTGGGATCACGATATTGGTCAAACTGTTGTTGGCAATCGAAAAGGTACTGTTGCCAATATATTTGATGCCATTTTCCATTATGATGCTAGTCATATTACTGGAGCTACTGAATACAGAATCTGCAATACTTACAACCTGAAGTCCATCGATAGTTCCGGGTATTGTCACATCACCTACAAGATTAGTAGTTAGCCCAGTGATGGTAATAGTGTCTGGTGTACCGCTATTGGTTGTACAAATGAATTGAGCTTGTACTGCAGCAGGTATAGCGAATAGCAGTAATAGCAGAAACCTCAAAGCACAAACAGTTCTTAAAACCTTTACCGTTGTCGTCAGGGAGGGATTTATCTGAATAGAAGCCTTTTTGTTCATGATCGACCAGTTCTAGAAATTCAAAAAACAACTAATATCAACATTATTTTGCCAGATTACTATGTTCGGAACAATGTTAATTAACTCCCGTATTCTGCACAAAACACACGATTATCAGAAAAAGTAAAAAAGTTGTTGTGTTACAGTTGTAAACTATGTAAGTTATGTGCATGTCGAAAGGAATATAAACATGACTATTGATAAAGAGATTAAAGAAATGGGGCATGATTTGCTGCAATTTGCAAAGTCCGATGCCGATTTTACAGCTCAACGTGGGATTGTGGATGACCTATTTCCATACATTTATCAGGCGTCGAAGAGGATGAGCACTAGGGCGATAAGCCGGTGGTTGGAAGAGGTACATGATGTCAAATTGAGCGCGGTTACAATCGCAAAGGCACTACGAGAGAGTAACAAGTATTGGGAATTATTCTGGGAGCGGATTGAACCTTCGGCCCGTATTTTCGAAGAAGCGCATGATGTTGATATGAAGGATTTTCTTTTCGATGTGCAATTATTTCGTGGCTTGAGGGATGGCGGCGGGAATGTTGCTGTTTCAGGAGCGGCAGGTTACAAGGAGTATCAGCGTGCATGTGCAGTGTTGAATAGTGAATGGTTTGTATTCAATAAGGATGTTTGGACTCAGTGCTGGGGCTATATGTCTGAAGGAGAACCTGAAAAAGTGGAGAGTGACAATGACAAGAAATTCACCGAAAACGCTTCAAAAGGGGATAAGAAATGAGTATGGGGAAAGTCATATCACTTGCAGGATGGCGTGATAGATTACTTTTGAGTTTTGATGAAGTAGCCACACTTTTAGATGTATCATCACGTACGGTGAGACGGCTGGTTGCATCAGGTGAACTTCCTGAGCCAGTAAAAGTCCGAAAGTCTTCCAGGTTAAAAGTGTCAGAGGTCGATGATTACTTGAAACGAATAACAGATGGACGCGATATACAGGCGGGAGGTACAAGATGATTGCTCACGCATATAAACCCAAAAAGAGCCGTATCTGGCGTGCTCGCATAAGATTGCAAGACGAAACACGTATTACAGATATTTCCCTGGATACGCGAGATCACCAAGTGGCAATAGAAAGATTGCGGAAGATTGTTGCAGAAAAGGAAAAGGAAAAAGAAGGTCTGATCCTGCCAGGAACTATTCGAACCGCTTCGCGTAAAGACCTTGCAGATCACTTGGATGATTACGTGGCGGATTTGGATAAAGCACAGCGTTCTGAATCACACGTTTACCACGTGGAAAAAAGGATCAGGCGCCTTATGGCAGAATGTTTGTGGCGGCGCTGTGGAGACATGAGTGCTGATTCTTTTCAGGCATGGCGGGTAAAGCAAAACGGCAAATCTGCTAAGACTCTCAATGAATTTGTAAGTTCGGCTTCTTCTTTCTGTAATTGGATGGTGCGCCAACAACGTATGGTAGCAAACCCATTGAAGTTCGTTTCGCGTGTAACGACAAAGGGCAAAGAGGTGGTCAAACGTCGCGCTTTTACCGATAACGAGATGCAAAGGCTGCTGACAGTTGCTGGGCCTCGGCGGATTGTGTACCTCACTGCGGTTAATACCGGCCTTCGTCGGGGAGAGCTTGCTGCGTTGCAGTGGGGTGATGTGGATTTGAATGATGCAGAGGCGGTGATTCGCGTCAGAGCCTCTACTACAAAGAACGGACTTGCGGCAAATTTATCGATTCAACCTGTCTTGGAAAAGGAATTGCGGCAATATCGACCTGTATGTTGGTCATCAGAGGATTTGGTTTTTGCTGATGGCGTTCCAAGTATGAAGGTATTCAAGAAAGATCTTATGTCTGCTGGTATCTCTTATATCGATTCACAGGGGCGGCGTTGTGATTTTCATGCTCTACGACATACATTGTGTACTAATCTGGCTCGGGCTGATGTCAGCGCGTGGAAGGCCATGGAGATGATGCGGCACAGTGATATTAAATTGACAACGAAGACATACACGGATGCTGGCAAGTTGTCCATGCGAGAAGTTGTAGGACGACTACCTGATTTTTCCCCGATTACC
>Ga0156394_1313_pt1 | contig 23843 bp, 18 predicted proteins | sample RifOxyA3_FD_108038 | JGI IMG/M metagenome (GOLD analysis project Ga0156394, IMG submission 108038) | Lentisphaerae bacterium RIFOXYA12_FULL_48_11 | reverse complement strand
TTACCGCGGTCAAAGAAGTTGTCAGATCGAATAAAAAGTATCCGTCCATCTGCCATTACCTTGGCTTCGTTATCGAAAATAAAAGTGGTGGTAAGGGGCTTTATGTTCCCGCCGTCCTGATTCATTGTAAAGAGGGCGCGGGATGGCGGATTGTGATATTCCTCAAATGTTCCTATCCTTGTGGAAGTGAATACAATTCTACCGTCTGGTAATTCTGCCGGATCGATGTCATGGAATGGACCGTCTGTCAGACGTTCGAGTTTCCATCCTCCCGGCGATACGCGGTAGATATGAAAGAAAGGTTCGTCCTTATACGCCATGGCTATGTAGATCCATTTTCCGTCAAACGAGACGCATGGTGTACCAATGGCGCCCTGTTCTGCATCCAGTATGACCTTTGGTACAGCGTCTGGTTTGATTGTTTTGATGGCATAGAGTTTATGACCAAATTTAATAGGGGCGGGCAAGTCATGTTCCGGGTAGGCTCTTGATTTTCTTGCGGTAAAAACGGTTACGCCGAGACTACTTGCGCCAGGGCCTTTGTATGTCTCTCGGTACGGAGTGCAGTCGTTACCGATAAAAACCATTCCTCCTTCTGGCCATTTAAAATTCTCGTCAGGCAAGGCAGATAAATCAATCCTTGGGCTTTCGGCTTTTGCCGGGATATGTGCAATATCGCCCCAGGGCGACATCCCCAACTTGCCAAGCACCAGGGCGGACTGCCACTTTGTGTCGTCAAAAAGGTGTTCGCCCCACTTCTTCTCTTCCGTGTTGCTGCATTTCCAGTTCCCATCACTCAAGAGTTCAATTATCTTTCCATCAGCGAGCAGGGTGACAACTTTGACTATCAGGCCTGCCGGCCCCATGGCGGTATTGCTTGCTTCAATTGCAACAATATTGGTTCCGCCTGTTAATCTGGGTGCAATGTTGATTCGCTTGGGCTGGCTCCAATTCTCGCTCTCGCCGGAAATCATACCGTTTATGGAAAGAGTGAAGAGGTTATCGGCTGTAACTATGATTTCTGCAGATTTGATCTTGGGTTTTGCGGGGAGTACAAGCCGTGCACGGAAATAGATGGTTTCTCCCTGGAACGATGTGAGCGTGATGTTTGTTCCCTGTGGGGCCCATATCCATTGTGACTGTTTGAAGTCCATGGCAGGTTTTGGGGAATTGGCGGCATTAATGCCGGTTAATGCGATAAGTGCTAATGTGAAAACCAGTTTTTTCATTGTTTGAGACGTAAAGTTATTCTGGCGGCTGCCGCAGCCGCCATTTTGCCGAAGTCCGTGAACTTTACCCTTGTAATTCGTTCCAGTGGACCGGTGACTACAATTGCAGCCACGAGCCGGCCGTCATGATCGAAAACGGGGGCTGCGACACAATGGGAGCCTTCTATTTCTTCAGCTTGATCAACCGTGTATCCTTCCTCTCTGGCGACTTCCAGCTGCTTCTCAAGAATTTCAGGATTAGTGATAGTTCTGGCAGTGAAACGTTTGAAAGATTGTTGCTTTAGCCTGATGGCTCGTTCTTTTTCGTCGCCGAAAGCAAGGAAAACCTTGCCAGGGGCATTGCAGTAGAGTGGTATTTTCACGCCAACGTCGTAGATGGTCCTGATTGGCTGGCGGGATGGTTGAAAATAGATAAGGACGGCTTCATTGTCGCAGGGGACCAGCAAGCCGACACTTTCACCCGTTTGATCGCGTAGGGCTTTAATTTCGGGGGCTGCCTCGTCGACAAGGTTTTTACCTGCAGTTTGAGGAACAGCCAGTTCAAGCAGTTTGTTCCCCAGGGAATAAGATTTGGATGCAGTCTTGTGGGTGTATCCCCGGGATGTGAGGTCATTGAGAATCCGGAATATCATATTCTTGCTGATGCCCAGCATGTGGTGAATATCCGAGAGGGTAAGTCCGTTTGGATGCTTGCTTAGCAGTTCGAGTATTGCAAGGCAGCGGTCGGTGCTGGGGGCAAGAGCTTTTCGGTTTATCTTTGTTGCGGTCATCGGTGGCTCCGATCAATGTTCTGCCAATAGAATATGTTCTCCCTGTAGAATAGTCAATATATATTTTGAAGTTATTTTATTTGTTGGTTATTTAACCTAATACATGTAGCCAGCGGTGCCAGCGACGCCTTGATGCTGACGCAATCTAGCCGGAAATCTTCCATCGAAGAACTGAAATGCCTGCCACGTTTACATAGCTCGTCGAGCGAAGAGGAAGCCTTGGCGAAGGTTGGACACCGCTTTTTCCGGTGCGGCCAGGTGTGCTGCTACATTAAAGCGGTACTGAAGTAGCGTTCGGCTCGATCTGGCAGAATAGTGGCAATATTTCCGGTTATTTTGTGGGCCAGCTGTCGGGCGGCCCAGACATTTGCGCCGGATGAAATGCCGACCAGCAAACCATAATCTCGACCCAATTGACGGGTTGTTTCAATCGCATCCTCATCCGAAACTTCGATTACCTCGTCCAATAGAGAAATATCGAGGATTTTCGGGACGAATCCATCGCCGATACCCTGTATCTGGTGGAGGCCCGGTTCGTGGCCAAGGAGGGCGGATACGTTCTTCGGTTCGACCGCTGCAATCCTGATATCTTTTCTCTGTTCCCTGATAAACTTGCCGACGCCCTGGAGTGTTCCTCCGCTGCCGACGCCGGCAACAAATGCCGCTATGTCGCCTCGCATCTGGTGCCACAGTTCATGGGCCGTTTCCTCGTAATGAACGCGCGGATTATCGGGGTTTTCAAATTGCTGCGGTACAAAAATGTGCGGGTCCAGGAGTGCCATTTCGCGGACACGGTCCACAGCTCCTTTTATTCCGTCCTTTGCTGGAGTAAGTGTTAGTTCTGCTCCCAGTGTACGTATCAGTTTCTTACGTTCTTCGCTCATGTTCTCAGGCATCACGATCCGGACCTTGTAACCCTTCAGACCTCCTATCAAAGCGATGCCGATTCCAGTGTTGCCTGAGGTTGGTTCTGCAATAATTGAATCAGGATGAAGCCGGCCATCCCGTTCCGCGCCCTCAATCATTGCCAGGGCTACACGGTCCTTGATGCTTCCACCCGGATTCAGAAACTCGGCTTTTGCAAATACCGGCTCTCCCTTGAGTCTGATCAAGGGAGTGTTGCCGATCAAATCCAATACGTTGTCCGTAAGCATGCCTGATCTCCAGATTGTTCTAACACTCTAATGTGCCAGGGCCGAAAATGGAAGTGGTTAATAATAAAGAAAACTGCACGAGAACCCATTTATCAATTTGGAGCGGCATGCTTGTTATTGTTTTGGCGGGAAGAGTTGGAATTCCCAGATTGTTGGGGCGCCAGTTGCCTCGAGAATATCCAGTCTTACGTAGCGGGCCGTTACAGGATTGAATTTGGTATTAAAATTCTTTCCAGCTTTACGGCCTTTATATGCAACCTTCCATGCATCTTCCTTTTTCGATTTTATCTGCAGTTCGAATTTTGCTATTCGGGGATCCAGTTCACTGATAAACATCCTGGCGAATGTTTCTTCCTTGAGCAGGTCGACCTCCAGCCAGCAGGCTCGGGTCTCGTCAGATGTCGCCCATCGAGTCTGGACGTCGTCGTCTATCGCCTTGTCACCGCCGTAGCTTGTACCCATTGCGTGTACATTCGAAGCTTCACATGGCTTGCTTGCAGTAAGCGATCCACCTGATGTTTCTATTTCAATGGAGGAAAGGTATATGCCGAATTCAGAAACAGCCGGGGCTCCGTGTGCATCTTCAATCACCAGCGCAACCTTTCTGGCTGTTATCTTTGGGAGGCCAAGGAGATTACGATGGCCTATAACTGAACCCTTGACCAGTTTCTGCCATTTTCCATCTCGTTCAACTTCTATGCGGTATTTCCTGACACGTTCGCCCAGTTCGATAGGTTCCTGTATATTAACCAGATTGAACTCGCGGGGTTCACCAAGATCAATTTCCAGACGTCCGGTTGTTGCGCCATCGTCTGTTGCCCAGCAGGTGTCCAGCTTTCCGTCCACAACCATTGCTGCCGAAAATTCCTTTGCCTTGCCGCGAACATTGTCGGCTGATACGGCCTTGCCGGTTGCGAGATTTGTTTTAAATATTTCATCAAGTGCTGACCTGAATTCCTTTAGCCTTGCCACGTCTGGATCAGCAATAAGACCACGCCTGTCTGGGGGAAGATTGATAAGAAGAACGCTGTTCCTTCCGACTGATTTGAAATATATGTCCAGGAGATGTTCCAGTGTCTTTACCTTATTATCCTGCGTAGCGTGGTAAAACCACCCAGGGCGAATGGAAACATCACACTCGGCCGGATGCCAGACTGTCTTATCGCCACGTTTCTGTACGCTTGACTCGCCGGGACGGGCTACGCCGGACTCGTTACCGACCCAACGCACGTCGGGTCCCATGATGGCAATTACCGCATCTGGCTGAAGTTTCCTGATTACGGTATAGTAGCTCTCAAAGTCGTAAACCTGTTTCTTTCCGTTCGGACCTTCACCGCAAGCACCATCAAACCAAACCTCATCAATCTTTCCGTAGTTCGTCAGCAATTCGGTGAGTTGATTCTTGAAATAGGTGTTGTACTCATCCGTACCATAACACTGTTCGTGACGGTCCCAGGGTGAGAGATATAGACCCACTTTCACGTTTTCTGCACGACATGCATCGGTAAATTCACGGACGACATCGCCCTTGCCGTCTTTCCATGTGCTTCTTTTGACACAGTGATCAGTGTATTTTGAAGGCCAGAGGCAGAACCCGTCATGGTGTTTTGCCGTCAGGATCATGAGTCCGGAACCATAATTCTTGGCTGTTCGAACCCATTGTCTGGTATCAAGAGCTGATGGATTGAAGATGGCGGGATCTTCCTTCCCGTCACCCCATTCGCGGTCTGTAAAAGTATTTACTCCGAAATGGAAGAAGGTGGTCATTTCCAGCCTCTGCCATGCAAGCTGGCTGTTTGATGGTATTGGCTGAACGGGTTCAGGCGCCGGGGCTGCCAATAATAATCCAACAAGACTCATGAACAAGATGATAGCCGAGGTTGTTTTCATTATATTCTCCATTGTTTCTGCAAAATTACATATTGATGTTTTAATCGATCAAGGCTGTACAAAACCAGAACGAGAAAGCGGCGTCAAGCCGCCGCATTCCAAAACTATCGAAATCTCCGCTATTCCTGCTTCGCGTTTCTTGACCATGCGCAATTCGCTACACCCCTCCGGCTACAGTTTTATTTCAACCGCTCTAACGAAACGGTCGACCCTGAGAAAGTGGTCAGGCTGCCATAAATTACGATTCCAGGCTTGGACATCCCTTGACTCTCCATAGAAGAGGGAAGTCCCGGCATTGCTGCGGGCGAGCGTCGTATAGCCGGCATACATTGCCTTCTGTCAGGAAGCAACAGGCTCCGTCTGATTGTTCGACAAGGGTCAATTGTGATCGGTTGGCCGTGAGTATGGTGTATTTTTGAATGAATGTATCTTCGGAGATTCTTAATGCTGTTGAAATTGCGACAATATCTTTTTGTGTCAGGAGTACATTGCCTGGCCATCGACAGCAGGTGCCGCATTTGCGGCACTGAAAACCGGTAGGAATATTTACTGTATCCATACGTAAAAAAAGATTTTTTGCCATGGATTACACGGATGGCACGGATAAGAAGAAATGACGGATTTCATTTCATAGATATCTGTGCCATCCGTGGTTAATCGTCTGCCATGTCAGCTAACCAACGAGATACTGGTTGATGATATTTTCCAGCATTTCCTGTTTGCCGCTGACTTGTTTCGGTTCTCCGTTCTTCAGGATAAATACCTCAAGATCTTTCAGGTCTACCATGCCGGCTTCGATCTTGGCGCCTATACCTGTGTCATAAGATGAATAACGGTTCTTTATGACGTCGCTCAGAACCTTGTCCTTGTGCAGTTCATTGGCAATTTTTAGACCGAGAGCAAAAGCATCCATTGCTCCGATATGTGCAATGAAGAGGTCTTCGAGATCGGTGGATCCACGACGAAGCTTTGCATCGAAGTTCAGGCCGCCAGTTCCCAAGCCTTTCTGTCCCAGTATGATATACATGGCCATTGTGGTCTGGTAGATGTCCGAGGGGAACTGATCGGTATCCCAGCCCAGCAGCAGGTCTCCGCGGTTTGCATCGACACTGCCGAGCATGCCGTTAATTGATGCGACGGCCAGATCATGTTCGAATGTGTGTCCCGCCAGAGTGGCATGGTTGGCTTCAATGTTGAGCTTGAAATATTTTTCCAGGCCGTACTTGCGGAGGAAGCTAATCACCGTTGCGCTGTCGAAGTCATACTGATGCTTTGTTGGTTCTTTTGGCTTCGGTTCAATAAGGAACTGGCCTTTGAATTTTATCTCGCGGGCGTAATCCACGGCCATACGGAGAAACATTGCAAGGTGATCCAGTTCGCGCTTCATGTCCGTATTCAAGAGGGTTTCGTAGCCTTCACGTCCACCCCAGAACACATAATTTTCCGCTCCAAGTTCAAGGCCGGCTTCAAGCATTTTCTTTACCTGGGCTCCGGCGTAGGCGAACACGTGTGCGTCAGGGTTTGTAGCGGCGCCGTGTGCAAAGCGCGGGTTACTGAACATGTTGGAAGTGTTCCACAGTAGTTTGACGCCGGTGTCCTTCTGGAGCTTCTTTGCCAGTGATATGATCTTATCCAGGCGCTTGTTTGTTTCGATGAGGGTTTCGCCTTCCGGGCAAATATCCCGGTCGTGGAAACAGTAGTAATCTACGCCGAGCTTGGTGAAGAACTCAAATGCGGCCAGCATCGTGTCTTCGGCAATTCTCAGGGGATTGTTGGACTTGTTCCAGGGACGCATCCATGTTGGGGCACCGAAGGGGTCGGCTCCGGAACCCTTCATTGTGTGCCAGTAGGCTATGGAGAAGCGAAGGTGTTCCCGCATTGATTTGCCTGCCACTTCTTCTTTTGGATTGTACCACTTGAAGGCCAGGGGATTTTTAGACTTTGGACCTTCGAAGCGGATTTTCTTTATACCCGGGAAAAACTCTTTTTTAACCATGTTGCAATCTCCTCGTTATTGTTGCTTCTTTAGATTTAGATGTTTACGTTTTTGACACAAACAGGGCTTAGTATAGCGACTAGGAGTCTGAAAGCCAAGATGTCAAAACGTAATAAGACTTTTTGTCCTAACTTGATGGAGCCGACTGTTTTACGAGTGGTTTTGGCTGTTGATTGTAAACTTTTGAGCCGGGTGGTATTGAATGAATTAGCCAGACATTTCCACCAATTTCGGAATTCTTGCCAATGATTGTTTGACCGCCAAGTATAGTGGCACCTGCGTAGATAACGACGTTATCTTCTACTTCTGGATGGCGTTTGATTCCTTTTACAAGTCGCCCGTTTTCGTCCTTTTCAAAACTGAGTGCTCCAAGAGTTACCCCCTGGTACAGCTTCACGTTCTGTCCTATTACTGATGTTTCGCCTATAACCACGCCCGTTCCATGATCAATGAAAAATCCCGGGCCGATTTGTGCACCCGGATGAATGTCGATACCGGTTGCCGAGTGAGCGTATTCTGACATTATCCGCGGGATCAGGGGCACACCTTTTTCGTACAGCAGGTGTGCTATGCGGTGTACTATTATCGCATAAATACCGGGATAGCTCAGCACTACTTCCATTGTTGACTTTGCGGCGGGATCACCTTCGTAGGCTGCCACGATATCATGCTGGAGTATCTTCTGGATTTCCGGGAATGATGCGAGCAGATATTCGAGAGCATCGTCAGCCTTGTTGCCGCACTTATCGCATTCCTTGCAGTGTTCCTTCCTGCATTCATACTGGAAGGCCCTGTCAATCTGTCCCCGTAGTTTTTTTATGGCAGTCTTGAGCTTCTTGGTCATGAATTTCTTGAGATCTTTTTCCAGTACTGGTTCATGGCCATGGCAGCCGGGGAAAAGAACTGCAATAAGATCGTTCAGCACCTTATGAACAGCCTGCTGACCGGCGAGGTTTAAGCCTTTTTCCGTGTTTGCGCCGATGGGGCACTGCCAGCATTTTGAAAGACCATCAATAACTTCCGATATAGTTTTTCCTGTCTGTTCAGCCATTTTGTTTCTCCAAGCTGCTGCTATTTAGTTAAATATCTCTCTCAATAGAGTTTGGTTCCCGATTTCACTGCCTGGAGCGTCGTATGTTTCAGCCAAAAATATGGCTTGGACCGCATGCGCTCTACAGCGGAATACTACAAACTCAATATTTAATTATTACCTGGCAATCTTAACCAGGACTCTGTCAGCCCCCAGGTTGCGGAATCCCATGTTCACCAACAGTTTACCGATGTTGCACGAGGGCATGCAAACTGTGCTTAGGATCTTAATACCATCCTGTCTGCAGAGATCAACAAAATCCCTCAGTGTAAAAAGATGAATATTAGGTGTTTCATACCATTCAAAGGGCAGTGAGTTGCCTATTGGCATACGTCCCGTTATTCCCAGGTGAAGTCTGTGCGACCATTTCCCGAAATTAGGGAATGAAACTATACCTTCCCTGGCCACTCTCAGCATTTCTCTTAACACTAATCTGGGATTACGGACTACCTGAAGTGTCTCGCCAAGAATGGCATAGTCATATGTGTCGTCGGGAATCATGGCCATGCCTGCGTCTATGTCTGCCTGGAATATATCGTGACCTGAGTCTATCGCTTCGATGACATGGCAGATGTCAATGTCTACCCCGATCCCTTCGATGTTCTTTTTATCGGCAAGCAATGAAAGGAGCTTGGAGTTTCCGCAGCCAAGATCAAGTACCTTGGTTCCCGGGTTAATCATATCCAGGATGTTGTCGTATTCTTTTTTTTCGCTGGGCTTTATTGTCTGGATGGATTGCTGTCGGCTGTTGTTGCCATCGCCGACCCAGGGTAGAAATGCTTTCATGATCTCTGACAGATTTTTAATGTCGACCAGGAATGCGTCATGACCGTGTGGTGCCTGCAGGTTGCAGTATGATACCTGTTTGCCGGCCCTGAGCATGGCGTTGGCTATTTCAACCGATTGCTCTGGAGGGAAAAGCCAGTCGGAGCTTAACGCAATGACCAATACCTTAGCCTTTATGGTGTCAAATGCTTTTTCCAGGCTGCCGTGTTTTTCGATGAGGTCATACTCGTCAATGGCACGGGTGATGTGCAGATAAGAGTTGGCGTCAAACCGGTCCACAAATTTATTTCCCTGGTGGTCAAGATAGCTTTCTACCTGGAAATTGGTGGAAAATCTCGCGTTTGAGTAAGTCTTGTCGTGTTTTTCCCGACCAAATTTCTCTGTCATCATTTCTGGCGAAAGATAAGTGATATGTCCGATCTTACGGGCCTGGGCGAGTCCCTCATCCGGTGTATGTCCTGTGCCATAGTAGTCGCCATCCTGCCAGTTTGGATCCGAGGTTATGGAGTTTCGCCCGACGATATCAAATGCCAGGGCCTGGGTTGACAGGCTTGCTGCAGCGGCTATGCAGATACAGCGATCTATCATATCGGGATAACGTATCGTCCATTCGAGTGCCTGCATTCCGCCCAGCGAACCGCCAATTACAGCGGCAAGGCGATCGATCTCCAGATGTTTTATAAGCAGCCGGTGTACGTCAACCATGTCGCTGATGGTGATCCTTGGGAATGTGGAGCCGTAAGGTTTGCCTGTTTCCGGGTTGATGGATGCAGGGCCCGTCGTTCCCTTGCATCCGCCCAGAATGTTTGCACATATCACGAAATAAATATTTGTGTCTATGCCTTTGCCTGGCCCAACCATTTCATCCCACCATCCGACGGATATGTTTGAGTCATCATGGTAACCTGCCACGTGGGCATCACCTGACAGGGCATGGCAGATAAAGATCACGTTGTCTTTGTTGGGCGAAAGGGTCCCGTATGTTTCGTAGGCGACTGTGAGATCGAGAAGAAGACCGTTTTCCAGTTTCAGTCCGGTAGAGGGTAATTGAATTTTTGCCAGCTTGGTTTCCACCAACCCTGCGCTGTTCTGTATATTTTCCCTGCTCATTTGTTCCTTGTTTCCCTGTTAATCCATTTGAGGTAATCATTAAGTCCATCGGTGATGTTTGTCACCACGATTTCGGGGAGTTCGTAGGGATGGTGAGCCCTGATAAATGTAATCAGCGGGTTTCTCAGCGAGGCTTTTGTCTTCAAAAGGAGCAGGTATTCTTTTGTTTTCTCTACTTTCCCTTTCCATCTGTAAATACTTCTTATCGGAATGATCTGCACACATGCCGCAAGCCTGCTCTTGACAATCCGGTCTGCAAGCTTTTCAGCTTTGTCGGCACTCCCTATCGTTGTGTTGACAATCACGTATTTCATCTTGCGTAATATGATTATTATCATACCCGCAGGTGCTTTAACAGCAATGAAAATCGAATTGTCAGTTATCAGTCAGGCGTATGGATTCAACCGCAACTTCAATGCCGTCCAGGCTGCCAGGGTCGAATCGAAGGGATGAAATTGTACTGCGCCAGCGTGGATTATCCGCAATGCGGACTTTTATATCCTGAAATGTGTCATCGCCCTTTATGGGAAAGTGTACACTTGTAGCTTCGCTTACGCTGATGCCGGGAGAGGCCCAGAACAGCTGGCAGTCAATATCGCGGTTAGCTTTAATCCTGAACGTAATAAACGGGAACCTGGCTGCCTTGCTGAACATCCGAGGGCTGTTCAGGATGGGGTCTTTGCCTCGTGTCGTGAAGCGCATTGCGCCATTCTCGATACGAATGTTTTGCACATTGCCGGCCCAGCCGAGGGTGTCTGTGGCCTTTGTGAAATCCCACGCTGACGCAACGGGTGTTTCGGGGAGATCATATGGACCGAGCCCGATGTCGACGGGAAGCAATGTTTCAGGTTTTGATGACTTCGGTGCAAACACTTCACGGATAGCTTCCAGGTAGCCGAATCCGTACTGGCGGTGCGGCTCAATGTAACTGCCTTCGCCAAATTCATTCCAGGCTTCGATAAAAAGCATTTTCAGCTTTGGGTCCTGTTCCTGTGAATCGAGAAAATTCTTGCAGTCGGCGAGGTGCTTTTTAAATTGTTCCGGCGTGCGTTCTGTTCGTGCCAGCGCTCCTTCGCCGTGCCATGGCCTGGAATCCCATCCCCCGCAGACTGGAGGAATGAGCTTAAGGGTGTTTGCCGATGCGAGCTTGCTCCAAGCCTCATTATAACCTTCTGCGCATTTACTGAATGGAGCTCGTTTTATAGCAGTCTCTTCCGGAGTCATGTTGATGCCTGGCCAATTGTAACAGGAAATAGCATCGTAACCCATGTCCTTTAATTTCGCGAGCTGGTTTGTCGCCGGTGAGGTGCATGCTACAAGATAAAGACCTTTCAATCCTGCTTCTTTGCATATCTGGCGCATATGATCATATGTTGCACGTGCTTTCTCCACGCCCATGTCATTTGCAGGGTTAAATGATGAGAACATTACGACAACCGGCTTGCCTTCGATGAGGAGGTAGTTTGGCCGCTTAAAATAGTTGTCTATCCAGAAGCGCGCTATTTGTGCAAAATCTTCAGGTGAATGTGATCCCTTTCCGTTGTGGTTTGCATACAGGAGGCAGAACTTGATGAGGTTCTGGTAACGCGAGTTGAAAAGGGCGGAATGTATGCCGTGTTCAATGTGGCGGGCTCCTTGGTCCCAGTACCAGTCGTACAGAAAGAAGTTAATACCATGCTCAACAGCCCACTTGATCTGCCAGTCGACCACTTCTGGATCACCCTCCCGGTACCATCCAAGCATGGGCTGGCGTTCCGGGTATTCCTTTATAGGTGCCCACCGTGTTGCAGTGTGCCAGCCGGGAAAATAGTACACGCCGACCTGATAGTCGGAGATGACAGGCTTTGGCGTTGGAACATACGATGCCTTTGGGAGATTCAGGGGGGCTTTGAATTCAACTGTGGTTGTCAGGGGCGGGGTGCTGTTTCCTGTGAATAAATTAACTGTAGCTTTGCCGGGCTTATCTGCCTGGATTGTCCATGAGAGGGTGGCCGGCTGGCCATTTTCCACATCGGCGGATTTTGATTCCTCGTCGACCAGTTTTGTGCCCTGGACTGACAGGTTGGCTTTCAGGTGGGCGGTTTCCCCGCCATGATTTTTTACGAAGACTTCAAATATTTCCGGACGACCTGCGCGTGCGATGACATTGCGCGTGCCGAGAATGGTGATTTCCGGGTCAGCGGGTCCTGAGATGTCTGCCTGTGCTGAAATATATTCCATTTTTGTTTTGGCGTTTGCGGCGTTTGTAGGTTTAACACGCAGATCTATAATCCTGTCTTTTGTTCTTCCTCCATCCGGCAATTTACCTGTGTTGACATTGTAGGTGTGCATCCGGCCGTCGGACCTGACTGGAAAGCTAATGGTTTTTGATCCGTTATGATTTGCGCTGGCAAAAGAGATCGTTCCTGAGTTACCTGTATCTGTGGCAAATCGCAGTGAGACAAAGACGAAGTCCTGTGCATCGAGTGAAACTCTTGCCCTCCATTCGCCACTTGCATTGAGCGAGACATTTTTCACAGGCAGGGATACGGTTTCGGCCGGCACTGTTTCAATGATCCGGATCGACTTGATTTTATAATTGGCTTCAAGGTTGTGGGGAAAGTCGAGCCGCAGGCGAATGATTTTTTTCTCAGCCTGCCAGAATGGCTCAATGGAATAAGTGCGGACAGAGCCGGATTCTATTGTGAAAGGAGTACGCTTTTCGGGAGAGATGCCGCCATATTTTGTATTGGTTGTCCCTGTCCAATAGAATTCACAAGAGCCTCCGGATCCGGCGGTCATTGTGATTTCGATTTTCTGGTGTGGAGTTGCCGGGAAACTTTCAAATACGGGGCTGATGAGCAGGGGATCTCCTGCTTGTGTGTCAACATTCAGGACGCTGTCTTCAACGCGGAGGTTTTTTATCGTGCCGCCTTGCCATCGGGCGATATCTTCCGGCCGCCATTCGCGGACTACCGTATCGGCAAAAGAGTGAAGCTGCAGTATCAGGATGACGCCAAGAATAAGACAAGTCCTCATTGCGATAACCTCCAGGTTTTTGAACAGCGATAAAATGTTTTACTGAATGAAAAACAGCTTTTATCACAGTCATAAGGCTATGTACAGGGCCGGTTGTCTGTCTTGATCTTGTCCTTGATCTGCGGGGAATCTGCCTCGGAGAGGTTGTTATTTGAATAATCTGCCGGGAATGCCACCTTTGCCTTTGACACCGGAAGTGGTGGAGTGCAAGATTGCGCAGCATTTCTAAAACTGCCAGGAAGGAATTCTTATGAAGATCACAAGGATTATATTGCCATCACTGCTTATTGTTCTAACTCTGGCGCATCTTGCTGCCGGTGATGGTTTGGAATTTTATGTTGCAGCCGATGGAAATGACTGCTGGTCCGGACAATTGAAGAGGCCAAATTCTGCAAAGACTGACGGACCTCTTGCTTCACTTGCCGGTGCCCGTGATATAGTACGGAAACTCAGGGCTGACGGGAAAGCGGCCAGGCCTGTTACGGTAAATGTCCGTGATGGCATCTACATGCTTGATTCCCCTTTTGTACTTGAGCCACAGGATTCTGGTTTGGCAGAAGCGCCTGTGGTGTATCAGGCATACAGAAAAGAAAAACCGATTTTCAGTGGGGGGCGGTTCCTAAGTGGGTTTCGCAAGAGCGGTGATTTGTGGGAATTAGATATTCCAGACGTAAAGGCTGGGAAATGGTATTTCAGGCAGTTGTTTGTTAATGGAGAAAGACGCCAGCGTGCGCGGGGGCCAAACGAAGGCTATTTCCGGATAGAGTCTCCTTTGCCAGGTCCGAAAGATGCGCACGGAAAGGAAATTGCTAGGGAAAAGTTTGTTTTCAAGGCAGGCGATCTCAAGCATTGGGCGCGGCTCAATGATGTTAGCCTTACTCTCATGCATTCATGGGAGACTTCCATTCATCCATTGAAGTCGGTTGATCCAGTCTCAAATGTTGTGGAGTTTGCCGCGCCGATGAAGGAATGGTGGTGTATCGGTTACTGGGAAAAGAACCCACGCTATTATGTTGAGAACGCACTGGAGCTGCTCGACCAGCCGGGTGAATGGTATTTGAACCGTGAAACAGGCGTGCTTAGTTACTGGCCGATGCCAGGAGAGAAGATTGGCAAAGTTGAGATCGTGGCGCCTTTTCTGACGGAGGTGGTTCGTTTTGCCGGTAATGCCGACGAAGGACGTTTCATAAAACATCTCACACTCAGGGGGCTTGCATTTCACCATGCTGACTGGATTCTTGATCCCAAGGGTAACAGCAGCACGCAGGCCGCTGTCGAGGTACCTGCAGTCATTACCGCTGAAGGAGCGATTAACTGTGTGGTTGAAAAATGTGAGGTAGCACACATCGGGACATATGGAATCTGGTTCAAGCGCGGATGTAAGGATTGCCGCATCCAGCAGAATCGTCTCTTTGATTTTGGTGCGGGAGGAATAAGGGTTGGCGAAGATAAAATGGCAAAGACCGATGTTGCCGAATCAAGTCGTACTCTTATTGATAATAATCATATTTTCAACGGCGGCCACATCTATGCGGGTGCCATTGGAATATGGGTTGCTCAGAGCAGTTCTAACACCATATCGCACAATGACATACATGACCTTTTTTATTCAGGGATGAGCATTGGCTGGAATTGGGGGCTCGAAACAAACAGAACGCACCACAACATTATAGAGTTTAATCATGTTCATAACCTGGGACATGGCGTGTTGAGTGATGCTGGCCTTATCTACTGCCTTGGTGTTTCGCCTGGAAGCGTGATTCGGAACAATGTTTTTCATGATATGTGGCCTTATTCAAAGCCGGCGCTGGGTTGGGGGATCTATCTCGATGGCCAGACAGGATGTTATCTCGTTGAAAGCAACCTGGTTTACAACACTTTAAGCGGCGGATTGATGTTTAATAATGGCGGACACGAACATGTGATCCGCAATAACATCTTCGCCCTTTCGGCGGAATACGCGTTGTGGCCGTACTCGGAGAAAAGGCCGAGCACGTTCCATGACAATATTGTTTACCTGACGCAGGGGAAATTACTGATTCCGCATGGTGAAAATTCACTCAATGAGCGTATCAAGGCAAAAGAATCGGTTGGTGACTGGAATAATAATGTCTACTGGTGTACAGGCGGTGCAGACCAGCTGAAGTTTTACCGGCGTACTTTCGCGGAATGGCAGGAGCTGGGACTTGACAGGAATTCTCTGATTGCTGATCCGAAGTTTAGTAATGTTAATAAACATGATTTCCGGCTCAAGAAATCTTCTCCAGCATTGAGACATGGTTTCAAGCCGATCGACATCAGCAGTGTCGGCCTTTACGGCGACTCAGACTGGGTTAAAGAGGCTAGTCACAAACGGTGTCCGAGAAAGGAGTTACCACTTCCGCCTCCGCCCCCGCAACCGCTGGAACTTAATGATGATTTTGAAAAGACTGCACCGGGCCTGCCTCCGAACAAAGCTGAAGTCAGCGGTGAAGAGAAGGGGGCGTCGGTTCGAATAAGTGAAGATCGTTCCCTTAGCGGCAAGAGAAGTCTTAAAATGCAGGACTCAAAGGAATTGCAACCTTCGTGGCAGCCGCACTTTTATTACGAGCCGCACATTATAACGGGATTAGTTCGTCAGGTATTCGATGTCTGGTATGAGACAAATGCACAATTTGTTGTAGAATGGCGCGATTCTGGATCATACGGCCAGAATATCGGGCCAAGTGTAAGGTTTGATGGAAATGGCAATGTTACGGCCGGTGGTAAAAAACTGGCTACTGTGCCGGTTGGCAACTGGCTGCATGTAGAGATTGAGGTCTGTTTGGGTAAGAATGCCCCGCGAACATGCAAGCTTACACTTTTTCCAGCAGGCGGGGTGGCTGAGATATTTGCTGATCTTTCAATATCAGGAAAGGATTTCAGTGAACTGCATTGGCTTGGATTCATAAGCACTGTTTCGGCGGATACGTCCGTGTATTTTGACAACATGGTTTTGACGAGAGTTAAATAATCCTCAGGGTACGCTGATGGCTGTGTACACTATTGGACGACGGATGATGTTCTGTTGTCTGCAGATGTGCCCGTGATGTTTAGTTTCATCACGTCATCTGATTATGTGTGCAGGCACTTTTCAATGCTGGCGGCTAACCCGCTGATGAAGTTCTGAGTGTCAAATTTTTCCGCATTTGCCCGTATTGCAGAAGAATTCCAATGCATTGAAGCGGTTTGTTTAACTGCATTGAGGAATGATTCAACTGTCTGTTCTTTGAAGAAAGTTCCTGTTATTCCTTCCTGAACTGTTTCGAGCAGGCCCCCTTTTCCAAAAGCTACAACAGGGGCTCCACATGCCTGTGCTTCCAGCGGGACGATCCCGAAATCCTCTTCGCCTGGAAATGCAAGCAGCCGGCAGTTACGATAAAGTTCCAGCAGTTTTGCGTCAGATTGCCATCCCAGGAATTCTATGTTGGGCGAGGCTGTTGCGTGCAGTCCCTCAAGTTCGGTGCCCACTCCCACAATCTTCAGGGGAAATCCGAGACGCTTGTACGCGTCGATCGTGAGATTCAGGCGCTTGTAAGGGACCAGTGCAGAGACTATTAGATCAAAATTGCCGCTGCGCGGTCCTCCCGGTGTCCATTTTCCAGTGTCAATTGGCGGGTAAACCACATCTGCATCTCGTTGGTAGAAGTCAGCAATGCGTTTCCGGACATGATGACTGATTGCAACAAATCTGTCTACACGGGTTGAAGAATCTCTGTCCCACTTCCTCATGGCAGCAAGTATTGGTTTTGCGACAATCGCCTTGAGAATGTTTCGGCCGAAATATTCTTCGTAAAAAGTCCAGGCATACCGCATTGGGGTAAAACAGTAACACAAATGTTTGCTGCCGGGCTTTTTTTGTAAACCTTTCGCCACGCAGTGGCTCGTGCTGATCAGAAGGTCGGCACCGGGTGTCTGTATCCCTGAGATAATGGAAGGGAATAATGGAAGGAAGTACCGGTAGTATTTAAATATGCCCGGGATGTTCTGGAGCCAGGAAACTCTGATGTTATGGCTGTTGATAATGCCGGAAATGGCGGAGGGATTGTGGATCAGGGTAAAAATCGGAGCATCGGGAAAAGCTTCGCACAGGACTTCCAGTACGCGCTCGCCGCCACGCATACCAGTGAGCCAGTCGTGCGACAGTGCGACATCTGTTTTGGAAAGATTTACCGGTAATTTATTCACGAGCTGTCTCCTTGTATATGGAGAGCGTTTCGCGCGCTGTATTCAGCCAGGTGAATTTGGCAGCCTGTGTAATTCCTTTTTCGGACATGCTTGCAATTGTTGCAGGGTCAGTGAGTATTTCATGTATTTTGTCAGTGAATCCGTTCACATCTTCAGGGTCGAGTAAAACTGCTGCATTGCCGGTCACTTCAGGGAGCGATCCGGCGTTGCTGGAAATTACAGGGATACCACAGGCCATGGCTTCTGCAACCTGAAGACCGAATCCCTCGTATTTTGAAGGATGCACAAGCAGGTCGGCGTTCTGGTAGGTTTGCACGAGTTGTTCATCGGAAAGGTACCCCGTCCACCTTACAGTATTTTCGATGCCCAGCTTTGATGTCAATATAGCAGCTTCAGGGTAACGGGTATCGGGTGGGCCGGCAATCATCAGTTCAATTGGGAAAGGGCAGACCTTGGTTGCGGAGAAAAATGCCATTACCAGGGTTGAAAGATTTTTATAAGGGTCTGATCGACCGACATAGAGTATTATCCGCTTTCTTGTGTCATGCCTTCCTGGCGTCTGCTGTGGCTTCACGCTTTGAAGGAGAGGTTTGAATTGAGGAGAGACCCCGCAGTAGATCGTCCTGACTTTTTTGTGTGAATTTACAGGTATCTGAAGATGTTTTATTACGTCTGATTTCGATGCCTGGCTGTCGGTGATAATTACGCTGGCTCGTCGTCCTATTTCCCTCATGAGAAATTTATATACAGGGAAAAGTCTGCTTTTTTTTGATTTTGGAGCATGGTGGGGGAAGATCATAGGTATTACATCATGTATGGTCACTATGCACTTTGTTCTGCTGTGCTCGTTGTTCCTTGGAAATGCAAAGATGGGAATCATGTAATTTGTTGAATGGTAAATATCAAGATTGCTGTCATCTAAAATTCCGGGCAGATACAACTGATTCTTGATGGAAAAAACGCCGAATGGCAGCATCTTGAATGAGAAGTTTTTTGATTCTGACAACTTTGTTTCTGAAATGGTGCGATCCCTCAGCAATGGGTTATCAAAGAAGAGAACATAAGAGTTGGATGTATCTATCTGGGCAAGGTGTTTTATCAACTCCCGCGTATAAGAGCCTATGCCGGAAATTTCCGGAAATATCCATCTCGCATCAATTCCAATGTTCATTTTCCAAAGTATCCAGAATTCAAACTCCAGAATTCATGGAACACCGTGGTTCGTTTGAATCCTGGCTGCAGTATTGTTTCTTAAACTATTTTTCTATAAACATCCCAGGTTTTTCTGGCAGTTTCGGCCCAGCGGTACTTTGAGGCTGTGATTTTCCCCTCAGAAATGAGTGTTTTGCGAAGATCGCTACTGCTGAGAATCTTCGCAGCCTGAACTTTCCAGGCTTCATGGTCAAATTCTTTCATTATGACGGCACCTTTGCCGAGTACTTCAGCCAGGGAACCACCATTTGAAGAAAGAACAGGCGTTCCGCATGCCATGGCTTCAAGTGGTGGAAATCCAAACCCCTCATAAAGTGACGTACATAGAAAAAGCTCAGCGCCTGCATAAAGAGCAGGCAACATTGAGTCATCGATATAATCAACATAAATAATGTCTTTTGCCCTGCGTGATGCACGTATCTGTTCCAGTATAGGTTCGAATTTCCATCCACGCATTCCTGCAATCACGAGATTGCCATCAAAATCAGCAATCCTTTCAAAGAAATGCACAAGGAACTGGATGTTTTTGCGCGGTTCTACAGTGCCGACAGTTAGAAGATATGGTTTTCGGATGTTGAGACTGGAGCGGATTTTATCAACATCGGCTGACGGAGGTGCACTGAAATTCTCAGAGATTCCAAGATGAATCGGAAATATTTTCTCGGAGGGAAGTTTGAGTAATTCTGAAATTTCTCCTGCGCTGAAGCTGGAATCGGTGATTATGGCATCAGCTCTTGCTGCCGTGTCATGGATTCTTGAGGAAAGATATTCAAGATTTTGTTTCTCGGCGAATTGGGGAAACCGAAAGAAACTCATGTCATGGATTGTTACAACTGATTTGCCCTTTGACAGAGGTGGCAAAATAAAGTTTGGGAAATGGTACAAGTCTGCAGCCGGTGCAAAATAATCAAATGGAGGCCATTCGATTATTTTCCAGGCTGCCTGCGCCAGCCTGCCGGGGCAGAATCGAATCGGGTAAGTTTCGGCCCCTCTCAGATCAAAAGGAAGCCCCTGTCTTTTGAAATCGAAGTAGAAGAGGCTGAGTTTATCTTCTGCATTTTTAGAAAGTCCGAGATGCTGGACCAGCTGCCTGGTATAGCGGCCAACACCTGCACGTTGGGCAATGGTCGATTGGATATCGATGCAAACTTTCATAATGTTCAAGATTATGAGGAAGGAGTCAGGAATAAAAGGGCAAAGTTTGTTTTAGGTAGCATGAATAATCCAGTGCCTGCCAAGTGTTTGTACATTTGGTTGTTACTTGGCAAGCGGTTGCCCGTTGATTTCAGACTCTTTTCATGATTCGTCGTGTAGGGGAAAACCTTACAAGCCGTGTAGGGGAAAACCTGACATAAAAAATCAGGCAGTTGCCTGACAGACAGCCGAAGAGGATAATGATATATTTTATTTCAAGGTAGTCGTACGTGGTCAGCACGCTAATTGAGGTTGCACCACTCCGGCAGCCAAAGTTGGTCGTGCTGGCCCGCGTGCGGATTCAGGAAATTGCTCTTTTAAAAAATTATAAATGCCACACATGCGCGGCCAGTGCTGTGACAGTGCGCTATCAGTTTCCCGCACCACGATGTCAAAAGTACTGCGCCGCGCTTCTTTTTTATCCATCGTTTCTTTAACGAAGCACCTGACCTTTTCGTATGAGGTCTGCATGTTTTACTCGCCTTCGCCAAAATGCCCTACGGCTTGCCGCGGGGAGTCTTCACTTCCTGCGCAGGATTCTTTGAAAAAAACTGTAGGATTGTGGTCCGTAGAACTTCCTTTCCAAGTGTTGAATGTTTTGGCTGTAATTGCTAACAATGTCACCTGTGCAGTGAATGTGAGACAATAATAATGTGGAGAATCCAGAAATGATCAGGCGATGCCTAGTCACTGATGCGGCGGAGGTCGTTGAAATCGTAAACGATGCTGCAAGGGCATATTGTGGTGTGATTGAGGCCGATTGCTGGAAAGAACCGTATATGCCTTTGGAAGAATTGTTGCACGAAATAGAGGATGGTGTGCAGTTCTATGGATGGGAAGATAGTGACAGGCTGGTGGGTGTGATGGGGATTCAGGACAAAGGTGATGTGGCTCTGATTCGGCACGCTTATGTCAGGACTGTTTTGAGGAAGCATGGGATTGGCGGCAAGCTTCTTAAATACCTGCAGGATATGACCAGTCTGCCTATTCTCATAGGGACTTGGTCTACTGCAACTTGGGCGATATCATTTTATGAAAAGCATGGATACAGACTGGTGTCATGGAATGAAAAAGAGCGCCTGTTGAGGGAATACTGGTCGATATCAGAACGCCAGGTGGATACTTCTGTTGTCCTGGCGGATAATAAATGGTTTAATAGTCAAAAAGGAGAAATAGCATGAAGAAGTTCAGAGCAGTCCTTGCAGGTCTAATCGTTATTGCTTTTATGAATGGGTGTCTCTCAACTTGCCCGTGCAGTTGTGGTGCCAAGTCTGACGTCCAGCACGTGGTGGTTTTTTGGCTGAAAGATCATGGGAATGTAAAGGATCAGGAACGCCTTGTCCAGGCAGCAAAAGACCTGGCAAAGTTGCCGGGGGTTCTTGGTGTAAAGGTGGGAACTGTGCTCCCGAGTGAGAGGCCAGTAGTGGAAAGTACGTATGATGTAGCGATGGTATTTTCTTTTGTGAACAAGCAGGCGTTGGCCGACTACGAGGCGCATCCCGTGCACAGGAAAGCGGTTGACGAAGTGATAAAACCGCTGGTCAGCAAGATAATTGTTTACGACTTCGTTGAGAAATAGGATTTCTGTTTTTCTTCTAATTTTATATTAAAGAACTATTGAATTTGACATTCACGGGGAGTAATCTGGCGCAGTTTTGTGATGTTATTACATAAGGAGGTAAAGAATGAACAGACAGTTGAGAATGGGAATGGTCGGGGGTGGACCTGGTGCTTTCATAGGCGAAGTTCATCGTAAAGCTGCGAGGATGGACGGTGGAGTGGAAATAGTGGCAGGTGCGTTTCATATTGACCCTGCAAAGAGTGCTGAAATGGGACGGATTCTGTGTATTGATCCCTCTCGCGCATATCCTGACTACAAGACCATGATAAAGAAGGAGCTTGAACTCGGGCCGGAAAAGCGCATTGATTTTGTTTCAATCACAACACCTAACAACTGGCACTTCCCGATAGCTAAGGATTTTCTGACTGCTGGATTCAACGTCATGTGTGAAAAGCCAATGACAATGAACGTTGCGGAAGCAAAGGCACTCCAGAAGATCGTGAAGAAAAGCGGGAAAGTTTTTGGACTGATGCATAATTATCCCGGGTACCCGATGGTAAAGCTGGCGCGCGATATGGTCAAGCAGGGCGATCTCGGTAAAATTCGGAAGATCGTCGTGCAGTATCCGCAGGGATGGCTGTGTCGTGCCATTGAGAAGACAGGGCAGCAGCAGGCATCCTGGCGTACTGATCCCAAGCAGAGCGGAGCCGCCGGCTGTATGGGCGACATAGGTACACATGCCGAGAACCTGGCCGAATATATCACCGGCCTGAAGATAACGGAGATCTGTGCTGACCTTTCAACCTTTGTTACGGGGCGCAAACTTGATGACGATGGTAATTGCCTGGTGCGTTACAATAACGGGGCGAAGGGAATTCTCTTTGCAAGCCAGATTTCGATCGGCGAGGAAAATGGCCTTGCGATCTGGGTTTATGGCGAGAACAAGAGTCTGGAATGGCATCAGGAGCACCCGAATTATCTGTACGTCAAAGTGATCGACGGACCTGTTCAGGTCTGGCGTCGCGGTAATCCTTATGTTGGGGCGAAGAGCGCAGCGGCGGGACGTGCAACCCGTATTCCGTCCGGACATCCGGAAGCCTTCCTTGAGGCGTTCGCGAATAACTATGTAAACTTCATGGAGACCGTAAGGGCGAAGATCGACCGTAAGAAGGTCGATCCCCTGGCTCTGGATTTCCCTGATGTTGACGATGGTTTGCGCGGAATGCAGTTCATTGAGACAGTAGTCAAATCTTCGAAACTTGGGGCAAAATGGGTTAAGATGCCCTGATTATTTGTCATAACTGAATAACTGAAGCGGTGGGGGCAGGTTTGGTGAAAACCTGCCCCACCTTTTTTAGGGCTGTTTTCCTTGCTGCTCAAGATTCTGAGGGGTAATATTAAGTAATCGTGGTGTTAGGAATCAGTTTGGAGGTCGATATGCAACGGACAGTATTTATTGTTGATGACGATGATCTTGTTCGTAAAACACTGGATAAGGTTTTGACCAAAGCAGGATATTCTGTGGTATTATCTGCGAACGGAAAAGAAACTCTGGAAAAATTGTCCCAGCATGAAGCCCGCGTGTTTATCCTTGATTTGATGATGCCTCAAATGAGCGGTGTAGATTTGTGTCGTGCCATTAAAAAGGTGCAGGGAGCCAACTGTATTGTTTATGCGCTGACCGGTCATGCTGATGATTTTGATTTGCATGAATGCCGCCAGGCCGGATTTGATGATTATTTTGTAAAACCTTTCAGGATCAATATGATTCTTAAAATGGTTGAGCAGGCATTTGACAAGATTCAGAGGTGGAGCACGATTTCCAAAAAACGTTGAAATTCCTGACTTGTCCTTCGTTTATATTAAATAATATTTCTTAGAATAGAGACAGCACGTTATGCCTAAATTAATTGCGCAGAGCATATCCATAAAAGCGGCTGGTAATAAGCCGAAAATTATTGAGGAATTTATTGGAAGAGTGAGCTCCGGCACAGGGGCGGTGAGCATTGCCCGCATGAAAAGTCCGTCGGGTTGGCTCGAGCCGGGGCAGGCTCCGGAGTTTGATGAGTATACCGTGGTTCTTAAAGGTATGCTGCGTGTCAAATCTGCAGATGGTGGTCTTATTGACGTTCAGGCAGGGCAGGCTGTTATTGTTAGCGGCGGTGAATGGGTTCAGTATAGTTCTCCCGGGCCGGATGGAGCAGAATACATTGCTGTATGTATTCCCGCTTTTTCTCCAGATACTGTTCACCGTGACGCTTGATCAGGATATTAATTGACCCTCTCAATGTTCTATTTTCCAGTCATCCACAGGACCGGGTCTGATAATGCGCGGCGCTGTTTTTATCCTCGGTTTTACAGACAACCACTCCACTCCTTGGAAAACTGGGTCATCTTCCTGTCGCAGTTCCTCATCTCCCAGATATGGACACATCGTATCTACCCATAGTGTCAGTTTCAGTATGTTTGTTTCGTCGACTTTGACACCATGGTGTTTGCCGCTGGATACCTTTCTGATAAGAGGACTGGTGTACGAGAGAGCTGTCATGGGTTTAGGTGTTACATAAGCCTGAGGATCGGTTGTTCCATAACCTTCGACGAGTAATGTTCCTGCTATTCCGAACCCT
>Ga0156394_1137_pt3 | contig 23896 bp, 20 predicted proteins | sample RifOxyA3_FD_108038 | JGI IMG/M metagenome (GOLD analysis project Ga0156394, IMG submission 108038) | Lentisphaerae bacterium RIFOXYA12_FULL_48_11 | reverse complement strand
GGAAGGCGTTGACGATGAAATCGACGAACTGCGCAACATGATGCGGCAGTATAATCATGGAAAAGAAAAGGAAATCTGGGTCACCGAAACCGGCCTGGATACCAAGCTGGAATTCGAATGGGAAAAAGGCCGTCACATGTATGAACGTGGACGGACAGAAGCCGCCCGTTACCTGGTCCGTCAATATGCCCTGTTGTTAAAGTCCGGCTGCAAACGCATCTTCTGGTACACCTGCGCCGACTCAGAAATCTTTCCTGCAATGGGTTTGTTGCGCCGTGAAGATGATGTATCACAGATGGGTCCACTGACAGTCACGCCGAATTACGTCGCAATGGCCATATTTATCCGGCAACTTGATTGTCAGACTTTCCAGGCGCGAGAGGGTCATGCCCCTTATAGCCGTGCTTATTGCCTGCGTTTTGGATCAAAACCCGACAACAGAACATCAACGGTCAGAATCTGCTGGGCGGTTGAACCATCCGCTTTTGATCTCTACACACTGACCCCAGTTACTGTTACAGACATCATGGGAGGAACGAAGACACTCAGTCCTGCAAAAGGAAAGGTTAGACTCCCTGTTGACCTGGAAGCAGTCTATGTCCACGGTAATATCGAAAAGGTTGAAGAAGTTGACGCAGGCAATGTGGTGCTGGCCGCAACTTACGAGGATTACAGCCATAAACAAGGGACGAACAACTGGCATTACGGATACCGCGAGAGTTTAACTGGAAAGTTTAAGGAAATGACATGGCAAAAAACAGAATGGGAATATCGATGGGTGGCAGACGGATTCGACTTCCTTCACCAATCCCGTAACGGCGGTGAACCTGGCGGTAATCACCTAAAACCGGTATATATGGACCGACGCTGGATCAGTCCGACAACAGGCCTTCTGGAACTATGCGGCGAAATCAGCTCAGATAATAAACAGAGCGATGGACTGGACGTCCACGTAACGATAAACAACCAAAAGTTATTCAATAAAATCCTTGGTGGTGGCGAGACATGGAAAGGCTCCATACCTTTGAATGTGAAATCTGGCGATACAGTAGATATACTGATAGGCCCGCACAAAGAAACCAGTTACGATTCCTGCCGATTCAATCTTCGTGTAATGCAGGCGCACACCACAGTTAATTCGACATACAAGTAGCTCCGGTTATAAACACAATACAGCAAAACCAGACAACCGAAAGGAATAACTCTATGAGACCAGCAAACATAGGTATCGCCTTATACCTCACTGCCTGCCTTGTGCCGGCAGCATTTATCGCCTTGGCTGAGGAGCCCAAAATTATTCCGCTCTGGACAAGCCAAACACCTGGTGCAAAGGGCACCAACGATTGGGATATCCCTACTCTTACGGTCTTCATGCCAACAAACCAACCCGGACCGGTCTCGGCAATTGTTGTTTGCCCTGGGGGCGGATATGGTGGCCTGGCAATTAACCACGAGGGATACGCTGTGGGAGAATACCTTAACAGCATCGGTGTCGCATGTCTTATGTTGAAATATCGGCTTCCAAAAAAAGGTTATATGCACCCGGTTCCCCTGCAGGATGCCCAACGCGCAATCCGCCTCACCCGCGCCAGGGCAGCGGACTGGAATATTGACCCAACCCGTGTAGGTATCATGGGGTTCTCCGCAGGCGGTCACCTTGCATCCACGGCAGGAACCCATTATGACAAAGGAAACTCTTCAGCAACAGAACAGGCCGACACGCTAAGCTGCCGTCCTGACTTCATGGTTCTGGTTTACCCGGTTGTATCATTCAAGGATTTCCCGCATGTCGGGTCCAGGAACAATCTCATAGGCACTAACGCTCCAGCAGATCTTGTAGAGAATCTATCCAACGAAACACAAGTAACTCCCGACACACCGCCTACATTCCTGATCCATGCCAATGACGACAAAGGTGTCCCTCCTGAAAATAGCATCAATTTTTATCTTGCACTGCGAAAAGCCAAGGTTCCGACAGAAATGCACGTGTACGAAAAAGGTGGGCACGGTTTTGGTATAGGCAGAGGGAAAACGGTAGCTGGCTCATCGTGGCAGGAAAGGCTGGGAGATTGGCTCCGTTCACGGAATCTGGCACCTCAACGCTGATTCTTCCTCATAAGTTCGAAGTTGCAGAAACGAATATCCGGGATCCCCAGAGAATCACGAACAAGGAGACCATTCCGATCAATTGAAAGGATCATGTGGTCCCCCTTCAGATTGAGATCCTCCATTCCAGCATCCGCCAGTTTCTCACGCGCAACTTCCATCAGACTTTCACAATCATTGCGACTGATATATCCACTCTGACAGGCAAGATCGAGATTTATACCCTCGCACGAGGGTCTGTCTTCTTCGGCAAGCATTTCATCAAGACCATTCCAAAAACCCCAGATAGTTATATAATTATGATGAGAATTCAGCACAGGCTTTCCTTCAGGATCAAGCAGGGCGGAATGACGTTCATACCTGCGGGGATCTTCTATATATTCAGCCGACTCAAACTCCAGGCCTGTCATGTAAATAGCCCTCGGATAAACCGTTGAGACGCCCTTCCTGCTCAACTCCAACGCCAGCGCAAATTCTTCGAAAGGACTGTTATATCCCGCATCAATTATCTCTCTCCCCCTGGCGTCAGCAGGATCGAAATCGGGCTTTTCGCCTACACGCGAAATCTTCCAGACAATATTAATATTGTCCTTGGTCTTCGTGTAATACACTTCGTTTGTTTTGGACAATACCACTCGCTTGGTACGTCTCCAACGTTCAGGAAGAAAGAAATCAAACAACGCAGGTAGATTTCCGGCCACCCACATGTCGCCGTGAGTACTTTCGGTATGACCGAACACATAGTCGACACCCATAATATTTACATGATGAAGATGCGAAGGGAAAGGGCTTGAATCAACCTGTCCGAAACGCCGGGATTGTCCCTTAAGGTATTGAGTTCTCCTCGTTTGTTTAACATTGAGTTCATGTTCAGGAGTCCGGTCCAACAACTCGAAATCAACCAGAGCATAAGCGATTTCGCCCGACGGCTCTGTCATCAAGTTCTTATCATCAGTCGCCCGCACGATTATATGAGCCGGTTTCATATCCAAAACACGAAAACCACGCGTTGCCAGATCCAACGTGGCTTTCTTTGTAAGCTGCTCAACAATCTCAATATGCTTTTCCTTGGGTATGGAGGTCTGATCGAGAACTTCCACAACTGATGCGCCTTTAATCCACTCATAGATCAGGATATATTGCCTGTATACATCAAGCTCAATGTCCCGATGCTTGGCTTTCTTCTGGGCAATTTTTGACTCAGAACGTCCAGTCTGCCACAACTTAAGCCTTTCCGAGGGCACATATATGGCCAATGGCTTATGTGTACGGATTCTGCCGATGTCTGAACCATCACGCATTTCCATCAGAAGGGAGAATTCCTCGTACGGACTGTTAAATTCAGCCATTGCAAACTTATTGAGCGTAAGCGTATCGAAAGGCACCTGCTCGCCAACACGACACCACTTGACCACGAGGCTAAGGCTGCGTTCAGCAACAGCTTTTGTCTGAACCTTGTAGACAGTGCTTGTCCCAAGTAATCGCTCCCTGTTCTGATCGAACCATTCCCTTTCGAACCAGTTTTCAGGAAGAAGGTTTTCAGCAAAGGGTAAGCCGAATTTAGTGACATAGATGTCCCCCCCATCATGAGTCGTGAAATGCCAGTAATCCACGCCCAGCATCGAGACTATTGGCACCTGATCACATTTCTGGCCAGAAATGGAAGATTTATGATCCATAATCCCATACAATGAAAAAAAGAATAAAGATGCAACCCGACGATAAAAAGACCTACTTCAGCACCGAAGCCTATGCCTTCTTGGTCTTCTTGAACTCCTCGAATTCCTCAGCGTCGGAGAAAATCTTCTCACCGCATTTCTTGCAGGTTTTCATGCCATACCCGAAGGGGGTCTGACATTTCGGACATGTCCATCGTATTTTCATTTCTGCAAGCCACGCCGGCAGCCCTTTATCACGAACCGCATTCAGATACTTCTCACGCAAACCGTACTTGGGCGTCTCATTAAAGAACTTCGTTATTTTATCACAAGGGTACTGCTTACACTGACCACACGACTGAAGGTTTTTAGCCTTGGCGCATTTCCTGACTTCACATTTAGGAGCATATCCAGGCATCTTCTTTGTGCTTCGGCAACCCAGACACTTTATTTCAGAAGATTTCTTTGCCCCCATGCTTTCCAGGAAAGCAGGACAAGCTCCGCAATATATTCCACAGATGGCATCAACACATCCGTCAGACGATGCCGCAACACAGGTCTGCGCACACATCCACTTACAGGTCGCTACGGCAACGACAGTCTTACCTGCCCTGCCAATGAATTGCCTTCTTGATAAATCAGATAGCTTCATGCCCACCCTCCTAATTAATTAATAAATTACAGAGTCGGTTCATTAAAGCACGTAAAGAATTACTACGCAAAACAATTCAATAACCACCATGTTTATATGGTCTTAAGCCTTATTTCCGAGAATTTCATCCAGATCCTGCCGGGCCGTGGAAACAGGTGCTATATGGAATTTATCAACCAGCACTTGCAGTACTGCCGGAGTTACAAACGCAGGCAGGCTTGGACCAAGCTTGATATTTTTGATACCCAGATGCAAAAGTGTAAGAAGAATGCAAACGGCCTTCTGTTCGTACCAGCTTAGGATCAGAGAGAGCGGCAGGCTGTTCAAATCCACCTTGAAGGCTTCAGCCAATGCTGCCGCAATCTTGATAGCCGAATATGCATCGTTACACTGACCACAATCCAACAACCGTGGAATACCGCCAATATCCCCGAAATCCAGCTTATTGAAACGGTACTTACCGCAAGCAAGTGTAAGAATCACGCAGTCCTTCGGGACCGCCTGGGCAAACTCTGTGTAGTAATTCCTGCCACTCTTCGCACCATCGCATCCACCAATAAGGAAAAAGTGTTTTATTTTCCCCGTCTTGACCGCTTCAATAACTTTGTCAGCAACACCCAGAACTGCATTGTGCCCAAAACCTACCGTAATCATCTTAGGAGCACCATCCTGGCTGAATCCTTCGGCATCAAGAGCTGCCTTTATGACAGGCGAGAAATCACGATTCCTGATATGCACAACCCCCGGCCAGGCAACGAGTCCGCATGTGAATATGCGAGCCTTGTAACTTTCCCTCGGCTTCTGAATACAATTGGTTGTCATGAGCACAGCACCCGGAAATTGTTCAAATTCTTTCTGCTGATCCTGCCATGCTCCACCATAATTACCCGCCAAGTGCTTGTATTTTCTCAGCCCAGGATATCCATGCGCAGGAAGCATTTCCCCGTGAGTATAGATATTGATTCCCTTCCCTTCCGTCTGCTTTAGAAGTTCTTCCAGATCTTTCAGGTCATGACCTGAAACAACAATTGCCTTCCCCTTCAAGGGCTCAACCCGCACCTGGGTGGGTACAGGGTTCCCATATGTACCCGTATTGGCAACATCCAGTAATCCCATTACCTTCAGGTTAACCTCACCGCACTTCAGATTCATCAAAAGCAGATCATCAATAGACGGATCATTTCTGGTCAGGAAATCCATGGCTTCATGAAAGAAAGCATAAACATCGTCATCCTCTTTACCAAGAATCTGAGCATGATCCGCATACGCGGCCATACCTTTCAAGCCATACGTTAACAGCTGCCATAACCCGGTTATGTCAGGACCTGCAGATTTCAGCATGGATTCTATCCCCACTGATTCGCCCTGCTGAACCATGCCATTTATATCTTTGGCAGGCACCCAGGCAGCAGGGCCTGCCAGTTGCTCGACACTCCTGCCTGACCCCGGACAGGCACAGGCATCCTCGTAAAGTTTTTTTGCCTTATCGCGCAGTCCGGCAGCCGTTACAAGAATGCCAGCAAGCCTCTCTGGGTCGAAATTTACATTTGTCACCGTGGTAAACAGTGCCTCAACTACAAATCTGTCGATCGCCTTGTCTTTTACCCCCATCTCACGAGCCCTGCGGGCATACATTGAAATGCCCTTTACTGCATGAATCAAAAGATCCTGCAAAGCCGCGGTTCTCGCGTCCTTTCCACACACTCCAGCTATTGTACAACCTGTCCCTTTTGCCGTCTGCTCGCACTGATAACAAAACATACTCATATTTGTTCTCCTTTACCCTGCATTACATTCTTCAAGGTTATTTTTTTCTTTTTATACGTTTGTTGATCACAAATATATATCACCTCGCAAAAACAACATTGACCCAGGTCAAGAAATTGACTTTTTCTTTCGTGCAAGGAGAAAGACACCGGGCAGTCAGCGTCACCTTCCCGACTTCATGTTGTATTGCTCAAGGAAGTCACGTAATGCCACCGAACCCTTACCCGCAATATTGCGCACCATTTTATATCCGTCACCATAAATTTCAGAAGGATTCTCCTGGATTCTTTTATTCATAAAGTCTCTCCCGTAGAGTGTATTAATCATTGAAGCAACATATTCAGCAAAACCTTCCTGAACTTTCAGGTTCTGAATATTCGGATAATTCTCCTGCTGCCAGTCGTGCGCCAACTCATGAGCAATAACCTCAACCAACTTATCCGTCGGCGTTGAAGAAAGAAGGTATATCGTATGAACTTTCGTCACCTTCTCATCCTTGTTCCTCCCAATCACCTTCCCCATAAAACCTTTTGTCGTAGTTATGGTAGTCTCTGTTAATTCTTCGTAGAGATATGTACCGAATTCCGTCGCACCATTCTCCATTTGACTTTTTTGTCCCAGGGTATTTAAATCAACCAGCTTGAAATTGATAGCATGACCGGTCTTAACACCAAGCTTTTCCTCCATAAGTGTCCTGACCTCCCGGGCAAGCTCACGCATTCTATCATCACTGGTGACTGCAGTCTTCGCACACTCCCGGCAGATAAACCTGCCATCGGCAAGCTTGCTGCAATCTGCCGGCATGGTACAACAGAAGCATCTCGGCTTTGATGCACACCTTGAACAGAAGATACGCTCAGTAGTACCGCGAACAACAATCGCCTCAGCCGTTTTCTCTCCGCAGGACGAGCACGCAGGTAATGAAGATCGGAAACACACATCACTGCAATATATAATATTGTCTGAGTCTTTAATGTAATTTGAGCCAGGTGTTATGATCTGACCACACTTCTCGCATGACAACCTGCGAATCTGGGCTCCATAAACGTGCCGGGGAAGAATACCTCCACACAACATCATGATCGCCAGAATAAATCTGATCAAATATGGCATATATTGCATAATATTGTAATTACGTCGCATAACACAAGTCAACCCCTGTATTTCTTAACCGCCAACGGCAGAATATCGGTATTTTACCGGACTTGAACAATTCTGAGACAGTAGCTATAGTTGTAATGTAATCGGGAATAAACATGACTGATGTATTGTTCAAATGCTGGAAATGTTCAAAGAACCTGGCAGTCTCCACAAAGAGGATAGGTAAAACATACCCTTGTCCCCAATGTGAACAGCCTTTAATGATACCAGACTCCACAATTTTCTACAGCTGTCCGGTCTGTAATTGGAGCCTTTGTTCCCCATCCAAGCATGCCGGAGAAACATTGACCTGTCCAAACTGTGACACATCTCTTATAGCGCCAGAAAATACTTCTGAAGATTCGGACGAAGACCAGGCAATAACGATAAGATGTATCAATTGCCACCAGGGAATGGCATTTGACATGGACCACTACCATGAGTTAATAGGAAAGACAGTTGACTGTCCGACTTGCAGCCGGAAAATAAATATACCGCAGGGGAATTTAAAACCGAACTCCGAGGTTGTTCTATAAAAGAAAAGGTGAAGCATGGCCGCTAAAATCGATCATTTAAGATTAAAACTTGATCAAATGTCTGAGAGAATTGTCAGCGGACTTAAAGATCGATCACGCTATCTTGTAAATAACGGCGTATTCCTGGAAGAATTCTGCAACGGCATGACTTGGTTCAAATACAGGTTATTCAGAGAGCAGAGCCTTGACTCCGAGTTCGGAAGATACGAGTTTGAAGATCAGCACCCTTTGCTTTTCAAGAAAGACCAGCTGGCATCGCCGAAACGTCCTAGGCCCCATTCAGATCTGGGAATAGTGCTTGTGCCGATTGACAATGGCCCGGAAATTCTGAACATGTACAGAGACATTGTCGGCAAAATATGCCAGATCGGAGAAACGTCCGACAACTACGGTGAAATTGCAAAACTGGACGTCAGCAATGTCTTGACTCTACATGAAAGAATATGCGGTTTTGCGGCAAAAGTTGCAGAATACAAGATAGAAAAAGAACCGAGAACTCTCCATTTCGATCCGGACTTCCTGCGAAGTTACCTGACCGATACTGAACGGGAAAAACAAGTAATGGATTACGCTTTGACTCTTGCAAGGAAAGAACAACTGCCTAACGCGGAAGTCATGCCCACATTTTTCAGGACCATAATAGACAAGACCCTCGACTTGGAAGTTGACTACATCCTTAAAGCTGGTGAAAACAGAAGGAACCAAGTTCCCCGCTCACCTGTCGGATTCGGCCAAACACCAAAAAGCCCTGAGCCCAAAAGGGCCGGCTGGGGAACCAAGTGAAGACTCACGCGGGAAGCCGCGTGACGTCCGGCTGGAAAACAGGACTAAACGGCCTCCTCTGATTCTTTTTCACCACAGCAAACTGGCAAAGGCGCGTAAAGCCCCATTCCCGGGGTGTTACTCAACAATCTCCGGAGTCCCCTCGAAATCGAGCACCACAACCGATGCAATCTTATCAGGCGCCGCAGGAGGAACAGCTATGGTAATTTTGTTGCCTCCACTGGAAGCTTCCAGGGTTTTGCCTCCGGCAAGCAGAAAAGCCTTTTGCGGTTTTGACGCAATACATGGAACTATAAGTTTCCCATCTGTCGGCCAATCAAAGACATGCAAATACAGGCGAGTCTTTCCATCAGCCATCTTTTTCTGGGTACAGCGTCCCCATGCAAGACTCTTAAACGGACTTGCTGTTGTTCCATAGATTGCATCGCAGTTAACCTTCATCCATGCACCAATAGCACGGAAAGAATTAATTGTTTCAGGCGTGACACTCCCATCACCCTGGGGACCGATATTCAGCAGGTAGTTACCGCCCTTGCTGGCAATATCAACAAGGTTACGAATGAGCACTTCGTCCGACTTCCAAGCCTTGTCATGGTCACTATAACCCCAAGTGGTATTCAACGTCATGCACGTTTCCCAGTCAACACCAGGCATACCTGTAGCTGGAATATGTTGTTCAGGAGTTATAAAATCACCATATTTGGATTCGAGATTGGGAATGAAACCATCCGTCCCCATGCTAGCCCACCCTGCTTCTTTACAACGAAATAAGCGGTTATTCATGATGATGCCTGGCTGTTTACCTCTCACAAGATTCATAAGGTCAAATGCGCGCCAAGCCTCGTCACCCTGAAAATCCTGAGCACTATAATCCCACCAAACGACATCCACCTTGCCATAGTTCGACAGTAATTCAGCCACCTCTCCGTGGAGATAATCCAGATATTTGGAATGAGATCTTTCGCCATTAGGATAAGGTTTCCCCTTGAGTGGATGCGGTAACTGCTTTGACTTGGCGTACTCGTACTGATCGTGATGCCAGTCTATAACCGAATGATAGAAACCCACACGCAACCCCTCACCCCTGGCAGCATCCACAATTTCCTTAACAAGATCACGTTTCAATACAGACCCTGCATCATAGTCACTGATTTTTGAATCGTGTAATGCAAAACCGTCATGGTGTTTCGTGGTAAAAACGATATAGCGACAACCAGCATCTTTCGCAAGCTTAGCCCATTCTTTTGCGAAATCCGGGGCCGGCTTGAACAAAGGAATCGCACTTTTTGCATATGTATCGGTATCAGCCTTTACTCGTTGCTGTATCCACTCCATACCGCCTTTTGTGCCCACAGGTTTACCTTCCCAAGTACCCGCGAGGCCTGAGTAAAGGCCCCAGTGAACAAACATTCCAAAACGTGCCTCACGCCACCATGACATTCTTGCATCACGATCCACCGCAGATTCTTCTGCTGCGAATAATGGAGAAACAGCCATTGAGCAGATAAAAAACAAAGCAAACACCGATATAAGCGATTTGATATTCATTCATACCTCCCTATTCTTAGTAATTAAACAAAATTCAACCTGCCTTGACGAGAGAAACAGCATCTTTTGTTAAACGAGTAATCTCATCGAATCTTTTTGCTGAAATCGCCTCTTTCTTCACCATCCAGCTTCCACCGCAAGCCAGCACCTTGGTAAACCTGAGATAACTCATTATATTTACCGGACCTATTCCGCCAGTCGGTACAAATTTGATCATTGAATACGGAGCACTTATAGCCTTAAGCGCCTCGACACCTCCATACGTTTCAGCAGGAAAGAATTTCAGCACTTTCAACCCGAATTCCATGGCCGCCTCAATTTCAGTAGGCGTGCAGACACCAGGTACTATTGGAATACTATTCTCAACACAGTAACCGACAACTTTCGGATTAAAACCTGGACTGACAATAAACTGAGCCCCGGCATCCAGAGCTTTTTTAACCTGGTCAATAGAAAGCACTGTTCCCGCCCCAAGCAGCAAACCGCCAACCTTAGAAAGTCTCTTAATTGCATCTGCTGCCGCAGCCGTACGGAATGTCACTTCGGCACATGGCAACCCACCATCCATCAACGCTTTTGCCAACGGCTCAGCATCGTCCGCATTTTCGATAACCACCACCGGCACCAGCTTGTACTTCTCCATTTCTTTTATAACGTCCGTCATCGCCCAGCTCCTTAATCAAATCATTTCAGCGCCTGCAATTGAATTCATACACCTCATTATCTACTATAATTTACACTACTCTATCAAGGCTCACGTCCATGAATCTATGTCACAGGGTAAAACCGCGACTGGTTATTTCATAACTTTCACGCTGGAGATTTTATCAGATATGCGCCATGCATGATCTTTCACCTGCATCCCGAGTTTGGGAAAGCTGCTCATGGGAATCCGCGTCGATGGCCCAGTGACCCATATTGTCGCGACAGGGTAGGAATACTGGTCAAGGATTGGCGCCCCCACACACCTCATTTCTTCCATCCACTCGCCTCTATCAACTGCGTACCCAATCCTGCGAACTTCAGACAACTCTTCACGTAAACGATCCTTCGATGTAATCGTATTTTTGGTAAAACGTGTAAGCGTAAGTTTACCGAGGATCCTCTCTCGCTCAGCTTCCGGCAAAAAGGCCAGCAGGCATTTACCGGGCGCACCAACATAAAGAATCTGTTCAGTCCCTACATCCATCAGGAACTTGAATGGATGCAACCCTGGAACCTGCTCTATCGCCACCCCCTTACATTCAGAAGCTAGCAGCGTCCCCAGAAGAACAGTCTCTTTCGTCAGATTCCGCAGGTCCCTCATTACATCGATAGCAATCTCAGATAGATTAGCTTCACTGATCGACGCACTTCCAAGCGAAAGCAGCTTTTTCGAAATCCTGAACATTTTCGTTTTCTCTTCCCGATCAAGATATCCCCGGTCAATCAATGTCATCGTTATCCGGTAAACACTGTTCATGGAGATTCCAAGCGCACGGGAAAGTTCGGTCATATTCATGCCTGCCGGATTATCCCTAAGCATGTCAAATATGGAAAGCGCACGATCAAGGTTGGGAACGTTATAAGGCGACTTTTCTCTTGTGGCCATTTTTTACTCTCCTGTACTGGATCAAAACTGCCGATTCATACATAAAACATGATTCCCGGCGGGCTTAAGTCCGCCGTTTCACTGTCAACCCGACGGGATAAGTATTCATTTCGATATGGCACGACGAAGAATGTTGTGCGTAATTTTCCGGACACGTTCATCGGGCCCATGCGGACGGCTCCAATGAGACCACGGCAGGGTATGCCCAGGAGGCATACTTAGATCCTGACACCAGAATATTGTGGCAGCATTGAAAACCAAGTTCCCCTTTGGTCCTGGATAAATCGTAGCCGCCCAATGCGATAGTTTGTCACCGCCCACCCATGCCGCTCCTTCGGCAACTACTTCGAGACCAGGTATGTCCGCCGGACCACCATGATATTCCCAACCAACAAGGCCAGGAATACGGTCGCCCTTTTTCAGTCCAGTCCCCTTGAATATCCAGTGTTCAGGCTTTGTGACGATCCAATCCCCGCCGCCATTAATTGGTTGTGTATTTCGTGCCCCCATCAAGAAACCTTCATCCGGACCTCTTTCCGGAAATGGGCCATGCTTATCCTGACGTTCCTTCGCATAATCATTTTCGGCACCATAGGGCCCGCCACGAAAGAAAATCCGGTTATGAATACCGTTACTATTTGCACGAAAAGGACTGACCCAGCAAACCGCATTCCCGGATAGAAACATCAAACTTACCCCGTCATTCCTCATTTTCTCGACACTGCGGAACTGGCGAATATCCCAGTATTCGTCGTGCCCCACACTGATGAAGACCTTGCACTTCAGCCCACGGTCAGGCGAGAGCATATCGCTGTTTGAACAATAGGTTACATCATAACCATTCTCTTCAAGAAAATATGAAAGGGGCTGCTCAAAGGAAAGAAATTCGCCGGAACCGACCGATAGAGGATCATTGACAATACCGGTATATTGCGACTGACGCCCATAAGGCCTGTCAAAACTCACATCAGCCCATGGCCCCTGCCCACCCTTGGGATGTGTATAAACTGAGAATTTTGTCGGCCACCGGTTATATGCCTGCCAGGTATTGTCGGAACATTGTAATAGAATATCGGCTGAACGATTGTCCTTTACAATAAATATGACGTAACTTTGCCAGTAAGATTCATCAGCGCGTTCAGGCAACGTTGTCAGCCGGCCCAGATAGACCCCGCTGACCCAGTCTTTAGGAATTGTTAGTTTAGTCGCCGCATCCCAACAACATTCGTGTATGTCCTTGGCGCCAGGAACAGGAACCGCCTGAGCCTTACCCTGAAACGGACCAAGCTTCGTCATCAGTCTGGCACCTTTGCCGCCATAGTAACCCGTCCGGAATATCTCAATCTCGAAACGTCTCACGGGATCGGTGGACACCATGATATCAATAGTCTCGCCCGTAGAAACACTCTGCCGTGAGCAATAGCCCTCTATCCATGGCGACCGGAAATTATCCTTATCCACGCGCACACGCGTAAGCTGCCAGTCGACCGCACCGGGTTTCGAATTCTCCTTGCGAATAATACCGGCGGCACCAACCGGAACCACCATCGAACAAATCAATAACAGGCCAAACACCACTCCCATAACATGATTTGCAGCGGAGAAATGCCAGCTCGCCAGATATTGCATTCTATGATTATTTTCCATGAGATAACTCCTGCAGTTAGTATTAGCGAACAAAACTCAACTCTCCTGAAACCGGAACATTTCTACAGTTTCATGACTGATAGCGCTCGCGGCAGCTTCATCACACATTACAATAGCATCCTGGTGCAACTGCAGTGCCGTTACTGTCCACATATGACTTATCGAGCCTTCAACCCCATGCTTCAGAGCCTCTGCTTTATCTTGGCCACTCACTACAAGCAATACCTGTTTTGCATCCATGATAGTACCAACACCAACCGTTATCGCACGAGCAGGGACCCTGCCAGGATCATTACCAAAGAATCTTGCATTGGCTTCTATTGTCTTTTTGTTCAGTTTTTGGACATGCGTCCTTGAACTCAACGAAGAACCCGCAACATTTAAAGCTATATGGCCATCGCGCCCAACCCCTGCTATGAAAAGGTCTACCCCTCCTAAATCGGAAATCATCGCTTCGTAGTTTGCAGCTTCTTTCTCCAGATCCCGGGCATTACCACTCGGGATATGTGTATTCTTTTGTGGAATATCAATATGTCTGAAGAAATTTTCATACATATAGGTTCGATAACTTTGCGGATTCTTCTCAGGTATATCCACATACTCATCCATATTAATAGTTATGACATTCTTGAACGAAACCAGCTTGTCTTTAAACCTGCGGATGAGTTCCTTGTATGTTCCCAGAGGCGTTGATCCTGCCGGCAATCCCAGAACAAATGGACGACTTTTATTGTCGTAATTATTTATTACTTTGCAGATATGATCCGCTACTTTACTGGAAACAGTCTCATAATCAGGATATATCAGAAGACGCACAGGACACCTCCTTATAAAATGGAATCAACTTAACTTTATAATTGTGACATTCAGGCTCCTCTATCGTCAACTTCAAAGGCAGCAAAGTAACGCAGGTCTGGATTTCAATCTATATCCTCTTCCATTGAAGAAAGAAAATAGTTAATATCCTTATAAATGAACGCTGTTATTCTTTCTATCGGAGATGAATTGGTTCTTGGCCAGACCATCGACACCAATTCCGCATGGCTCAGCAGTCAGCTGGCCGCCGAGGGAGTAATGACGGTATACCATCAGACCGTGCCAGACCAGATTGATGACATTTCCTCGGCTATTACTACTGCGTCAAAATCAGCAGACCTGCTGATCATTACAGGTGGCCTGGGACCTACAAAAGATGATCTGACACGCAATGCTCTTGCAAAGGTTTTAAATCAGCAACTTGAACTTCATGAGGCATCCCTCGACCGCATCAGCCTATTCTTCAAATCGCTGGGTCGCGAGATGCCGCCGTCAAATAAAATCCAGGCAATGCTTCCGAAAGGCACCTCACCACTCAATAATGATTGGGGCACAGCACCAGGAATTGAAGCGACAATCAGTAATTGCAGGATATTCGTCTTTCCCGGTGTTCCAAGGGAAATGATGCAGATGTTTAACCGCTACGTTCTACCGGCGATTCCCACGAATATCAAGCGATGCATATTGACGGAAACAATCAATACATTTGGAGCTGGAGAATCAACAGTTGCAGAGAAACTCGGAGACCTCATGCAGCGCGACCGAAATCCACTTATCGGAACTACTGTCTCCGGAGGCATTGTCTCGATCCGTATTCGAAGTGACTTTCCCGCGATTGACACAGCCAGGAGCCAGCTTGAGGCCACAGTGGATATAATACGAGGCAGGCTGGATGAACTTGTCTTCGGCCGCGGTAAAGACACATTGCAGGAAGTTGTCGGAACCCTTGCAAGATACCGGAAAAAGAAACTGGCCACAGCAGAAAGCTGTACAGGAGGCCTTGTGGCACGCATGCTGACCGACGTTACGGGATCGAGCGATTATTTTATCGGGGGCTGGGTTGTGTATTCAAACGATCTGAAAACCAGGGAACTTGGTATCCCTGTCGAACTTATCACAGAATATGGTGCCGTAAGTGAGCAGGTGGCATCAGCAATGGCTCTCCAGGCACTTCTAAAAGCTGGTTCCGATCTGTCTGTCTCTCTCACCGGCATAGCCGGCCCCGGCGGAGGAACACCGGCGAAGCCGGCTGGGACCGTATGGATTGGAATAGCAACCAAGAATGACGGCAAAGCGTCAGCGACTGCACAGCGATTTATTTTCCCAGGCGATCGATCCATTGTAAGGGACCGCGCAGCAAAAACAGCCCTCAACATGATGCGATTAAGCCTTACAAGAGGGTATACATAATACCGCAAGTAATAACCAGCCATACGAGAAAAGTTTCCAGGCGTATTTACTTATTCGGAACTGTAATTGTTCGTCCTATCCACAGGTTCTTCTCATATTCCAGCCATTCGAGGCTGCTGATCTCCGGTTGACCAGACGAGATTACGATCAGCCGATCCTTTGCACGCATTGCGTTACTCCAAGGCTTATAAGCAGCCCAGCCCCCGTGGTTGAATTGAATATTTCGAAGAACCTTGAGATTCTCCTCCGTCATTAAACCCGCTTCAAAGCCATACACATAACGCCACTTTCCCGATGGATACTTAAAAAAGAATAAATCAAACACATCCATCTGCGAATTATAAACAACGCCGCCATCGCCGGGAAGCCAGTCATTACCGATATTCTTACCCGCATCAGAACTTCCGGAATATAAATTTACACAATCCCCATATTTCACAGGAACGACCGCTCGGCTCCACCTTCCATCCAAATCGCCTGAAGCACTGAGTATCAACCCCAGGCATAATCCTGCAGGCAAAACAAGCCTGACTGAGAAGCTTTGCGACTTAAAAGACATCAGGATATCCTGAATGACAAAGGCCAACCAGAGTTGCGCAGAAGGCAAGCCCCATTCATTCCATAGCCTGCTCACATGCAGACCTCCAAGCCATCCAATTGCCGCTAAAGTTAGAAGGAAACGCTCTGCAGAGTCATGCAGCCAGACTTGCGTAACAACATACCGTACAAGGAAGACAAACCCTATAGCCAGGAGATAGATCAATCTGCCGGAATCAGGCTGAAATTCCCCTACCAGCATACGGGCCAAGGCACCGTTCCCAAATGATAAAAACGGGATCTCCAGCAACTGATAAAGATAGGAAAAAGGACGACCTGTAAACATCGCCCCGAGCAAAACGCCAACCAGCCAGCAACCACAAAACCTGACAGCATCACCTTTGCGACCCGAAAGAACAAATGCCATTACAAGAAGAATCCAGAGATACCACGCCGTACCATGTACGAACGTCGACAGGGCAATCAGCCCGATAGTTGCCGCCTGGAGCAATAAAGTTTTCCGCTCGTTACGACCCCACAATGCAAGCAACACCAGCAACACAGTCTCTGTCAAAAGATACGGTCGTCCACGGGTAAGTCGAAACATGTAATTTTCAGGCAGGGCGAGACATGCCAATAACATAGCCGCAACCCATGATTCAGGCCGCCGAAAAAATGGTACTGCAGCAACCGAAACAAAGATAAACAGCAAAGTCCACTCAACAAAAACCAATTGCTCTTTACCCATGCCAAAATACAAATGCAAGACGCTCAAAAACGCATGCCATCCAGGATGTTGATCCACAGACATACACTCGCGAAGAAGGACAATCTCGCCCCAACTTCTACCAGAAACCACTTTCGCCGCGTGGCGCAGGCAGTCATCAAACGGCAGAAACTGGAACCTTATAAATAAAATTGCAGGTATAATAAGAATTGATGCGTAAACAAGAAGACGGACACCTAGGGCCAGCACGTCATCGCGGGCAGACTGCTTAATATCATTTTCGTCTGACACAATACCCACCTATTATTCATGCGCATTCAAATAACGCTAAAGGCATTAAGAATCACGACAAGAACTATTTAACACGATTAGCTTCCAGGAAGCGCCCAATCGTCTCCTGCCCGTCAGAATTATCCGTCAATCCGCCATAACCTCTCATTCGTAATTCCGACAGCAAAGTCAACCAGTCCTGACCATCCCATGTCCGATGAAGTTTCAACCATGCCCGGAGTTTTCTGACAGGCAACTTTGGTTTGTTCTGAAAAACAGTCACTTAAGAAATATCCCGAAGAAATAAATGGCCACCGCACGGGTGTCCGCAAATTACCATCGTCAGCCAGCCCCAGTAGCACCTGCCGCGCGATCATTCTGATTCGCAACAGCAGCTTTCGCTGAATCATAAACAAAAGGTCCGCATCCCAGCACTTTGAGGTCCTTGTCCAGCAGGCAGAAAAATGGCACCGCGGCAACACCAAAATATTTCTTGCTTATCGAACAGTCAGAATCAATGACCAACCTGGTACCAGGCGTCTTCTGTTGATAAACATCACGAACCTTGTCTGCCGTTTGTCCAAAGCTCACTACTGCATAAGCCAGTTTGGCGGCTGCATAATCCTTCTTCAGGCGCTCCAAGTCATCGATAGCCTCCATGCTGAACGGGCAAGTAGTCGAGCCAAAGAAAATCATAACGCCAGTATCTCCGCATAAATCAGACAGGGAAACCGACGTTCCCTCTGCATTGGGAATATTAAAATCTTCGACCATATCACCCACCTTGACAGAAGGCTGGGTGTACATTTTTTTTGTGGCACCGGGAACTTCAGCAACCAGCTCCGCAACCATTGTCTTCACCTTGTCAGGCTCACAGCCACCGCTGAACCGGACAACACCCTCCCTATCCATGATGTAGAGAGTGGGATAAAAGAAAAAATCAAGTCGGTCGGCAATCTTCCTGTCCTGATCCACGACATATTCCAGGCTGGCCGCGATATCACCAGCTGGTTCAAGCACTTTCCCGGCAAGCGGCACATCAATCCTGCAAATCTTTACACCATCTTTTTTCGTCGCAGAAAATTCAGACAGGAACTTTGTGGCGGCCTCCGTTCCAGGGCAGCCAGCCATTCCAAGCAAAGCCACTACAACACTCCCCTTGCCATTCATTACAGGATCAGGAGGAGAAACCGGCTTATCGACACGAACAATCGGCTTTGTCTCATTAACTGCCGTATTACTACACGACACCGCCCCAATCACGAGGCCAAGAACACCAAAAAAGACAACTATATGACGTCCAATCTTTATAATACCATTAGGTTACTTCAGTGTGAACAAGTTCACAAGAAAACTTTTAGGGCTACGGTTGACAAACACAGCCACATGCTTCAAAATGATAAAAATAAAGGTTCAATTTGAATCCAGGCATTAACAGGGAGGCACCATATGAACGAGAAAATCCTGCTTCACACCCTGTTGGATAACATTCCTGATCACATCTATTTTAAAGACCTTGAGAGCAAATTCGTCCTCATAAATAAGGCACAGGCACGCACCCTGAAAGTAGCCCATCCTAATGATGCTATCGGTAAGACTGATTTTGATTTTTTTTCTGATGAACATGCAAAACAAGCCTATGAAGATGAGCAGAAAATCATTAGAACAGGCGAACCAATGGTTGCCGTCGAAGAAAAAGAGACATGGCCAGACGGATCAATAACCTGGGCTTCATCAACCAAGGTACCGCTGTACGATAGTCAGGGCAATATTATTGGAACATTTGGCATCTCGCGGGACATAACAGAAGTAAAGAAAGCTAGGGGTGCCATGGAAGAGGCAGAACGAAATCGTGTTATGCTTGAAAGCATAGGCGCTGTTTGCCACCACATGGGCCAACCTGCAACAGTTATCTTGACCACTTCAAACGTTCTCGAAAAGAGCCTGCAAAATGCCGACAAGTCCTTGTACGAAATGGCAAAGGATATTTCAGAAGCCGCCCAGGTACTTGGCGAAAAGCTCCACAAACTTAACGAGGTAAATTGCTACAAAACGGAAGAATATGTGAACGACATAAGGATAGTGGAGGTTTAACACAGGCAATCAATGGGCATGGCACCTTTTATCGTTAATTGTCTGTTGCTTTACCTTGTGGCTCCCCTGCTCTCTCAGGGCTTTGCTGCAGACTCTTTACAACATATCGATCCTGCGCCACCTCATTTTTTCCCAAAACCTCAGGACATCAAACAACCATCGGCAATAAAATATTCCTCTGGTTTTTGTTCCGGTAAACCGCAAAGTCTTACCAGTCTGGCAGCCACCAGTGACTGGCCGTGCTTCCTGGGCCCCTCACACGACGGAACCTCACCAGAAACAGGCATAAGGGACCATCTCAACCCACCTCCATCAGGACAAACATATCCGGCACCTCTCTGGTCGGTAACAAAAGGAGAGAGTTATTCAGCCCCTTCCATAAAGGGAAACAAACTCATCTTGTTCCATCGCCTGCATGAAAATGAGGTTATCGAATGCCTTGACGCCATCAGCGGGGATCTTTATTGGTCATACAACTATCCGACCACATACAAGGACCGATTCAATTACCTCAATGGCCCACGCGCTTCCCCTGCAATTGACGAGAATCACGTTTATACCTGCGGCGCGCAGGGAATGCTTCACTGCTTCGATCTCAACACTGGGCACCTGTACTGGAAGAGAAATCTTCTCAGGGAATTCGAGGCCGATGAAGGCTTCTTTGGTTTCACTCCTTCTCCTCTTATTGAAAAAGAAATACTGATACTGAATATTGGCGGAAAACGCGGCGGAACCGTTGTAGCCTTGAATAAGTATAAAGGTACACTTAAATGGCTCTCAGACAATCACTGGGACAGAAGTTATGCCACACCAGTTGTTTCTACAATGCACAACAAAAGGATTCTCTTTGTATTTGCCGGAGGAATGTCAGATCCGCCCGTCGGTGGCTTGCTCGGTATTGACCCGGAATCAGGCAAAATCCATTTCAGTCACCCCTGGCGAAGTCCTCGTTATTTCTCCGCCAACGCATCTTCTCCCGTCATATCAGGCAACCGTATTTTTGTATCTTCTTCATATGACATCTACGGAGCAATGATTGAAATTCAGCAGGACATGACAGATAAGCTAGTGTACAAAACAAGGAATTATGCATCACACTGGATGACCCCCATCCTGCGTAATGGACATCTCTACGGTTTCTTCAACAACATCCTGGTCTGCATGGAATGGGAAACTGGCACCCTTGTCTGGAAACAAATTCTTAAACAGGTTGAGAACGATAACGAAGTCGAAAGCCGGAAATCCCTGCCCGGCAGGAAATTTGGTGCCGACCAGTACAGGGAGCCGCCGGGCAAGCAGGGTTTCGGGTTTGCTTCCCTGATCTGGGCAGACAATCATTTTATATGCCTGGGAGAAACGGGACTGCTGGCATGGCTGGATCTTTCTCCGAAGGGATGCCGCATTATCTCATCCTGCAGGCTCTTCACCGCATCCCAGACATGGACAGCACCTGTACTGAGCAAGGGTTTGCTCTACATCAACCAGAATCTTCCAAGCGAAAACTCTCCATCCCGGCTGCTGTGTTACGATCTTCGATAAACTTCATTCGGAAAGTTTCAGGACCAATCCACGTTCAACTTGGCTTCTTTCGTGATTTTTCGGGGTAGTACCTGTTAATTATCCCAGCCGTCTCCTTAAGCCATTTTTTCCTTTGCCTCTCTGTACTGGCAACCACAATATTGAACATTCTCCGGTAAAACACCCGAACACCGCAAAGACCAAACACGCAATCCTTCCATATCCTCTCAAGAGGATCTCCAAAAGCTCTTTTCTCTCTTCCGGATTTGGTATTGGAAGTGTTGAATACAATTGCCGATCGCGCCTTCAATAATCCTCTCGGAACCCCTTCCCCCTTGTCACCCCCTACAAATTCGTATGCAACCCCTGGCCGAATAACCCTGTCAATCCAGCCCTTTAGAATTGCCGGAGGCTGTCCCCACCAGTTCGGGTGGACAATGACTATGCCGTCCGCAAATGAAATCTGCTCGCAATGTTTTCGAACACAAGCCGTCAGCCTGGCTTTCTTGTAAAACTCAGAATGACACAAAAGAGGATCAAACTGTTCATCATACAGATCGTGAAAAATGATCTGGTGGCCGTTCTCAGCAAGAGTGTTAATGCAAGTCAGCGCTATTGCATGGTTGAAACTGCCCTTGTCCGGATGCGCCAGAATTACCACCACTTTCATCTCTGTACCTATTCCTTCTTGAATTTTATCACCCGAAACGACGTGAAATGGCCCCAATGCTCTTCATTGCCCGGCCCCTGGTAAACCTGCAGACTCACCTTCGGTTCGCCCTTTACGGGGAGCATGCATTCACCGGCATCTTTCCACACCTCACTGCCGGAAGGACGGTACTGCCCGCGCAGCTTGTCACCCGCAACAAGGAACCTGACATCAAGTGTGAATGACTGAACAGGAATTTTTGCAATCGTCCTCGTCTTGTCCGCCTCTTCACGCCCCATGACCAGGCACAGAACCTTGTCCACCTGTTCCAGGCCTATCTTGACCATGTTACTGTCGTCGTAGTACCAGACAAGGTCGATTTGCTCATACTGTGCTGTCGGCCTGTTCGAAACAGTTACCGAAACTTCAACAGGTTGTTTTGCCGGATCAGGTACCGCGTGAACAATTACGTTCTTCGCATTATTCGCCCCACCCCACATGTTGCCGGGTTGAATCCGCATCTCCAGCCCCTTTTCAGTCAAGCGCCAGCCCTTTGGATCCTCCCGCACCCACGACCACCCATCGCCCAGCTTTCCATTGAAATCATCCCTGAAGATGACGTCATTGTCCCGAGCCATCATGCTTGGAGCACAAAACATCAATACCAACACAGTAACACTGAATATCTTCATATCGATCATCTCCTTGCTCTGTATTAACTACAATACCCCACGATCCTGACAACTGTCAAATTTCCATGGAATAACAAAAATCATGTAACCTTTCGTCATCAACTTTGGTATATATGCATGAGAAAAACGAGGATTCTATGAAGCAACATTCATTTCGCATGTTCCGCGTAAAGACCATTCTGTATGCAACCGCATACCTGGTCGCATTTTCCCTGAACACCATTCGCGCCGACGAAAAGGTCAACGCACAACTGCGTGCACTTTTCCCGAAATACGACTCCGACAGGAACAGCGTTCTGTCGCAGGATGAACAGGCGAAGGCGGCTGAATCCGTCAAAACACTGCACGGCAGGTCCTGGGAACGCCAGGTCCAGGCACTTTTCAAGTCTGCAGCTGACTCGCATGGATCGGTCAGTTCCGCCAGCTGGCTCAAGGAGGTTGAAAAATACGGCAAGCAGAGTATACCACCGAAGCAGACATTACGAATTGCCATGAGCGATGGCATTCACCTGGCAACAGACGTTTATCTTCCTGCTGGCAAAGGACCATTTCCAGTCGTCCTAACGCGTACCCCGTATGGCCGCAGCGGCAAGAACAAAAGTGAAACAGGTGAGAGATTCACACGGAACGGATGTGCCTATGTGGTGCAGGATATGCGCGGACGCTTTGACTCTGAGGGCGAAAGCATTCCCTTTAATGGATGCGGATGGAGTGAACATAAAGATGGTATTGAGACACTGGCATGGATACGAAAACAACCATGGTGTAACGGCAAAATCGGCACCATCGGAGGATCAGCCTGTGGCATTACACAAAACCTTATGGCTGGCGCAACCGCTGAATATTGGCCAGATGTTCAGTATATCAATGTTGCAGCAGCCAGTCTCTACCATGACGCTGCTTATGTAGGCGGCGCATTGCGTAAATGTCAGGTTGAAAACTGGAGCACTAACAATAAATTCGACCCGAAGGCAATCCAGCTCATGCGTGACCACCCCTGCTATGACAGTTACTGGCATCAATTCGATACAACCCGCAAATTTGCAGCCATGAAAAGCCCGGCCATTCACGTCGGAGGCTGGTTCGATACATTTGCGCAAGGCACCATCGATGCATTTACAGGCAGGCAGCATCAAGGTGGAGAAGGCGCTCGTGGCTGTCAGAAACTGGTAATGGGACCTTGGTGTCACAGTGGCTTTCGCAAGGAAGGCGTAGGAGACTTGGTCTTCCCTAACGCCCAACATCCTGACAAATATTCATGGGAACGCCTCTTCGAGTATTACCTTCTTGAGTTCGACAATGGAATAAAAAACGAGCCAGCTATTTCGTACTATACCATGGGCGATACATCAATAAAAGACGCCCCGGGAAACGAATGGCGATCTGCCGACAACTGGCCCGTTCCCGCAAATGATACTGCCTTCTACTTTCACGCGGATAAAAGGCTTTCAGGCGCGTACCCTGCGCCCGGAAACATTTTTCTCGAATACACATTCGACCCGACCAACGCCTGCCCGACCATTGGCGGGAAGAACCTCACCATCGATCGCGGCCCGCGCAACCAGAAGCCAATCGAAAGCCGCAGCGACGTGATACTTTTCACGAGCCCGGCGCTCAACGAGCCCGTCGAGGTAACCGGACGGGTAAAGGCGAAAATATTCATTGAATCATCCGCTGTTGATTCCGATCTCTCGGTACGGCTGTGTGATGTCTATCCTGACGGCAGGAGTTTTGAAATGGCGGAAGGAATGCTGC
>Ga0156394_1311_pt3 | contig 23921 bp, 18 predicted proteins | sample RifOxyA3_FD_108038 | JGI IMG/M metagenome (GOLD analysis project Ga0156394, IMG submission 108038) | Lentisphaerae bacterium RIFOXYA12_FULL_48_11 | reverse complement strand
ACATAGCATTTGGCCTTGTTGAAAGAAAAACACCCAGAACAGAAATAAAGTCGCGTGTGGACAAGACATTGCACCGCGTAGGTCTGGAAGGACTTGGCACACGCATGCCTGGCCAGCTTTCCGGAGGCCAGCAGCAACGCGTCGTCCTCGCCCGTGCGCTGGTTCTGAACCCGGACATAATGCTTCTGGACGAACCTCTTTCAAATCTCGATGCCAAACTGCGGGCTGAGATGCGGGAGGAAATCGAAAATCTGCACAGGGAAACGGGCATAACCTTCATCTATGTAACCCACGACCAGACTGAAGCTCTTTCACTTGCCGACCGTCTTGTCGTTATGCATGACGGAAAAATCTCCGCCCTTGGCACACCGCTTGAACTGTACCACCGTCCTCCCAATACTTTCTGTGCCGATTTTCTTGGTGAAGCCAATCTTATCCCGGGCCGCATTACCGGCAAAGATGGCGATTTCTACATTATCGAAACAGTTTTCGGATTGTGGATTGCTGCAAGTACACCAGGAAAAAGAATCGAGGACGGAACTGCGGTGGAATGCCTGGTACGTCCCGAGAATATCCGGACGGTAAAGCCCGATGGCGATTCGAACCAAATTGAAGCTGCCGTAAAGTCTTTACGGCTCAACGGTTCAACCGTTACAGCCATTCTTCAGGCCGGCGGCATAAACCTGCGGTCCACCCTGCTTAACGAATACGCCGTAAACCTCAAAGCCGGCACAAATACGACCTGGCATATTTCGCCGGCAAATACCATTGCAATTGTGAAAACGTAAAGAAACAGTACTCGTAAATCTATGCGGCGAACCGGAAACAACTATATTATGCTGTCAATGATCTTGGCATTCCTTGCCATTTTCCTCGTCTGGCCAATGGCTTATGTTTTCAAACGTTCATTCATTGATGCCAAGGGCTTCACGCTATTCTACTTTGGCAGCCTTATTTCCGATCCACTCCAGATGGAAGCCATATGGACAAGTTTCTTCATCGCTGTATTTGTCACGATTGTCAGCATTATGATCGCATCACCCATGGCGTGGCTTGTGGCACGCAGGTCGTTTCCCGGGAAAACACTGATTTCCGCCTTCATACTCCTGCCGATGATACTTCCTCCATTCGTTGGAGCAGTAGGAATGAAAATGATTTTCTCACGCTGCGGAGCGCTCAGTACACTGCTTATGAATCTTGGGGCAACTGATGAGCCTATCGACTGGTTGGGCGCATATCCACTGTTCGGCGTTGTTCTTCTCGAGGCTCTGCATCTTTACCCAATACTCTACCTTAACCTGGTAGCATCATTTGCCAACATCGATCCTTCTCTGGAAGAATCTGCCGCAAATCTCGGTGCAACACCATGGCGCATTTTCAGACGCGTCATTCTTCCTCTCGCCGCACCAGGGATATTTGCCGGTACAATAATCGTATTCATCTGGTCCTTCACAGAGCTGGGGACCCCTCTCGTCTTCGGAATGCGGCGCGTCCTTCCTGTAATGATTTATGACAGCGTCAGCGAGGTAGGCACCAATCCGGCCGGTTACGCGCAGGTTGTTCTGCTTCTCGTCGTCGCGGCCGCCGGCTTCTGGATCAGCAAGCGTCTCACAGGAAGCGGCAAAAACATTGCCACACTTGGCCGCATCACAGTTGTCAGAGAAGAAAAGAAAATGTCGGCAGGGCAAATGCTGGCTGTTTATGTCTTTTTCGGGCTGGTGATCTTCGTTTCCGTTATTCCACATATCAGCGTTCTTATGCTGGCTTCAAGCAGCAGGTGGTTTCTGACCGTACTGCCTGAGAATTTCACCGCAGAATTCTTCAAACGCGCGGTTGGATCTGAAGTGACACAAACCGCTCTTCTAAACAGCCTTTCGTTGTCGTTATGCGCTTCTATAATAGACCTGTTCATCGGCTTTACAATTGCATGGCTCTGCGTCAGGCGCAGAATAATAGGGGCCGGGCTTCTGGATACGCTTGCCATGCTACCTCTTGCAGTACCCGGCATTATTATCGCCTTCGGTTACCTGGGTTGCTTTGGAGGATTCCTTAACGACCGTTTCAGCTTTCTCAATCCACGTGTAAACCCCATGGCATTGCTTGCTGTCAGTTACGCCATCCGACGGCTACCGTACATGGTACGAGCAGCACATTCCGGCCTCGAACAGACAAGCCCGGTATATGAGGAAGCCGCAGCAAACCTGGGTGCCTCACCTCTAAGAGTTGTACTTCGTGTTACCTGCCCCTTGATCGCTGCAAATCTTCTGGCGGGTGGTATACTTTGTTTTGCATTCTCAATGCTTGAGGTCTCGGATAGCCTTATACTGGCACAGGCAGATCAATATTTCCCGATCACCAAGGCAATTTACGCACTGATGGACAGCCTTGAAAACGGCGCCAATATTGCATCGGCACTTGGTGTCTGGGGAATGGCTCTCCTCGCCGCAGCACTCCTCTGGGCATCCTTTCTGCTCGGCAAACGACTCGGCCAGATGTTCAGAATCTAGAAAAGAGCATTCAGAATCGGGTTTAAACCTTTCTTAATCCTGTGCTTTCTTATTTTGTGCCTTGGGAGATTCCTTCCACCTTCACTACTTTCTCCAGGATTGGACCGCCTATATCCTTTCCATCAAGCTCGATAACCACACGCGAAGGAAGAGGCTCAAGTATCGTGTTAGTGCCGACAGGATATCCTGTTTCGATTTTAAGGTTACCATCTTTGCCAACTGCAGAAATACGTATCATGTTATTAGCAACCGATACGCTACCCGGGGCCGTCACAAACTCTTTTCTCCATGACTCAAACTCTGTATCGGTTTTCAAACCACCGCCAATTCTGACCAGGAATACCGCGCCCGCACCCTTGACATCTGGAACCTTTTCACTTCCCTCGTAGTGAGTTACAGTCAATCTGACAGCACCATTCTGATTCGCGTCATCGACAAACTCGATCTTCGCCGATTTATCGCCAACCCCTGAAATCCATGGAACCCTGACCCCAACCGCCGCCGTTCCCTTCCGCAGGAAAAGCGGTTCACCGCCATTAACCGGAATCGCAAACTGTTCCTTGTTCTTGAATTCAACCTTCTTTTCTCCTATCCAGAAACCATCGGCATTTCTCGGCATGACAAAATGCGATTTCAGCACTGTCGCTTCATCAAGCATTGTTTCTTTCCTGTACAAAACCAATCCAACAGCATCCGTTGTCCGCTGTGCAGCGGCCCAGAAAGGACGCATGTGGAGAGTCTTGCTGTGAGGCCCCTTCCCTTCCTGAACCTTTATCTTTCCATATGGGTCGTTACGGCAATCTGGAATAAAATAACACCTTGGCGTATCCGTATCACACGCAAAGTCAACACACAGCGGCATATCCATGTTGTGATAATTTGCCGATGCTGATCCCATGGAGACATCCTGCATGACATAATGGGTACGCGACTGTACCTGATCCGGCCCCCACGCCTGTCTTACAAGCCGCGGAAACTGTGTACGATTTATTTTGAAAAGTTTTTCAGATGGCCGCCAGCGAGCAAGAACAAGGTAAATAGATTCGGCACCACCCTCAGGTTTACCTTGAATCCAACCGTTGTACCATAGATGGTTAGCAAGCCCACCCTTAGCACGCAAATAATCATAATCGCGGCTGTGCGGGCCGCCAAGCCGTTCAGAGCCAGGAAACCAGTTAAGGGCAATATCAGTCCAAAACACTTCGAGCATCGCACTCGCCTGTTTCCGCCCGGTCTCGCGTCTGCAATACGCTTCGAGCATGAGAAGATCATCGAGATCGACCCTGTAGTATGTCGGGCTGCCATATTCATAAATACCCGATTCAAGGGTACGTCGGACAATACCGTCGAACCGCCGGTAACCTTCATCTGCAACAGCAGTCATTTCCAGTGCCTCACCTAGAAGGATCAGGTTGGCAGCATTCATCAGCGCAATATTCGTATAGGTATCGCGCACCTTGTGCCGCATACAGCCTTCAACCGCATAATCAAGAACTTCACACAAAATCTTTCTGGACTTTTCAGGCAGTCTGTCGCGATGCTTTATCCAGATCAGTGATGCACTCTGCATGCAGAATTCCACAGCATTGTAATCTGTCACACCTTCTGTCCACCAGTACCACCTGAAGTTACCATATCCCCTGCTTGCCTTGTCTCGATCCTGCATCCTTGCACCAATCTCAAAAAGTTTTTCAAGACGTTCGGGATGAATCCCTGCCTCACAGAGGGCAAGGGCCGAGGCAAACAGTTCACGGCACCCCAGGTTATCAGGCAGTGTATTTGCTTTTGTCCAGGTTCTTTCAACACCGCTTACGGAATAATCCACAACCTCTCTTGGCTCCGGCAGTTTTAACGCGTGGTCCTGAGCAGGAAGGAAATGCAGCAAGCACAACCACACTGTCACGGCAGTAAAAAAACTCAACGACTTATTCCAGTCTGAAAGATTTTTTCTCATAAAACTCCAATTGTTTTCCAGGTGTCCGCACCTGTCTCAATCGTTACAACTTCTGGAATTCTAGTTATTTATTGCACGCTGGATGGCGGCAAGAGCCTGTTCTTTACCCTGCTCAACAGTCAACTTCTGAGCCCACTCGTTAACTGCATTACGATCCACATGTGCCCACTGAAAAGCAACATTAGAAACCACGTTATTTCTTACTTCACCACACGGCATTTGCTCAACAACATCTGCCGCCGCCGTTGGATCTGTCCGTGCCAGAGCCATAGCAATAGTGGCCTGAGCATCAACATGTTTTCCGGCATCAGTCAATTGATCAGCCCAAGCTAATACGCCTGTGTTGTCTTTCTCTGTCCAGTTCCAGATAATTGTCCGGAGAGTTACGTCCAGTTCCCTGCCTTCGGGCATCTGCTGAATAACCCAGGCTGCGGCACCCGCGGGATCATCTTCCGCCCAGCGAAGGGCTAAGGAATGCATAACAGCATCACGCTCCGACCCATCAGGAACCTGCTCCGAAAGTGAAATGGCAACCGACAAATCCTGATTAAGAATCTCTGAAACAGACATTTTCTCCGGTTTAGCATTTTCAGTGGTCTGCCCATCAGACAGAGACTGATCACCCATGGCACTACCTCCCGCAACTTTCCCAGCAGTACTCTGACCCCCAGAAACGAGTAACTGTGAAATCGAATAGAGAGCGCATTCCCTTCCCCGACATTCAGCAAGTTGACTTACCCATATCCTGGCATTATCCGGTTCTTTTTTAGCCCAACGGATAAGAAATAGCTGAAAGTCAGGTATCATCCCCAAACCACCAGGCAGATTCTCGGAAAGCATGGACACAGTTTCCCCGGAATCGCTGCCCGTAAGAAATGCAGCTATTCGCTTCAAAGTCGGATCATTTGTATAACCGGAAGGAAGAGCTTTGGCCCACTCAGACGCACGCGCTTTGTCATCTGCTTCACTCAATACCATTGCAATATTATAAAGCGCATAAGTGTAGCCGGAATCTTTTGGCAGATTCCACGCCCACGCAATTGCCGCGTCTATGTCTTTTCGCGCCCAATGCCACGCGATTGCGCCTTTAGTCAAATTACATGAATTGAAGTCTTTCAGGAGGGCGAGTCCCTTCGCTGCCGATTCAGGATCAATACCTGCCCATTGATCAAACAAGGCCTGTAAAGCGCTGTCACGCCCTTGTTCAGCAGAAAGCGATTGAACCCATGCGAATGCTTTCTGTACGTCTTTTTCAATCCATTGCCGCAACACATAATGTATTAGGAAAGATCGATCTCCACCTTTTGGCAGTTTTGTCACTACCCAGCCGGCACAGGCAGAAGGATCAAAATCAGCCCAAGCAGAAAGAAATGAGCGCACCATTTTCCATCCCGGCTTCATTTCCAGAAGCATTGCCAGGGCCTTATCCATTTCACGCGCAGAGAGCGTTTGGACAATACTGCTTACCATCCTGACATCTTCATCCCGGAAAGCCTGCATCAGCCCCTTTACTTTTTCAGCATCCAGAACTTCATCATGCAACTTTCCAGAAACCTGCCATGGTCCATCAGTAACACCTCCCTCCGTTACCGGCCCATTAAGGGAGATGACACCACGACTCTTTATTATCAGTAAAATCGCAACGAAGAGCGCTGTCGCACATATAAGGAATATCCAGGGAGCAGACTTATTCACCATTTAATCCTTACTTTGTTTTTACCCTGTAAAATCGTTGGGTTGCCAAAGCGGGACCGGGAACCGTTATAGAGCCATCATCGATCCAGGAATGCCGGCCAACACGCCCCTCGATATTCGCAGCAACCGTCCATGACTGAGTATCAACAAGATTACCGGAATACTGAACCTGATAAGTAAAAGCCGCATCACCATCCCACATCATTTGTATTCCATTGGTAACTTGAAGAAAGTTTTCGAGTACTGTTGCCTGTTCGAAGATATCCAGCGAAACATAGTAATCTGCACAGACTGTAGAGCCATCATAACCGGTTATCTTTACGTAATAATCTCCGGGCTCCAAGCCTGCCTCGTAGATGGCGGAAAAGTACCAGTTATTACCATCATCATTTGTTTCAACAAACTGCAGGGCGCCACCCACATCACGATAAAGAGTCAACACGGTATCCCCATCGCTCTGGTTGAGAAAAGGATTGATTGTGTCAGTCATTATCAGCACATTCGCCCTGTTTGTCAGACTGAACTTTACGTGGTCTGTATCCCCTGCCGGATAGATCGTATGAAGAAGCTGGTCACCTGACTTGATAACTGGCACACTATTGGTGGAGTCATCTGACTCATACGGATCTGCAGCAAAAGTCTCCAAAAGAAGCTGATACGACGAGACTTCATCACCAAATTCATCATTCACCTTGATCCAGTATGTGCCGGCTACAAGTTGGGTTGAAATATGAGCTGTTGAATTCGTGTGGTAACTATATCCAATCATACCGCCACCGTTCCAAAGTGAAAGTTCGAGGTAACCATCCAGTTCACCCATGGTCCTGATATCAACATCCGTTGCTGACAACAGCGTGAATGTTACCCAGTCCAGATCACCTGCGGGATAAAGTGTTTTGTACTGCATTTCTCTCGGAATAATGAGCCTGGCATTGGTATTTGTATTATCGCTTTCATAGCTGTCAGACATATTCAAGACTGCAAAATGCAAACTGTAGTAAGGTATGGCAGCATTGTTCGAACTCTCAACTCTTACAAAATATGTCCCCGAAGAAAGGGTTCTTGTCAGATAAGAATAACCAGGACAACCCCATCCGTCCTGGGCAATCAGGTTGGTTCCTGAATTGTACAATCGCAGCCACGTTCCGGTAGTTCCAAGAACACTAAAACGAATCTGCGCAGAACTGCTGGTAACCGCAATTTTTGCCCAATCAAAGTCTGCAGAAGAACTCAAAGAACGGTACTGAATCTCACCGTCTGTAATCCATGCCGCACCTTCCGGCGTATCATCGACCTCGTAGATATCCCATACAGATTGAGTGGCCGTAAGCGCTGCATGGGCATTTATACGGCCAAAGCCGTACTGCTGACTCCAGGAAACGTTGTAAGGCCAGGCATCAGCATCAATCTTATCACAGGTCGACTCCAGAATACGGCGCACCTCAAGACCATTCAGCGACGGAGATCTGGTCACCACAAGTGCCGCCGCACCCGCCGCGAGGGCATTTGCATAAGATGTCCCTATGACCCAGGTATAGTCGTCGGCAGAATAACCACTGGCACCGATTCTGTCAGTAGTAAGAAGTCGAGACACATCATCAGCACTCCCGTCTCCACTTCCACCACCGGGGCATACAATGTTCAACGAAGGTCCATAGTCACCGAACCATGGTCGTTTGTCATAACCAGAACTGCCGCCAACCGTCAGAACCTCGGGGGCCGTTGCCGCATCGGTATTATATCTTCTAAAAACCCCATCATTCCCCAGGGCACAACAAATGACACAGCCTTTGCCGCCACGCCCATGTACAAGCGCATAGTCGAATGCATTATAAATAACATCATCCGGATTCAGATAATAGCTGATAGCAATCACATCGGCGAACTGCGCAGCATATTCTATGGCATCTGCCCAGTCAGAACTTGTTACGGAAGCACCTGCAATCCGTATCGGAATGAATCGACAACCTCCAGCCATGCCAACAACCCCTGTTGTCCCATTGTTTACAGCAGCGGCAATTAGGCCCGCCATTACAGTCCCATGATTATCATCTGCATCCACCGGGGAAGGATTGTTGTTACCTTCCACAAAATTCCACCCTCGCCAGTCGTCAATATACCCATTACCGTCATCATCAATACCATTGCTTTGCTTGCCCCCTCCATACTCGCCAGAATTGATGAAAATATTTGGAACTAAATCAGGATGCGTAAGGTCACAGCCGTCATCCAGAACAGCTATGGCTACTGTTGAGGTTCCCATAGTAATATCCCACGCTTTCTCGGCACACATGTCACGGTTGATCATACACAATGGCTGACCGGTATTGTGAAGGTACCATTGATTGGTGAAACTGGAATCAGAAGGCAGAAACTTGGGTCGTTTTTGCTGCCGGTAATTTACTTCAGCCCAGACAACATTGTCAGCTCCTGATAAAGCCTCCGCCATGCGAACTGCATCATTAACACAACCCATTCGTAGAGTAACCCTGCCGGCGCGGCGACGGTCAGGTATAAACTCAACAATATTCGTAAATGATGACAGTGAAGCCTTAACATCCGCGCGGTTTATTGCCGGCGCGAACTGAACACACACTTCAGACGTGGGTGCTGAATATTTACGTGCAAAAAATGGCATACCCCTCTGGCCATGAGCAACAGAAACCTGCCCGTTGGCTGAGCTTACATTAGCCGAAGAACCATTCACTTTCGTCTCGAAAGATCCGGCATCTGCCATACAAGTCGTCATAATCATTGCCGTCCAGATCAGCAATGAAAAAGCACTCCACCGAAAATTGCAGTTAAAGACCCATTTCATAGGTTATTTTCTTAAGAATAACATTTGCAACATACAGTGTCGACCGATTTACCTGACGCAATTCCCTATAAACCAGCAACAATGAAAGTTGACAAATCACCAGGAAAATAGTATTTTACATTCAAAGAATGAGACTTAACTCACAATACTTCAAACAGAGTTTTCTATTAAGCATCAAATGTTCTGTGGTTTTACTTTTTGCAGCAGTTTTTTTATTTCCAGCAATCGCAGCTGAAAGCCGCAGTGGTACCCGGCGACAGATTAATCAGGCAGTAAAAACCGACTTGCCTGGCCAGGACAATAAATGCCAGAGCTACGACCAAAAAGCACAGTTGGCAATTAACATCAGCTTTTCGAAGGAATCAGGCAAGACGGTAACAGATCAATATGGGACCTGTTATAATGTTTTTGGCTACAGCCATTTTGAAGAAAAGATTTATCCTTCTGCATATTGGGGTGTGTTCCCCCTCTACTTCTTCGGAGATAACGTTGGTGTCACCGTTTCGGTTGTAAACCAGAGCACTTCACGAAAAGCTAAATTGCTTCTCCGAACAGAATGTTATTGTCTTAACACCGATGGAAGCAACGGCGCAAAACTCATGACTCCACGCGAAATTGAAACAACGGTAAATGCAGGCGAATCCAAGACAATCGATGCATCTTTCGAAACTGAATACACCCCTGAAGCAGATTCAGGCCTGGATAGGCTACTGATAAAGGTGTACAATGCGCCACTTGCAGATGGCGACGGAGAACACACCGTAAAGGGCGAAATAAACATCAATCCTAACAACTCCACAGACAACCAGTTTAATCTTACTCTGGCAGACGGCAGCGCCATTACCAGGGACACCCTGAGCGAGGCATCCACATCAGGCTTCAGCGGATATGCCGGAACCGCAAAATGCGTTGTTGTAAAACCAAAAGGGAGCGGCAACCAGAATTCCCTCATTCTTGACGGCAAAGAATATGTCATCTCAAACGCAGATACTTACTCCATTTCCAGCGACCAGATGACCGTCAACTTGTATAACGATCATTATCAGTCCGACGGTAAAGCAATGGGCCACTGGTTGATAGGAATCGATGCAAAGAATGCCAGCATCACTCACACCCCAGATGGCCAACCAAACAGCAAAGGCAATCCTGACGACCTGATAGTGATTAAGGAAGCAATCTTCTGTCCACCAGCCTTCGAAGGTGACTTGTGGCAATCTGTTTCAGATCTTCTGAACCAGTAACACGAACTACTAAACACCTGCCCTATTCCCTGCAACATCTTGCTTTTTCCACATGAATGGAGTTCCGGTTCTAAGATTGACTACAATGTACGAACTTACTACCCTCCCTCCTTATTTGTGTAATACCCAGCATAACCAAAAGGAGAAAAAAATTATGACATCAGTTGAATCAATAAAGGCAGTTGTGTTCATGCTTCTGGCCGTCGGCCTCACTGTAACAGCGGCAAAAAACACTATTGCCCAGGATAAGGCGAAACGTTGTGTGGTAGTCTGGTCAGAAGGAACAGCCCCAAAAAATGTTTATCCTGACGACATAAATGGCGCTATTGTTGAAGGCCTCAAGGGTAAACTCGAAGGATGGGAAATCGTCAAGGCCAGCATATCTGATCCTGATCAGGGAATTCCTGATGCCCTCCTTAACCGAGCCGATGTCCTTGTCTGGTGGGGACACAAAAAACACGGGGAAGTCAAAGATGAACTTGTCACCAAAATAGAGAAAAGGGTTAAAGATGAAGGCATGGGTTTCATCTCTCTTCACTCCGCCCACTTTGCCAAGGCAAATATTAAGTTGATGAGCATTGCCGAAACCAAGAAAGAACTCTTTGATAAAGTTCAGCCCAAGAACCGTGTTGCCGCCTGGGGTGCATATAAAGGCGATACGACAACACTTAAAGTCACAGTTAAAGACGAGAACCATCCCATAGCGAAGGGAGTTGCAAAAGAATTTACTATCCCGAATAGCGAACGTTACAGTGATCCCTATGCCGTACCGGAAGCCAAATCGATAGTATTTGAAGGTGTATTTGACGTCAAAGACGGAAGTAAAGATACGTCACAACAGGGATTCACATGGGATATCGGCAAGGGCAAAATGTTCTACTTCCAGCCTGGCCATGAAACTAATCCAATTTTCTTCGATGAAAACGTCCAGAAAATCATGGTAAATGCAATTCTTTGGGCTGCACCTGACAAAAAGTAGCATCAAATCTTGATTAAATAGATAAACAGGCGGCATTCAAATGCCGCCTGTTTGTTATCAGACAACCAGATGTAAAAGCTTTACTGTTTGTACCAAACATTTAAAATGTATGATAAGTCTTAGTACAGAAGGAAATAAAGCATGAATTCCAGGATCTTGATGATTTTGACGGGAATTGCAGGTGTTATTCAGTCGATATGTTATTACACTCAACTCCCGGAGAAAGTAGCCTCACACTTTGGCCCCTCAGGAATTCCGGACAGCTGGATGCCACGACTTGCAAATCTTTGCGTATCCTTAGCAATCTTCATTGGAATGACAGTAATGATGTTCTACACACCAAAGCTGATGACAATCCTGCCGGCCCGTTTTGTTAACCTTCCAAATAGAGACTACTGGTTGGATCACAATCGGAAAAAACAGACAATTCAAGATATTACCGAACGTATGTCCCTTTTTGGCCTTGCGATTAATTCATTCTTTATATTCATTACACACTTGGTCTTCAAGGCAAACTTAGCACAACCGGTAAAACTTGATGAAAATGCTGTACTGATGGCGCTGGGTATTTTCATGCTGTTTCTAGCCGGATGGTTATTCGCATTCATTCGCCGCTTCCGGAAAACAACGTCTAAAGGCCATTAAAAATAATATAAGCAGTAACTTTATTAATGCCTTGGCAAAAAAACTGCAAAATTAATAAGGTTAAAACTTTCCGGCAAAATGACAGACACTGAAATGATCTTGGCCACAAATCTTTACTGCAGGCACTTCCTTTGAACAAATATCCTTCGCGCGATGACAACGCGGATGAAAAGGACAACCTGGAATTCTTTCTGTTGCAGAAGGAACATCCCCTTCAAGCACAATCCGACTACTGCCCTGTGTTCTTGATTTCAACCCCTTGTCAACATCGGGAACAGCAGACAGTAATGCCTCCGTGTAAGGATGGGAAGGTTTGGCAAAGAGATCCATTGCCGGCGACAATTCCACAATCCTGCCGAGATACATAACCAGAATCCTGTCACACATATACCTTACAACAGCCAGATCATGCGCAATAAACAAATACGAAAGATCCCTGTCTTTCTGCAAATCCTTCATCAGGTTCAAGATCTGGACCTGCACAGAAACATCCAATGCCGAAACTGGTTCATCGGCGATGATCAGAACGGGGTTAAGTGCCAACGCACGTGCTATTCCGATCCTCTGGCGCTGTCCGCCACTGAACTCATGTGGATACCTAGCCGCATATCCGGCATCCAGCCCAACAGACCTTAAGAGCTCAGTCACGCGCGACGAACATTCATCAGCAGTTTTAACTAGTTTGTGAACCTTCAAGACTTCGGCAATACCATTGCCAATGGTTATTCTAGGATTAAGAGAACCAAACGGATCCTGAAAAATCATCTGCGTTCTCTGCCTGAACAGTTTCAACGATTTTCCGCGCAATGCAGTCACATCCTGTCCATTAAAATGAACCCCTCCCTCTGTGACAGGAACCATTCTGACTATAGCATTACCGATGGTACTCTTACCACACCCGCTTTCACCAACCAGCCCGAGAATCTCACCTTTCTCGAGAGTCAGGCTAACGCCATCAACTGCGCGTAACTCCACGGCATTCCCAAAACGGTCACGTGCTTTGAAGTATACTTTAAGGTCTTTTATTTCCAGTAATGCCACAACTATATATCTCCATATTCCTGCCTAAATCCAACCAGCATCTACTCGTTACTCAATTGCGAAGACTGCGTAGACATCCTGCTATTTGAATCACAAGGGAAAATAGCACCTCACGGAATGACACTTTTCGTCACTCTTTATCTTTGGTTCCTTCTGTTTGCAGACATTCTGAACCCTTGAACAACGTGGTGCAAATTTGCATCCTTCAGGCAGATGCGCAGGGTGAGGCACCGAACCGGGAATTCCTTTCATCCTGTCCGGCTTCTCGCCCGTTTTGCCTTCAGCCCCCAACCGTGGCACAGCGTCCAGCAAACCCCTTGTATATGGATGAGCCGGACTGGAAAGCACATCTTCCGTCAGGCCTGACTCAACAACACGCCCTGAATACATCACATAAACCGAATGCGCCGTATCTGCAACCAGACCAAGATTATGTGTTATCAGGACGACCGCCATTTTTAATTCTCTCTGGAGAGAGGAGAGAAGCTCTAGAATCTGCGCTTGGATTGTCACATCCAACGCCGTGGTTGGCTCATCAGCAACCAGCAGTTTAGGCCTGCAGGCCAGCGCCATGGCTATCATAATCCTCTGTTGCATACCGCCACTCATCTCGTGCGGATACGCGCGTATTCGCGTCTCAGGATCAGGCAGGCCGACCATCGCCATAAGCTTTACTGCCTCACTCTTTGCATCCACATCCTTTCTGTGAAGCTCTAATGCCTCCATGATCTGATCCCCGACACGAAAAACCGGATTCAAAGAAGTGCTGGGATCCTGGAAAACATAGGAAATGTCCCGTCCGCGCAGCTCTAACAACCGCTGATTAGTCATTTTCAGAACGTCATCCCCTTGGAAAAGAATCTCTCCTCCTGCATAAAATCCGGGTGGTTGAGGTATAAGGCGGGCAAGCGACATGGCTGTGACACTCTTTCCGCAGCCACTCTCCCCCACAAGGGCAACTGTCTCACCCTCGCCAACGACAAAACTCACGCCATCAACAGCCTTGATCGGTTCCTTTTCCGAACCAAACCAGGTCTTGAGGTATTTCACCTCCAGCAGTTTGCCATTACCTTCCATAATTTCGTATTATGCACAGCCAGAGGCCACGGGGAAAGCAAAAGAAGTACCCCTTGACGGATTAAGCCTTACGGGGGCAGACTGGAATGCCGCTAAGCTTACGGCGGTCGAACCGACCGCCCTCCAGAAGCAGAATACATGCGTTTTATTTGGAGGGCGGCAGGCCCTGCCACCGTCCGGCGCGGGAAAATTGTCTTAACTTAGCGCCATTCATACTATCTGACCCCGCATGCGCATGCGTACGTACGGATGAATCGGCAAGCATTTTTTCGGAGGGATGGAATTCAACGAGGCTAGGGGCTACTCGCGAATCAGTTTAATGTCGGCATCAGACATACGGCTGTCGTAGCTGGGATAAAATAGCTGAATCTGCTGACCGTCTTTACTCACAGTGCCGGAAACACGACCAAATGGGCCGGGTGGCGGCGGGCCTGTTAACTGCCGATTCTCGTCAAGCTTGAGGTTGAACCGAAGCGTTTTTTCTCCAAGCCGGATATCAAGATCCGAACGATTAACGGTAGAAACCATGTAAAGGAGCACCAAGCCGTTGCGGTGTTCTATCTCCCATCTCGTCATGTTGTTCCCAGGTTGACTCCATCTGCCAACGAGTTGCTCAGGCATAATCGCCTTTGGAGTCGTCCCAGACTTGCCGCCGAGCAGGTCGGTCATTTTCTTAGCGGTCGTCTTAAACGTCGAGGCTACCGACTGAGGCCGCGCGTCCGTTGGCTTTGCCGCAGGACTTTTCTCCTCCTTTTCCTTTCGAGCCTTCTTCTGCTTCGCTTCGAGGATGTAAATCTCGTCTTGGGCGTCGCGAGCCTTGCTACCGCCGGGATTGACCGCGATGTAGAACCTCAGCACTCGGATGGCTTCGTCATACTCCCCGGCGGACTTCAGTGCCACGGCGTAAGGCGGATAGAGGTCGATGCACCACGGCGCGATCAGCAGCGCGTGCTTGAATTCGCCGGCCCCATCGCGGAATTCCTCCGGCTTCTTCGCCTCTTTCACCAGCGTATCCGCCATGACAGCATGACGCCGCGCTTCCTCGGGGACAGCCGGAGGTGGATTCATCTCGCGGGCGAGCTTGATGATCTTCTCGCGCAACTCGTAGTCGCTGGGATTACGCTGTAGATCGGCCGCGTATTGCTTAAGTGTAGCTTGAGAATCGGCCGCGAAGACTTGCGCAAGACCAAGAAACAGAACTACGGCGGAAACTAGCGTGGTAAATGTTCTTTCTCGGGTTTGCATGACGTCAAACACCTCCATGTGGACCAAATGTTTCTCTTCGATCCAGATTTGTAGGGTTAATAATTTTGGTTCTCATCATATATTGTCAGATTGATCGGTTACGTTGCGAGTGCCCCCCTTACTCGTTCACCCTTCTCCAAACATCCGTGATGGCGCGTCTGCAAGGGTCTCCGGTGCTATCGTATCGCGGGTGATAGCTAAATACCAACACCGTGCCTTTGTCGCGGATCTCCCCACTCATTGGAGTTGCTTCAGGCTGATTTGGGCAACTATTACCAAAACGTCTGCCCCTCCCTTCGGGTGAAAAATGTGTACCTGCGATGTGAGCTCCATCAATCTTGCCCGCGTAATACCCCGAACCGGCTTTGGATAGGACCACTTGCCGACCATCGGCAGAAGCCCTGAAAGCGGGGACAAGTTCAAAGCGGTTGTCCCCGCGGCTCAAAAACTTCCACCGATGCTCGCCAGTCGAATCCGTCCACATTGCTTGTTGACAGGATGTAATAACATTTTCTATCCGAGGCTTTGATTCCTCCATCGCTCGCGGTTGGATCTCTTTCGCCGCAGCACCCTTGTCCGCTTTCTCCTTCTTGGCTTCAAGGCCATAGATCTTGTCTTGGACAGTCCGCGCCTCAGATTCTGGAAGTGTGAACAGCAGGTAAATCTTCAGGCTGGCTATCGCAGCGGCATAGTCCCCCGCCGACGCCGACGCCGACGCGTAATTGTAACGGGCTTCCGGCCACCATGGAGCAAGTTGGGTCGCTTGTTTGAACTCATTTGCAGCTTGCGAGAAATCATCCGGAGTCTTCGCCTCTTGCATCAACACACCACCTCGCACGAAATACCGCCGCGCCTCTTCCGGGATCGCCGGCTTCGGGTCAAGCTTTGCCGATAGCTTAATGATCTTCTCCAGCCACCCTTTGTCATCGCGACCCGCAGTCGCCGATTGAAGCGCAGCGGTGTAATGCTTCACAGCCTCCCGCAGGTTGCCCGCCTTTTCTGCCGATCGAGCGTTCGATTCGGAATCGGCAAAAACGAATGATGCCGAAGCAGGAATTGCCACTGCAACAATGACTGCGAACGCTTTGAAAACTCTTAATGTTCTCATTTCCGTCTTTTTCCTTGCCATTGCTTACAGCGATGATCAGGACACACATCTGTCATCGCAAACCACTGTCCGCGCGCCTTAGGGGTTCTCCTGCCGTTTCTGCGAGGCATTCCAACTCACGGAGTCGGTCACTCGAGCTGGCTCGTATGGCGCGATGCGATCACGTTCGTAGGTCACCTTGATCTGCCCCGAATCTGGCTCAATCCGCCCTTTCATTGGCGAGCTGCGGCCGCTCGCGTCGCGTCTTGTGCCGCTGATCTCGTTGGCTGATATCGTCCCGTCGTGAATGAGGAGCCAGCGGCCATCCGCATAATAATGCGCCTCAAACTTGTCGCCCCGAATTGCGATCCGCCAGCGAGCGCCACTGTCCCACACATACAGCCCTGAAAGACTGTCGAACGTCTGCCGTGCTTCCATGTGCTTTTGCTCGGCTTCCCGTGCTTTTGCTGCCTCTTGTTTCGCCGCTGATTTCTCCCTTTGGGCCCTCTTCATCTTGGCTTCGTTTACATAAATTTCGTTTTGGGCCTCCCGGGCTTTCCCCTCGTCGGAGGTGGTGGCCACATAGAGCTTCAGCGCACGAATGGCCTCTTCATGTTGTTCGGCGCCCTTCAGAGCTACGGCCAACTTCAAGTAAAGGTCCAGCCACCAAGGCGCGATCAACAGCGCACTCTTAAACTCTGCCGCCGCATCGCGGAAGTCCTCAAATTTCTGCGGGTCTTTGAGAAACGTCTGCCCCATGACAGCATGACGCCGCGCTTCCTCGGGGACCGCCGGAGGCGGATTCATCCCGCGGGCGAGGTTGACGATTTTCTCGCGCAACCCGTAATCGTCCGGGCCTCGTTGCAGGTCGGCGACGTATTGTTTGAGCGTGGCCTCAGCATCCGCAGCACAAGCTAGAGGAAAGCCGGCGAATACAACAAGGAGCGCGCTGACGACCAACGATCCAGACACCGAGTTCATTGTTCTCATGGCTTATTTCTCCTTTAGAGTGTTCTTGATCTCCTTCTCTCGATCGGCCCGTTTCTCCAAGCGGCCTTCAACATGTCCGAGCAGACGGGGGATGCACGCGTCGTTGGGATCCAATTCGTGCGCGCGCCTCAACAAGCGATAAGCCTTTTCATCGTCGTTTTGGTTCCAGCGCGCGTCGAGGCCCATGAGCGCCCATTGCCTTGCCTTATCGGTTTGTGCTCCACGCTCCAAATCCTTTTTGGTCTGCTCCCATAACGCGGCGTTATAGCCGCTCACGTAATTCAGTGTCTCACGCATTTCCCGGTCAACATCTCCCTCCGATCTTCGCCCGTGAGCCCGCATAACTTGCTCCCGGTATTCGGCGTCCATGCGGCTAACGACAGCAAGCGCCGCGCCTGTCAAGTCTTCGTCTTGCTTGGCTGTGCTCTCTTGGGTTGGAACCGAAGTTGCCTTTCGCTTCTGCAACTCATCCTTGATTTGCCTTACCCTGACCAAATCCTGCGCCAGAAGGAGCGCGTTGCGTACTGCCGGATCGTTGGGGCGCTCTTTCTGCGCTTGCTCGAACAGCTTGACGGCGGCGGCGGGATCAGACCTTTGGAGGGCATCGAAGCCTTTGTTGTAGTTCTCGTTCTTGAGCGTCTCCGAATCCAACTGCGCCGCTGGCACGTCAAGTCGCGAAGGTCCCTTCCCGCGCGAATCCACTGGCACAGAGTCACGTGAGCCTTTATCGAACAGCGTCCGCGCGTCTTCGATGCCCTTTAGACCCAAATCACCGCCAGGGGAGCCCCCCAAGCCTTTCAGACCAAGATTGTCCTCCGGGCCAAGCCCCTTCATCCCATATTCGTCCTTCGAGAACTTCTTCAGGTCAGCTAGCGCCTCCTGCTTCTTGGCGTTGAAGGCGATTTCCTCTTGCCGCTTTTTATCGGCTGCGGCAGCAGCGGCAATGGCGGTGGAGACCTTCTCGTAATTACTCTGAATCACATCATTATTGGGCCATTTGTCGCGCGCGGAACGAAAAGCCTCAAGTGCGAGTTTCATCTGGTTGTCCTTCCAGTAACGGATGCCGTCGTTATTCAGGGAGACAGCTTCGGCATGACGCTGTTGTTCGGCCATCTCGGCGGCAGACGGACCGGACGGAGACTGATCTGGCTGTGAGGGTCTATTCTTGTATCGCTCTGGACAGGTTGCCTCGTGTTGGGCGCGAATGCTTTGGATGTAGGCTTGATCCCGACTCCCGCCTTCACCATAAGTTCGCCCGCAATAAGGACAATTCGCCCCGTGGGCAACAAACACGGTCAGCACCAAGAGCAACGTGAAGCAGAGTTTCACGGGGTTCCTTCTCGTGCGAAAAAGCTGACGCGGACGGTGCGGGATAACGACTCGCCTCATTGCAACGACCATCTGCAACCAGTCCGTTTTCATTGGTCTATCCACGAATCCAGACCTCCAACGACTGTAACGTGAACTGCGACTGCTGCTGAATCAAGGGGAAAGTCTCTATCTAAACCGCGCAGAAAGGGTTAATTTATAAGAAATTACTTTCGTGTCATAGGCAGAAACCATAATCAATTTTGCCTTGTTTTGACGTTTTTAAAATATGAACTGATAAAAACATAAACTTGTCAGAGAGTCAAGCGCAAGTTCTTAGAGAAATTGGCATAACGCAAGGGCTTGGCGGCTGAAAATACAGTCTATTGCAGAAATCAAGGCGGCGGCACGACAGGCCATCCCTCCCTCCACCAGTTTCACTTCAGACCATCCGCATGCTCCACACAATCAGGCAACGATCAAACGCTAGGGTTTATTGCCAAGACAGATTATTCGTTTAGCGTGTATACGCATGGCTTGAAGCACGTAATTACATATCGCAATACGTCAGGACAATTTAGAAGAACTTGACGCCCAAGAACAATCAAGAGACAATCAGCCATCAAATCCGGAATGGACATATGGAAAAAACAACTAGATGGCTGGCAAATATACCGGCTGTTATAAAACGTATTCTGTCGGGTTGCTATCTGACGCTTGTCGCGCTTGTGTCTTTATTACCATCCGATTCTTTGAAAAAAGTCCCGACTTTTTTTGAGAATGAAGACACAATTGCGCACTTCCTGATGTACGGAGGAATGTCTGCAATTCTTTGCTGGACAATTCCAAGACAAAACAAGAAAAAGTTTCTCTATTATTCAGGCATTGTCCTTTTCTGCGTAGGGTTTGGAATGCTGATGGAAATTCTCCAGAGAATCTTCACTCAACTGGACCGATCATTCTCTTGGTCTGATGCGATTTCAAACCTCGCAGGGATATGCTTTTTTATACCCATTAAAGAAAAACTCCTGCCTGGTAAACTTGACAGCCTCGAACAATCATAAAAAGGGAAACTCACACGCGACAAGCCGCGTGGGACTCAACAAAGAGTCTCGTTAGAAAAGGCTGTCAGGCTTGGATACATCCGTATCTTCGTCCACCATCTTCTCATCAAACGGCTCAGTCGATACTTTGTCACCCTTCTTCACCAAGACCTCTATCTTCTTCTCTACCTCGTTCAATTTCTGGGTACAAAATTTGAGAAGCGTCTGGCCTTCCTCAAATCCGGCAATCATCTTGTCGAGGCTGAGCGAACCTCCTTCCATTTCTTCAACAATCTCCTCCAATCGCTCTAAAGCCTTCTCAAAACTTATTTTCTCATTAACTTTTTCAGTCTTAATGTCCGATTTCTTCGTCGTCATATCATCCTCCAAATTCTATTCAGGACCATCACTCCGGAAAATTCAAAAATTATTCATTCTATATTTCCTCTGTTTTCCTAACTTCCGATTCAAACATACCCTTCGCCAGACGTGTGGTGACATGCTGACCTGTTTTGATATCAGCCACGGAACGTACGATATCCCCCTTGCTATTCCTGGTTATACTGTATCCTCTATTGAGAACAGCCAGTGGACTGAGAGCCTGCAACTGCATCCTCAGCCTTCTAACATCTTGAGAGTAACTCTGCTCCTTCATCTTGACCGAATGAACCATTTTCATGGCAAAGTCATCCAGCAACTGCTGGGCCTCACGCAATCTTCCGTGTATTTCATGGTCAACGCGAACAATCAACCCTGTGAGCTTTTGGCGATAAAGTTTCACCATGTTCTCGGGTTGCTTGAAAACATAACTGTTACCGGCAGCTGAAAGCCTGTTCTTAATCCGTATGATATTGCCTTCAAAGGACTGGCCTAGCCGTCGTGACATTTCGTTGATCACATCTTCAAACGCATCCTTACGCCCTACAACTAGCTCCGCCGCTGCCGACGGTGTTGGCGCCCTCAAATCGGCCACAAAATCACTGATCGTAAAATCAATCTCGTGACCGACCGCAGAAATAACAGGAATGTTTGACCGGGCAATTGCCCTGGCGACAACCTCCTCATTGAATGCCCATAAATCCTCAAGGCTACCCCCACCCCGCCCTACGATCAGGACATCCAAACCACCTATCTCGTTTAGCAGATTTATTGCAGCTGCGATCTCTTCTGCGGCACCTTCACCCTGCACCTTCACCGGTGCCAGCAACAAATGGAGATTCGGGAAACGCCTGCCAAGAATATTGAGGATATCCCTGATGGCAGCCCCTGTACGCGAAGTCACAATACCGACATGCTGTGGAAGAACAGGTATTAACCTTTTCCGGGAAACATCAAACAAACCTTCCTTTAAAAGCTTCTCCTTCAACGCTTCGAACTGCGCCTGTAAGGAACCTTTACCACTTTCTTCCATCTGTCGGACAATTATCTGGTAATTACCACTCTTTTCATAAACGCTGATCTGGCCAAAAGCGCGGACGAGCATTCCGTCTTTTGGCTGAAATTTCAGACCTGCCTGGTTGCCTCGGAAAAGAACTGCAGTAATCTGGGAGGATGCATCCTTGATCGTAAAGTACGAGTGGCCCGAAGACGGCCGCCGAAGATTTGATATCTCACCCTCGACCCAGACCGCCCCAAAGGCATCCTCAAGCATACCCTTGATGAGCCTTGTCAGCTCCGTAACGCTGAATATCTTTCTTGATGCCTTTTGATTATGAGCCTCTGTCATTCGTCATTCCAACTAAATCAATATTGGATATTCCGTTTTCCGTTCTCTCAGGTTGTACCTTTTTCACTCCTGCACAATCGCTTCTTTCTTCTCACTCTTTATCCTGATCCTTTTAATACTCTTGGCTTTGCCAGTTTCTCGGTCTACATCCAGGATAACACCTTCCAGAGTCACTTTTCCTTTTGCTATCTCGAATTTGGCCGGCATCCCGGTCAGCAACATACTTGTCACTGATTTCAGGTCTCTTCCAATTGCAGAATCTTTTGGTCCCGTCATTCCTAGATCCGTAATGTATGCCGTTCCATTTGGAAGTATTTCCTCGTCACTGGTCTGTACGTGTGTATGGGTTCCGACAATCGCGGTAACCCGCCCGTCAAGGTATCTCCCCAATACTATCTTTTCGGCTGTAGCCTCCGCATGAATATCAACCAGAACTATCTTCCCAAGATCTGACCTCTTCAGAATCTCATCTGCGGTTCTGAACGGACAATCATAGGGATTCATGAAAACGCGTCCAACAAGGCTGATAACAGTAACGGGGCCAAAATTGCTGGTCACTGTAGTCCATCCTCTCCCGGGACATCCGGGCGCAAAATTGGCAGGCCTTACAACCCTCACCGCTCGGTCAAGATAGCCCCTGATTTCCTTCTGATCCCAGGTATGATCGCCAAGAGTGATCACATCCGCACCTGCAGCAAATACTTCTTCAGCCAACTTATCAGTTATACCCCTGCCCCCTGCCGTATTCTCTGCATTCGCCACAATAAAATCGACTTCACCGGAATGCTTAAGTTGTGCCGAGACTTCGGCAAAAACATCTCTTCCCGGCGCACCGACAATATCACCAACCATCAGTATCTTCATAAGTGCCAAGTTTCTAATTATTCAGTTCCAGTTTACTGTCTTGAGCCCTTTATCATTGGAAATCCAGTGTTCTTATTGATTTCCCCTAGCCCTGTTCTCCAACCCTTAAGATCTCCTGCAGTTCTTCTATCTTGCATACTCAACAGCACGAGTCTCCCTTATCACAGTCACCCTGATCTGCCCCGGATACTGAAGGTCACTTTCAATCTTTTTGCTTATGTTTCTCGCCATGACCATGGCATTATTATCATCAATTTTCTCCGGAACAACTACCACGCGCACTTCCCGACCGGCCTGGATAGCATAGCTCTTTTCAACACCTTCAAAACCGTTGGCAATCGCCTCAAGCTTCTCGAGACGTTTGACATATATTTCCATGGTTTCCGAACGTGCCCCAACGCGAGAACTGGAAATGGCATCAGCAGCGGCCGCCAGAATTGCATACAGACTTTCCGCCTGGACTTCCTCATGGTGAGCCGCAACGGCATTTACCACCACCTGCACTTCCCCGTGTCTCTTAAGCAGGTCAGCCCCGATAACGGCATGTCCGCCCTCCACTTCATGGTCAAGAGACTTGCCTATGTCATGGAACAGACCTATTCGCTTTGCCAGTGACACGTCAAGGTCCAGCTCACCGGCCATTACGCCCATCAGATGAGATACCTCTATCGAGTGTTGCAGAACATTCTGGGAATAACTCGTGCGGAACTTCTGACGACCAAGCATCCTGATCAGCTCCGGATCAACCCCCTGTACTCCCGCTATATACGCAGCTTCTTCACCGGCACTCCTCACGGTTTCATTAATATTTTCGCGAGCCTTTGCAACAACTTCTTCGATCCGCGCAGGATGAATACGCCCATCCGCAATAAGATGCTCCAGTGCCTGCTTTGCAATCTCACGCCTGACAGGATCAAACCCGGAGATAACAACGGCTTCCGGCGTATCATCAATAAGAACATTTATCCCCGTAGCTGCCTCAAGGGCCCTGATATTCCTTCCATCACGACCAATAATCCGGCCTTTCATGTCATCACTTGGAAGCGCCACCGTACTTGTGGTCATTTCGCTGGCATGTGACGACGAAAATCTCTGTATGGCAAGAGCGACAATTTTCTGCGCCTCACGTTCAGCCGTTTCCCGTGCATTTTCCTGCATTTTCCTGATCAGGCCCCCCATCTCATTGTGGACCTCCTTCTCAACACGGGAAAGCAGAGTCTTTCTCGCTTCCTCCTCGGACATGCCTGCAATCTTCTGCAGTTTATCACGCTCTTCCACTGCAAGCTTATCAACATCCGCCTTCGCCTTTTTGACCTCAGCCGACTGCTGTTCCAACTCCGCTATTTTCTGGTCAATGGTCCGCTCTTTCTTATCTATCATTGAAACCTTGCGATCAAGGTTCTGTTCTTTCTGCGTAATTCTTTCTTCCAGGGCCACCAGTTCTTTTTTCCGCGATTCCGTAGTTCGCTCGAACTCTTCACGCGCCTTAATTACTTCCGCCTTTGCCTGAATTTGAGACTCTTTGCGGGTAGTTTCAGCATCGCGTTTCGCATCTTTCAGAACCTGGTCGGCCTTCTTCTCCAACGTCTCAGCACTATAACGACCCTGTATATGACGAATCAGGCAACCGAGGCCAATACCCACAGCGCCTGCTACTACTCCAATAATAACTTCATTCATACCCTATCCTCCTCTTAAACA
>Ga0156394_1293_pt1 | contig 23931 bp, 26 predicted proteins | sample RifOxyA3_FD_108038 | JGI IMG/M metagenome (GOLD analysis project Ga0156394, IMG submission 108038) | Lentisphaerae bacterium RIFOXYA12_FULL_48_11 | reverse complement strand
GTCTCCGGATGATATTACGGTTGTATTCTGTTCTGAAGTAACTTTATTTGTGTTGAAGTGAATAAATCCAAAAAGCACAACAAGGATCATTATCCATGGTATGAGTGCTTTTATGTTAAATCGCATTATTGTTGTGCCTTCCCCGATTTCAAATCAGGAGGATACTCAATCAGTGTTCCGAGTACACGTTTAAGTTTATAGGCAGCTGTCGCTGCTTCGGACTGTGCAAAAAGAAGCTGAATTTCCGCCTGTGATAATTCGTCTTCGGCATCTGTTACTGAAAAACTGTCACCTTTATGTATTTCAAATAGACGTCTGGCCAGTTTTGACCGATCCTGGGCAAGCTGGTAGCTCCTTTCGGCAAAACCAATCTGCTGTTGTGTTCGATTGTAGGCTAGTAGTTCCTGCTGGACTTTCTTGCTGATTGCCGATTCGACTTCCTCAATCCGAAGTTCAGCAAGCTGATTGTTGATGTTTGCTTCCGAAAGGTTCAGGCGTTCGTTACGGAGAAGAAAGTCGGAATCGAGAGATAAGCCTATGAACCATATACCCTCGTCAGGTTTGGCTTCACTATGCGTTGTCCCTTGTCCGATGAGTTCGTATCGGGAAATCATATTCAAATCCGGGAGCATATTTCTTCTTGCGATCCTAATGCCACGTTTTGCGTCCTCATAATCCTGAATTATCTGGGCATAATCCAGGCGATTCTGCAGTGCCGTTTGTACGGCGGCTTCAATATTGGTGGCATTAACTGTGACGAGAGGGGCAGGAAGAATCTTGAATTCAGTCGAAGGGGGAAGCCCTAGAGTTTCTGCATATTCAGCCATCATGGAAAGTTGCCGTTCTTTTGTATTGTTATATTGGAGTCTGGCGTTCCCCAATTTTAGGTCTGATCGAAGAGAATCGACGCGTGTTACACGTCCTTGCTTTTCCCTGACCTGAGTCAATCTGTGGAGCTTGGTTAATCGATCAATGGCCTTCTGCTCATATTCGATCTGGCGCTGGAGCATAAGAAGTTCTTCATGCTTGGAGACAACATCTACTATTAGGTCGGTTTTCTGCATTTCAAACTGCCGTCTCAAGGTTTTAATCCTATTCTCAGCCTGTACCATGGCTTCTACATTAACGAGCCGTCCTATTTTTCGAAGGATAGGCTGGCGCAATTCCACCAACACAGTACTTCTGTGAACGTCGGAGCCATCGGTCAACTTGTCCTCGGAAGTGTGAGCGCCAATCCGTACCTTTGTGCCAAAGGTGGTTTTCCTGGAAAGATCCAACCCGAGGCTTGTTGATGCAGTGTCGCCGGTTATTTCGGTGTTTGCGCTAGGTGTGATGTTGAACATGAATTCGACGCTTGCCCTCTGAACATTAAGTCCACTTGATTCCAGCCCCAGAATTGTTTTCCTGATTTCCCGGTTCTGTTTGAGTGCAATTTCTATAGCGTCGGAGAGGTTGATTGTCTGTTCAGCGCCGATGGAGGATGGTGTTGAAATATCGGAAATAAAGATGAAACAAGTAATGCTCAATAATAATGTTTTAACTCGCATGGGAGTCAATCTTACTTGTCCGGAAGTTCTTTGTAGTCGGATTTCTGTCGCTGTGATAATTCCCAGATTTTTGCGTATTTTACAAATGCGCCAAATGAGTTTAACACGGCGATGATAAATCCGTGTGAACCATCCATAATCCCGCCTTTGAGTAAATATCCTTTTAAGAAACGTAAGAAAGGGCGGAAGATCAAATCAGACCATAGAAACGCGGTTTCTCCAGCAAAACGCTGTTGTGCTGTGATGCTTGAGAATTTATTCAAGGTGTTAACGTGATCATGGATGTCGTTGTGTGTGTAGTGCCATATCGGTCGTTGCAGTTTTTTGACAGGTCCGTTTGTTACAACCTGGTCGTGCGGTTCCTGGCCTTCGGTACGGCCATATTCTTTTTTAAACAAGCGGAGTTTGACATCGGGATACCACTCGCCATGAGTTATCCATTTGCCAATGTAGTAAACCTGGCGTGGGAATGAATAACCTACATATTCTCCTGTCCCGTATTCAAATTCCGTAAGTATTTCCTGCTTGAGGCCGGGTGAAACTTCTTCGTCGGAATCCATGAAGAGCACCCAATTGCATGAGGCTTTTTCTCGGATGAGATTTCTCTGCCCGACATAACCCAGCCACTCATGTTGGTAAACTTTTTCAGTATATTCTTTGCAGATTTCAATCGTATTGTCCGTGCTGAAACTGTCCATTATGATTATTTCGTCACACCACTTAACGCTTTCAAGGCACCGGCGGATGCGTGCTTGTTCGTTAAAGGTTATTATGCAGGCTGAAATCTTGTCTCGCATTTATGTCCCTTTCACAGAATTAAATATTGTTTGCTTTGGCTCATGGCTTACCTGTTGCAGCAGGGCTGCCAGAGGATGTCGGTCGCTTCGCTGGTCCGGCTGAAAAATGCAGAAGGTTCTTTGGGCGGGCATCCTCGTCCTGCAGTGAATTATCATAATAAACTCTAATAACATAACCGTAAAATTGCTCGACTGCTGTATTTTGCGTCGATGATTTTCTTGAACCTTTTGGTACTACATAGGCTGCTGTTACCACAGACTGTGTATCCTGTACCCACTGCAGGGGTTTTAAAGCCTTTGTTGGGACAACAGCACGTGTGGGCACAATGGCCGTCATGTCTGCTGATTGATCGAAAAATGATACTTCGACACGGAGTAGATCATTGTCCATGTTCTTGTCTTCTATTTGTCTGTTAAGCCCAATTGTTATTAAGCGCATTTCGTCAAAATCTTCATTTTCCTTGAATTTCTGCTGTTCGAGGTAGCTTATTTTAATTTGCGGGTCTTTGTGCTGGGCGACTGGAGGAACAAATGGTTTCGTTGCTGGGGCAAGTCCTTTGATGTCCTCTGTTAAAATATGGGGTATGGGCACAAGGGCATTTGTTTGAACAGCTGGTTTTACGTTTGTGGAAGCGATAGGTGGCAGATTAACCACGGGGGCTGTAGTAGCGGCAGGTGGCTTTACGGCAAGATCCCTGACGCTTTGTTTAATACCAACGAGATCTTCCCGCATTTGCCTGATTTCATCCGATATAGGTTTCAGTGATTCAGTTGCTAAGGTGTTTGTAACCTTTTCGTTTATATTTGACGTAATTACTGCAAGTCGTACTGGCATGGAGTTGCTGATTGGTGGCGCGGTGATTGTCGAATGTGCGTGCGATACCTTTGAACTTTCTATAATGATTCGCTGGCAGAATGAAACTACTCCGTATATAACAACGAGCAGCGGAATGATGATTATCAGCGGTGTTAATGAAATATGCCTCCGTCGTTTCGGGGCATTTTTTGTGAGATCGGTCTCTACCGTTGCCTGGACGAGAAACCTTGTTCTTCCAATCTCTACAATGTCTCCGTGCTTTAAATGGGCTTCTTTTATTTCGAGATTATTGACGAGCATCTTGTTCATGGATCCCATGTCTTTAATGTGGAGACCTGTCAAAGTGTTATGTTCCAAGATGGCATGTTTGGATGCAGCTTCGCTGTCAATGATTCTGATTTCGCATTCGGGGTCACGTCCAATGGTCATTGGTTTGTTATCGACTGTGACCTTCTGGCCTTTGAGATTACCTGTAATAAATATCAATCTATATAACATTATAAAAACATGCTTTCGTTAAGCCATGGTCCTGTCAGTTCTGAAGAGCAGGTTCATCAGGTCACCGTTTTTCATGGCACCAAGACTTCCGTGCTTGCATTCTATTTCATTGAAAAACTGTACGGAGTCCGGATGCACACCGGCAAGTCTTGCTGCCACTGGAACGGGGGTTCGTGTATGTTTGCCTGTGGCAATGGGGACTGGGTGGTCTGGAAGCACTACGGCATTGAGCTCTTTGCCGAACGCAGATAGTACTTTTCCGACTATGCGTGAGTCGAAATTCTCAATTGCTCGTATTTTGTTTTTTAAGTCCTGTTCATGAGAAACTTCATCTATTGCTTCGAGATGAAGGTAAACTAAATCATGTGTTTTCAACGCCTCTATGGCGGCTTCAGCTTTGCCTTCATAATTTGTATCTATGTAGCCGGTAGCCCCCTGTACGGAGATGATATCCATTCCGAGGCAGCGGCCCAGACCGACGATGACATCTACGGCAGAAATGGCGGCGCCAGTAATGCTGTATTTTTCTTTCAATGTCTTAAGCGAACCGACTTTTCCTCCACTCCATGGCCAAACTCCGTTTGCCATTGGTTTGCCCTCTGCCGCAAGTCTCTTGTTTGCAGGGGATTCCTCAAGTATGGACGTTGCTTCTGTTATAAGTCGTTTCAGGAATTCTACTGTATGTTCAGCTTCAGGCACATTAGCCGAAGGCAAGTGGTCGAGCAAATGCTCTTCATGGTTGTCGTCAGGTTTCTCTGTTTTAACCTTGTGGGAGTATTCTGTTCCCTTCAAAACCAATATGTTTCGATAACTTACCCCGGGATAAAAACATATATTTATATTTCCAAGTTTTGCATTGAGGAGATTTATCAATTCATTGGAATCAGTTTGGGCGAGATGTCCACCTGAGAAATCCTTGAGGACTCCATTTTCCACTGTTACCAGGTTGAGCCTGAATGCCTTATCATCTGGCCCGAGAGGAATTCCTCTGCCTGCCGCCTCGAGCGGACCACGTCCGCAGTATTCGGTTTCAAGGTCACAGCCCAGGACGGACATATTGGCGACCTCGCTACTGGTTGCAAATCCCTGTGGTAGGGTTAGCAGGGTTCCATTTACTCCATCACGGGCTATGGAATCCATGGCAGGTGTCTGTGCGAACTGGAGAGGTGTTTTTCCACCCAGTTCCGGGACCGGTTCATCTGCCATTCCGTCCCCCAGAAATATAATTGTCTTATTTGAGCGCATTTTACGGAGTTTGCCAGACCCGCAATCGAGTGTCAATTTTCCTTTATCAATCACGTTCTCTCGGTTATCTTACCACGGTTTATTTGCTGAATCGAGTACAGGACTAGGGGATGGAATCAGATGAGAATACTTTCGGGAATACAGCCGTCAGGTAAACTGCATCTTGGCAATTACTTTGGCATGATGAAGCCGGCTCTTGAATTACAGAAAGAAGGTACGGCATTTCTTTTTATTGCCAACTACCACGCACTGACAACAGTTTCCGATGCGGAAATGCTCAGGAAGTCTACTGTTGATGTGGCATTAGATTTTCTTGCGTGTGGACTTGATACTGACAGGACGATTTTTTTCAAGCAGAGCGATATACCTGAAGTAACTGAATTAACATGGTTGCTATCGATTGTAACGCCTATGGGGCTGCTGGAGCGATGTCACTCTTACAAAGATAAAATTGCCAAAGGTGTGGCGCCGAGCCATGGTCTTTTTGCATATCCGGTGCTTATGGCCGCAGACATCCTGGCCTACCAGTCGAATTTAGTACCTGTCGGTCGTGATCAGAAACAGCATGTGGAAGTGACGCGTGATATTGCCATAAAGTTTAATAACGAATTTGGTCAGGTTTTTACCATACCGGAGCCTTCCATCAGGGAGACTGTTGCCGTTGTTCCAGGCGTGGATGGCCAGAAAATGTCGAAATCGTATAATAATCACTTGGAAATATTTGGGGATGAGAAAGAAACCAGGGCAAAGATCATGAGGATTGTAACTGACAGCAAACCTTTGGAATCGCCCAAAGATCCGGAAAAGTGTAATGTGTTTTGCCTGTACAGGCTTTTTGCGTCGGATTCACAAAGAATTGATATGGAGAATCGTTATCGGAATGGTGGGTTTGGTTATGGTGATGCAAAGAAGGCGCTGTTTGAGATTATGTGGAGTTATTTTGAACCGTTCAGGAAGAAAAGAAAAGAACTTGTGAACAATATTGATTACGTGGAAGAGGTTCTCAGGTCGGGTGGAGAAAAGGCCGGTGCAGAGGCTGTAAAAACGCTCAATTCTGCAAGGCGGGCAATGGGTATTGACTAATAAAGGAATTTATGGCTGTACAGGAAGAATATAAAGTTGATCTGGAAGTGTTTGAGGGGCCCCTCGATTTGCTTCTTTACCTGATAAAAAAAGATGAGGTGGATATATATAATATTCCAATTGAGCGAATTACCACTCAGTATATGGAATACCTCAACTTGATGCGGATGCTTGATCTGAATATAGCGGGAGAATTCATTGTTATGGCGGCTACATTAATGATGATTAAAAGCCGTATGTTGCTCCCGGTTGAGGAACGGCCAGAGGGGCAGGATGATGGGGAAGGGGAAGACCCTCGCTGGGATTTAGTCAGGCGTCTGGTCGAATATAAGAAGTTTAAAGATGCAGCTATGGTTTTGCAGGAGAAGGAACTCGTTCAAGAGAATGTATTTGCGCTTGGCAGGGATGGGGCCGTTCTGGGGCATGAGGATCCAGGAACTATGCTGCAGGATGTGAGTCTTTTTGACCTTATATCTGCTTTTAATGATATTCTGAAAAAGGCGAAGCCTGAGGAAATCGGAGAGATCCTTGCCGAGCGGTTTACGGTTGCTGACAAGATTGATGCCGTTCTCTGTATGGTCGGTCGTGGGCAGAGTGTAAGATTTACTTCGCTCTTCGGCGAAACTGCAACACGCCATGAGATTGTGTGTACCTTCTTGGCGCTTCTGGAGCTGATTCGTTTGAGGCAGGTCAGTGTCTTTCAACAGGAACATTTTGGTGATATCATGATCAGCCGTATAGAGGATTCTGACGAAATAGCTTCGGTTGTTGATGATCTTGAGGATGTGAATGATGGTGTTGAGAGTAAGCAGCCTCCCGTAAATGGTGAGTCTGTAGAAATGCAGAAGGAAGAAGAAAATGGCGAACACTGATGTTATTCCGGAGTTAAAGCAAATACTTGGGGCCATGATATTTGGGGCGAACCGTTCCGTTAGTGTCAAGGAGTTGCGAAAGTGTATTCAGGAGGTTGCGCAGGCCGAGGGTGGAGAAACAGCAGCCTTTGCCAAGGTTACTGAGGCTGATCTTCATGCAGCCTTGCAGAGCCTGGCGTTGGATGTCAATAATTCCCGTTGCGGGGTTGCTCTCGGAGAAATTGCGGGTGGTTCACGTTTTCATAGTGATCCATCGTGTGGCAAATGGTTAAGGCATCTGCTTAATGCCGGCAAGCCAAACAGGCTGTCACGTCCGGCTCTTGAGACTCTTGCAATTATTGCATACAGGCAACCAGCAACCCGGGCAGATATTGAAGCTGTGCGTGGTGTGACTGTCGACCATATCATCAAAAGTCTTCTCGAAATGCAGTTGATCAAGATCGTTGGCAGGAGTGAATTGCCGGGGCGTCCGTTCCAGTATGGTACAACACACGCCTTTCTGGAACATTTTGGACTCAAGAATCTGCATGAGTTGAGCAGTATGGAGCCGATGTTACTTGCTGCCAGGGAGGAGGAAGTTCGGCGTAAGAAGGAACATGCCGAAGAGGTCAAGGGCTCGGACGGTGCCGAAACTTCCGTGGAGCAGGAAAATGCTGCAAAAGAGATAGTAGAAGCGGAGAATAACGTAGAAGCTATAACTGAACAGGATGATTCTGAAGAGGGTAATAAGGCTTTGGCTGCAAGCGTTGAAATGCCTGACGATGACGAGGAAGACGAGTTTGATGACGACGATGATGACGACGACGACGATGAGAAGTAAATGATCTATGATTTATTGAGCTAAAATATGGACAAATTCTCAGAACTGGCAAATTCGTGGGTTAAGACGCTTGGTACGTATGAACCCGGTCGCCCTATTGACGAGGTTGCCAGAGATCTTGGTTTTAAGGACGCCAGTGTAATATCAAAATTGGCTTCCAACGAGAATTCTTTGGGGCCCTCACCCATGGCATTGAAGGCAATGCTTAATGCTGCATCAGAGATGCATCGTTATCCTGATGGGAATGCCTATTATCTTAAAAATGCAATTGCGGCAAAACTTGGCGTTAATCCTGGCCAGATATTGCCTGCGAACGGTAGCAATGAACTTCTTGAACTGATGGGGCATGTTTTTCTCGGCCCAGACTCCGGTATTGTCATGGCCGACAGGGCGTTTGTTGTTTATAAACTGATAGCTGCGACTTTCAGGGCAAGTGTAATCTCTGTACCTATGAGAGCTTATACTCATGATCTTTCTGCCATGCTGGCGGCCATAAAGCCTGAAACAAAAATTATATTTATTGCCAATCCCAATAATCCAACAAGTACAATGGTCGACGAAAAGGCTTTGGACCTTTTTATGAAACATGTTCCTGAAAACATTATTGTTTGTATTGATGAAGCATATATTGAACTTCTGCCACCTTCTAAACAGCCCGATACACTTAAATATGTTAAGCAGGGTCGCAGTGTTGTTCTTATGCGGACTTTCTCAAAGACATACGGGTTAGCTGGGCTTCGCATTGGCTATGCCATTGCTCCTGATCATTGTATAGGTCTTTTGAACAAGGTCCGACAGCCTTTTAATGTCAATTCTATGGCTTTGGCTGCTGCAGAAGCTGCACTCAAGGATGACCGATATGTTGATCGTACCAGGCGAATGGTTGCCGAAGGCATTGTTTACTTCGAAGCAGAGTTTAATCGTTTAAACCTATCATATGTGCCTGCGGTTGTGAATTTCATACTGGTGGAAGTTGGTAATGGCAGGGATGTTTATCAAAAGCTCATGAGGGAAGGTATTATTGTTCGCCCCATGGATGGCTACGGTTTGCCTGGACATATCCGGATTACCATTGGAACAAAACAGGAAAACAAGAAGTGTATTCGTGCCATTGAAAAGGTATTACCCCGGGGGAAATAACTATGCAGAAATTAGCAATAATAGGGTTGGGGCTTATGGGGGCTTCGTTAGGATTGGCTGCAAAGAAGAAGAAAATTGCCAGGGTGGTTAGTGGCTATGCCCGCCGCGATGAAACCAGAAGCGAAGCGTTAAAACGCGGCATTGTGGATTGTGTTTACGATAATCCTGGAGATGCGGTTAAAGGGGCGGATATGGTTGTTTTTTGTCTTCCGGTTCTTACTATCCCCGAGGTTGCCGCACAATGCATTCCTCTTCTCGAGGAGAATTGTGTGTTAACTGATGTTGGTAGTACAAAAGCTGAACTTGTTTCTCAGATGGACAAGTTGCTTGGGAAAAGCAATGCGGTTTTTGTTGGAAGTCATCCTATTGCCGGGTCGGAGGAGACCGGGCTGCAGGCCGCCAGGGCCGATCTTTATGACGGTGCCGCTGTTGTGGTTACTCCTGCAGGCAGGAAGATTGAGAAACACCTTACTGCTGTTAGACGAATGTGGGAAGGACTTGGGGGACGAGTCTTTATTATGGATCCCAAGGAGCATGACAAGACGATAGCCAGGACGAGTCATCTTCCGCATCTTGTCGCGGCTATGCTGGTAAATGCTGTTGGGCGTGATGGTGGTAAATCATGGCGATTCTGTGGCACTGGTTTCAAGGATTCAACTCGTATTGCTGCGGGATCCGAAGACGTCTGGCATGATATATTAAAGAGTAATCATCTCGTTGTTTTGCGCGAGCTTAAAGAATTTGAAAAGACCCTTGGAAAAGTAAGCGCCATGATCAGTAAGAAAGATTTTCCGGGGCTGAAGAGCTTTCTTGCGGCGAATAGAGAACAGAGAAAGAAATTTGAAGAGCAGTTCAACAGGGAAAGGCGTCCGTAAGAGTGAATGAATCTGATTTCATGATTATCAACCCTTCCGTTGGTATAAAAGGCAAGGTAGTAGTTCCAGGAGATAAGAGTGTGTCCCATCGGGTTGCAATGCTTAGTGGACTTGCCTCCGGTGAATCAGTGATTGAAGGTTTCCTTACCGCTGAAGATTGTCTTAACACATTGAAAGCTGTTGAGTCGATGGGCGCCATAGTTTCAAGGAATGGCGATTTTGTCAGGGTCAAGGGGACTGGTGGTAAATTTAAAAGTCCTGGTGGTATGCTTGATATGGGGAACTCTGGAACTGGGATGCGGCTGATGGCGGGTTTGCTTGCCGGACAGGATTTTGTTTCCGAGATGACTGGAGATGAGTCTCTACGTTCACGGCCCATGAATCGAATCAAGGACCCACTTGAGAAGATGGGCGCCAGGGTGGAACTCTTGGGTACAAGGGGTTGCGCTCCCGTAAGGATATATGGTGGAAAGTTGCGGGCTATTGAATATAAAAGTCCCGTTGCTTCTGCACAGGTCAAATCATGCGTGCTTCTGGCTGGTCTTTTTGCAGAGGGGATAACCACGGTTATAGAACCAAAGGCGACAAGGGATCATACGGAAAAGGTTCTACAGGGGGTTGGGATCAAAGTGGAATGTAATGGCCTTTTTGTTTCAATACAGGGGGCTGGTCAGGCAGGGCATAGATTTGATGGTAGGAAATGGGTTGTTCCTGGTGATTTTTCCTCTGCCGCGTTCTGGTTGGTAGCAGCAGCCATTTCAGAGGGATCATGTGTGACGGTAGAAAATGTTGGCCTTAATCCGCGTCGAACAGCCTTATTGGATGTGTTACGAAGAATGGGCGCGGAAGTTCTAATTAACCCAGATACATCATCAATCGATGATTGGGAACCCATCGGTACTATTACCGTAAAAGGTAGAGGGTTGAAAGGTACTGAAATTGGCGGGGATGAGATACCAAATCTTATTGATGAATTGCCTGTCGCAGCTGTTGCAGGAGCAATGGCGGAGGGAAAGACGGTTATAAGAGATGCGGCAGAGTTGAGGGTAAAGGAATCGGATCGGATTGCAACAATGGCAAAGGCCCTTATATCTCTAGGCGTTAAAGTAGAAGAAAGGCCTGACGGAATGATTGTCTATGGTAAGTCCATTGTAAAGGGTGGGGCAATAATTGACAGCCGTGGTGATCATCGTATTGCTATGGCTTCGGCCATGCTGTCTTTGTTTGCTGACGCTCCTGTCAGGATCAACAATATTGCCTGTATTAAAACTTCGTATCCCACGTTCTGGGAACATCTAAAACAACTGGCAGGTGCCAATGGCTAATAAAGTTGTAGCAATAGATGGTCCTTCTGCGTCAGGTAAATCGACCGTTGCTAAAAGAGTCGCAGCAGCACTGGGGTTTCTGTATGTCGATTCTGGCGCGTTATATAGAGCGGTGACCTGGAAAGCTCTTCAGGAAAAAGTTAGTACTTCTGATGCGTCCAGGGTGTCGATCCTTCTGCAGAATCTGGCAATTACTTTTTACGAGAAAGAAGGCATCGTTTGTTTCAAAATCGATGACAGAGAGTTGAAAAACGAAATTCGTGCGATTGAGGTTAACGAGAATGTAAGCAAAATTGCCGCAATGCCGGAGGTGCGTTCTCAGGTAGTTGTATGGCTCAGAGATATGGTTAGATTCGGTGACCTGGTGATGGAAGGCCGTGATATTGCTACGGCCGTATTTCCTAATGCTGAGCATAAGTTTTATCTCGATGCATCTGAAGAGGAACGAGCCAAGAGAAGATTTCAGGAAATACATGACGGAGCTGAAAAGATTACGTTTACTGATGTAAACGAATCTCTGAAACGAAGGGATGCCATTGATAAGGGACGTAAAATGGATCCTTTACGAATGGCCAATGGAGCTGTGAAGATTGATACAACCGGCATGAATATTGACCAGGTTGTTCAGTTTATCGTCGACAGACTGAAAGCCTGTGTATTCTGATGGTTTATTAGGTTTAATATCCTGAGCTTTTCTATTGCTTGCTATGCTCTGGATATGTATATTTTACCTGTTTTGCATCAAGTGGTTAGGTTAATTTATGGGTAAAGATGATTGCATAGAAGTTAATGGAATGGTGACGAAAGTCCTGCCTGCTACAATGTATATGGTGAAGTTGGAGAACGGACATGAACTTTTGGCGCACATTTCCGGTAAGATGCGTAAACATTTCATCAAGATAACGACAGGTGATAAAGTCACCGTTCAAATTTCACCTTACGATCTCACAAAAGGACGTATCTGTTACAGACACAAGGACTGAGTCTGTCTGTCTCCTCTCTTTTCTTTAACGGGCAGTTTGATGTGTTGTACATTTTCGTATGCCTAGCATTACTGGGATTGGGCGGGGCGGAACGCTCGATGGATTGTTGATTATTCTGATGTTGTCGGGAGAGCTGTCTGTAACAAGCATAATACTGCTACCTCCACCATCCATTGCCATGGCTTCTTGACAACCGATACTTTTCATCAACTCTGCTGCTTCTAGAAGATTTATACCTTCACTTATCTCTATCTGGCGTCCATCGACAACCACGAGAAATAACCATCTGCTGGATTTGTCTATTCCCAGTAAAGTTCTTGGGTGTAGTTTCTCCGTATTATAAGTAATAATTTTACCTCTGTGAACGAGATATCCGGACCATTCGGTAACAGCTTCCTTAATAGTGTCTAGTGTATCCGGGGTACCCATGTTTGGTTTCTTGTTCCTGCCTATCCAGAAAGAGAAGTGATGGCCTGTCTGTCTGCTTCGTAAAGTTCCATTTGTTATGGAAAGACCGGCAATTTTCACTGGCTTATTAATAAACCAGTTGCTATCGGCTTCGCCTTTTCTGCCGCTGAACCCCATAAATCCGTTGGCATTTACTGCAACAATAGCATTATGCCGACGTGCCAATTTGTCTGGTTCCTCCAATACTGCATCAGCTGGTCCTTTACCATCTGGGTCATCACTGACCATTGTGATCAGTTCGTAATCATTATTTTCAAGGTCAAATCTGATGAAGCGTATTTTAATAGGCCGTGGAGTCTCTCGTGTTTCAGCCCAACAGACAATAGGTACGTCAGTCGTACAGGTTGGTGCCTTGTCTGAGAAAAAGATGTCACTTTCTGCGGCGTTGCAGAAAACATTTACCAGTAGAAATAACAATACAATTGCCGGCATGTCTCTACTCATGGCCTGTCTCACCCATACACCAAGTCTGCCTGCTGGCGGACGCAGAGTGGTGGGTGGTCGGGGCGGAGGGATTTGAACCCTCGACCTTTTGGTCCCGAACCAAACGCGCTACCAGGCTGCGCTACACCCCGTAAGAATCAAACACCGGCGTACTTTACCTTATAACGCGTGGGTGTCAACAATTTGCATCAATCTCTATTTTCCAGGGATATTTCTTTAACCAGAACTTCACCTGTAAATGTCCCTCGAACATGGCATCTTATGGCAATAATATTTGATGGGATTTCGAATGTCTGTTTCGCAGCCACCCAACTGCCATGTCTGATTTGATTAGGTGCCTTACTTACCAAAGGATCAATCAATTCTTCTTTACCGTTGATTTTTTTAATCGCGGATATAACTGCCACGATAGTGCCGCTGAAAGAAGGTGTTTTCCGGACTACAACCTCGAAACACATTTTTCTCCGGGTATTTACGGTTACAGGGCAGGATATGAGGCTGATTTCTCTGTTTTTGCTGTTGGATGTCAGCACAAAGACTTTACCCTCACGGTTTTCAGTCTCGAATTTTATGGTTTGTTGCTTCTTATCCCCAAGTTTTGCATTCCAGCCTGGGATTCCATTCTTAGTGTCATTTGGTTCGGTTGGCAGAATGAGCATATTGGTATTTACAGGATAAATGGCGCTGTCGATCCTTGATGAAGAAGGATCTAGAATTATGATTGAACTGTTCTTGTCATTCCATAAAAAGTAACCCAGGTATAACGCAGCTGACAAACCTGCAGCCAGAAGGAATCCGGCCAGTATTTTCCACGTCCTTACGCTTCGTTTTAGAGTGGTTAGTTGTTGTACTGGGACGGCATCCTTTATTGACTTTTCATGCGTGACCGCAGGTGCGAAGTTCACTATTTCACGGATAGGAGGCAAATCTTTCCTGGGATCCTGCTGAAGGAAGTAGCTTGGTCCTTCTGATACCCCGGCTTCATGCAAGGCATTGCGGTAGGCATCAATATCAAATGGTACCCTGCGCCACATGACCAAGCTGCTCTGAGTGTCGTAGATGCAGTAACAGGCCCGGGCATCCTTATCTCTCGGCTGGCCAACGGAACCGACATTTACGATAAAACGTTTATCAGCCTCCAACTGAAAATTGACGGGTTTTACGAGATGAGGCGTCCCGCTTTGCCCAAGGACATGAATCGTAGGCTCATGTGTATGACCGACAAAAAGTAGTTTCTCCGATACGGCGTTCCATGACGGTAAAGCCTCTTTTGGTTCAATAATGTAATTGAATGCACCTGGATCAGCAAAATCACCATGCGCACAGCGAAATGATTCACTTGCAAGAGTTAGGGGCAGGGCCTTCATAAAACTTTTGGCCTTGTCGTTTAGTTGACTTCTTGTCCATATGATGATTTTTTGAGCATCACTGTGAAACTGGTCGGCGTCCATTTTTTCGCAGGCAACAGCGTCATGATTCCCGAGGATGATATGATCAACATTGGAATGAATAGACTGCAGAACTTCGCTGGGATTTGGTCCGTATCCGACAATATCGCCCAGGCAGATTATCTGGTCGGCCCCAAGACTGCGGATATCCAGCAGGACTGCCTTCCATGCCTGAAGATTCGCATGAATATCTGAAACCAACGCGTAACGCATTTTAAACCTCTGAACAAGTTACGCCATGGCAAACAGGGTACTTGCCCAGCCACAGCAGACAGTCGTGATGGGTATTTGTTTATAAAATATTCAAGGAGGAAGCAAGAAAAGGCTCGAAGATATGACTGGTAATTGAAAGACTTTAAGGATGGTTATATTGGGTATAACACTTGGATTGGGGGCTTCTTTCTGTCAGTCCTTATCATACCTGTATTCTAGGCGTTTCCTGAAGGAATACGGTGATGACTGGCGGATGCTCCTTGCGTTGTCGCAGGTGTTGATGGGTATCATGGCTGTGGTTGCTTTGCCGTTTACTGCGGCAGGATGTGACTTTCCGGTTATAAGCGCTGCGCTACGGCCTTCAATATGGGCTGCAGTATTCTATTTTATGGCCCAGGGTGCCTTATTTTCAGCGCTGAAGCGAACTGAAGCATCGCGTGTGTCTCCTCTGTTAGGGTTAAAGGTTGTTGTTATTGCCTTAATTGCCAGTCTGCTTGGCAGGCAACACTTGGTTTGGCAGCACTGGGTGGCGGTAATGTTGAGCGGTTCTGCGGCATTTTTCCTGAATGAAATCGGAGGTAGAATCCCAGGTAAGGCCATCATGTTAATATGTCTTACTGTTTCCGGTTATTCATTGTCTGATATGAACATAAAAGAACTGCTTGTAGCGCTTGAACCTGCTGGTTTGAAAGGACCTTTTGTAGGGGTTTGCCTCGCATACATTGTCAGTGGTTTTTTTGGTGGGCTGATGCTTTTTCAAACAGGAATACCTTGTAAACGTGTCTGGATGTTGGCATTGCCGCATGCCGTCACATGGTTTGTCAGTATGTTCTTTTTCTACTGGTCAATAGCATTCATTAACCTTGTATTTGCAGTTATTGTTCAGGCCACACGCGGCTTGATGTCCATATGGTTGGGTGTGATTGTAGCGAGATTGGGGCATGAACATATCGAGCAGCCTCTTGGTGGGGGTGTTGTCTGGAAGAGGTCGGCTGCTGCTTTTCTAATGGCGCTGGCAATAGTTCTATATTCATGGCCGAAATAGAGCGCCTGTTTTGTTAATCATCACTTGAAGAAATCCCCTAAGCCTTCTTCAGAAAAGGAGAAGCTGTAAGAGAATGAAAATGGGTAACAGGATCGGGATTGTAAATTTGTACATGTATTCAAAAAAATGAGGCATCTTGATGTTCTGGTGCTCGGCAATGGTTTTTACCATGAAATTGGGGCCATTCCCGATGTAGGTCATTGCTCCGAAGAAGACTGCAGCCGTGCATATGGCTTTCATAAGACTTGCCGGTATGGATGCAACCATTTCAGGTTCAGTGGCGGATAGACCTAATGCAAGTGCATGGAATGTTACCGCAGTAGGTGTGTTATCGAGGAAACTGCTCAGCAGTCCTGTAAGATAATAAAAAGAAACTGGCGTGGAGACATGCAGGTGGTGCGCATTATTTTCAAGATAAACCAGGCAAGGTACCATGGTAATAAATATTCCAAGGAAAAGAGCTGCAACCTCGTTTATGGGATGCCATGTGAAACTGTTTGATATTCTGGTAATACGCGGGGTTGTTACCAGAGAAAAGAAAGCCATGAGCAATATCACGCCTTCCCTGATGAACCCGGAATAATGATTGCCTTTGAGGGCTGGCATGGTGTTGGGATTGATAAAAGCTATCGCCATCAACACTCCGGCGAGCCAGAAAAAATTAATTTTCCCTGAGAGGTTTAATGAGGTCGATTTGGACAGACATTCCTGCCTTATCTCTGCCTTTTCTTTCTTCCAGAACCGCATTTCCATGATTAAATAGATTATCATCAATACTATATTTACGATGAGCCATTCGGGATAAAGCTTGAAAAACCATGTAAAGGATGCTCCACGCAGATACATCATAAATAGAGGTGGGTCCCCAAGTGGTGTCAACAATCCACCGCAATTACATACTAGAGCTATGAAAAATAGAATTGTATGTGTTTTAAATTCCCGCTGACGATTCATATGCAGTAATGGATTGATCATCAACATGGCTGCGCCGGTTGTTCCAATAAATGAAGCCAACAGCGTACCTGAGCCAAGTAGAACCGAATTGGCTAAAGGGGTGGCTCCTCCTTTGACATCCATAAATATACCGCCAGTGATAATAAACAGAGCCCCAAGTAATACGATAAAAGGGATATAGTCGAAGACAATAGAGTGAAAGATTGCCGACAGCATATCCATCCTGAACATGTAAATGATGGTAGGAATTGCCAAGATCACTGCAATCATCAGCTTGTTCCTGTTCTTTTCCCAGAAATGCGGCACGAAAATGGGAAATACTGCGATAGCGGCAAGCATTAACAGGAAAGGAATGGCGGCAAGTATTGAAACATTGTTCATGAAAAATCGAGGTTACAAAACGCTGAGTGGATTGTAAAGTAATCTATGTTCATGGCGATTGGATCAGGGGGCGTGCGGCTTGATGTTGATTTTCAGAGAACCATTTTTACGCCTCGTATAAGTCGTAATTCTCTGTCAATGTTGTTCATTTCTTCAAGGGAGCGGACCATGGTGCTGATGTTGAAGCTGATGTATTTTGCACCACCAGAAACATTTATTTTTTCAACAGGAGCATTGATTCCAAGGCCCATAACTACTGTTTCAATAACAAACTGCATGTTCTCATCGTTCTCGGCAATCACGCGAAAATGACATTCGATGGGGAATTGTAATTCTGCTAAGTCATTTCTATTCATAGCCTTAGGCTTTGTAATAAATTTCGGAGAAAGTTCTAGCGCGTTTTCTTTTCAGGAACAGCTAAGAGTATGCACTTTGTTATTGCGGGCACAGCAAGGAGAACTTCTTTTGAAGGTTCTTTCCCGAAATCTGTGTTTCTGGGTTGTATACCGATGACAGATATACCGCAATTAATCTGGGCTTGGAAATATGCCATTAATATTGGAAGAGGAAGTACATGTGTGGAAAAGGAAGTTCCTTCTATGGCTTTGGCTTCCAGAAGTCTGATAGTGCCAGGCTTGGAATCCATCTGTGCCGCATCGACCAGAATAATATGAGCAGCTTCATTCTTGGCCCTGTGTAGAAATTTCTTAACTTCGCCGGTAATATTTTCCGGGGCAGTGCAGCCTATGAAGGCTTTTAGACAGGTGGGGCGTTTTTTTGATTTCCTGATGGCTTCTGCTACCAAGACGCCAACAATATCGTCGCCTCGCAGTTCTGAACCAACGCCTATGACGGCAACCAGTTTGGCATCAAGCAGGTTTTTTTTCAGGCTCTTTAGCAGCAGCTTGGGTAGGCTCTGTTTTCTTGGCGACAGCATTGTATGTAATCCTGAATTTAGCTCGGTCGAGTTGTGCAAGTTCAAAGTTACCCGTTGGTTCCAAGGCATCCTTGGGACATGAATATACACACTGTGCACAGTAAATACATTTCCCAAGGTCAAAGTCTGCCTGAAACATTTTCTCGCCTACCTTGGTTATCTTGATTGCATAGGAAGGGCAATCACGTTCGCACGCCTTACATCCTATACATCTCTCAGAATAAAATTTAATCTGCCCCCTGAACTTGTCGGGCATAACAAGTTTGACGGCCGGATAAGCAGTTGTTGCAGGTTTTCGCACCGCATTTTGAAGGACTTCGACTACCATTTTGCCTGGTTTATTCATTATTTTACAATCCAGTTTAAGGTGAGACTTATAAATATTTGTGCCAGGGCTGCCGGGGCGAGATATTTCCAGCAGAAAACAACCATTTGTTCAATTCTAAGCCTCGCTGTTACGGTGCGAAGCAGGGCAAGGAGCAGCAGGATGAAAAGTATTTTTATAAGGTAAAGGATAACTCCAATCACTAGCCCAAAATGAAGACCGAAAGGGAGAAAGACCGCAGCAATAAGAGATGCTCCAACTATGACTTCCATATCTATTGCCAACCTGAACATTGCCAGAAGTCTGCCGCTATATTCTGTGAAAGTTCCTCCGACAATTTCTGTTTCAGCTTCAGGCATGTCAAACGGCACACGCTCGAGTTTGCCCTGGAGCGCAACCAATGCAACAAGAAAGCCTATGGAGTTTGTTAATGCGTAGAGGGGATTATTGCTGTAGAACTCACTCATGTCTGCGATAGACCATGTATGTGCGAGGACGGCAGGGGAGAGAACCGCAAGAAGCAACGGAACCTCATAGGCGAACAACTGGGTCAATGTTCGAACCGCACCAATCATTGAATAGAGCGAAGTTGAGTGCCATCCGCCGAGGAAGAATGTCAGAGTAGGTATGGTCAACAGATAAACAATGACAATTATACTGCCATTAAACGATATCAGCGGTGTGGAGTTCCATAGAGGTATATGCAGATAAGCTGTAAGAACTGCAGTCATGGCCAACACAGGCATGAATTTGAACATTGCCGAGTTAGCTTCTTCGGGAATAAGATCTTCCTTGGCGGCCAGCTTGATCAAATCTGCATATGGCTGGAACCATGGGGGTCCTATGCGGTTCTGCATTCTGGCGTACAGCTTGCGATCAATATACTCTGCTGCCGTACCCAGAAAGCTCAAGAGGAGGAAATACCCCAAAAATACCAAAATTACAGACAACGCTGACATGTTTCTCTCTTACTCCTGTTTCTTTGCCAATTTCCTGTTTAAGTCGGTAAAATCAATTCCCTGTTTCCTGTACCACTTGATGCTGTAGTTCCTCATGTTGTCCCACCGTATTGAATCTCTTGCGCCGGTGGAACTTATTGTGCCGATCATGCGGTCGGTACATGAAAAACATGGATCAATCGCCGCGATTGCTATTGGCAAATCTGCCAGATTGTTGTTCTCCAGCATTTTGGCTACAGACTGCAGGTTTGCCAGAGTGGGAGCCCGCACCCTCACTCTTTCAGGTTTATCTGTGCCATTACCCTTTACGTAATGGGTATCTTCACCGCGAGGTGCTTCGTAGCGACTGAAAGCTTCACCTGCAGGAACCTTGCGCGGAGCCTTTACTGTTATTGGGCCATCAGGCATCTTTGCGATGATCTGCCTGATCATTTTGTAAGTTTCCATAAGCTCAAGCAGTCGTACCACAGCGCGGCCGAAGACGTCGTTATGATTATCTACGATTACATTAAAAGAAAGATCGCCATAAGCCAGATAGGGATCCTCTCGTCGAACATCCTTGTTTACTCCTGATGCCCTTCCTGTAGGGCCTATTGTGCCAAGCCGGACCGCATCATCGTGCGAGAGTGTTCCAACGCCGCTGAGTCGGTTGATTACTGTTGGTTCCTGTGTGCAAACCTCAATATAATACTTTGTACGTTCCTCGCAGATATCTATAACTTTTAGCACTTCAGTAAGTTGCTCTTTGGTGAAATCTCGACGGACACCCCCAAGGGTATTCATTCCGTAGTTTACGCGGTTACCAGTAAGTGATGCAAACAGATCCATAATTGCTTCGCGGTCGCGCCACGAATACATGAGAAGAGTGTCGAAGCCAATTTCGTGACCGGCAACGCCTAGCCAGAGTAGGTGACTGTGGACGCGCTCAAGCTCCGCTATTAGTGTCCGTATATATACGGCCCTTGGCGGAAGCTGCAGTCCTGCAATTTCCTCAACTGCCTGAATAAAACAACTTGAGTGTGAATGTGAACATATGCCGCAGACTCGCTCAAGGAGGTACAGAGCCTGTACGTATGTTCGCTGTTCACAAGCTTTCTCAATACCCCTGTGATTGTAACCAAGTCGCATGTCCAAGTTTACAATATTTTCCCCGTTAAGCGTCACGATGAAACTTTCGGGTTCCTTCAGGGCAGGATGCTGAGGTCCAATCGGAATAGTAACTCTAGCCATTTTTAGCCTCTTCTTTCCGACCACTAAGTCCTTCCAGCATTTCAGGTTTCCAGTCCTTGCGAAGAGGGAACTGATTGGCCGGCCAGTCATCGGGAAGGGGATACCGCTTCCCATGCGGGATTCCTTCAACCTTTGCCCCAAGCAGGTCAATTAGCTCACGCTCGTATATAACTCCTCCCGGAAAGATGTCTGTAATCGTTTTTATAACAGGATTGCTTTTAGGTGCGGTAGTTCTCAGGTTTAAAACAATTCCGTCCATTCTGGCAAGATGGTAAATGAACTGGAGATTATCACCGTCATCCAGTCCGGTTATAATGCACAGGTTTGAAAACTCCATTTTCTTGGCGGCAAATTCACACACATCGTGGAATCGTTCCTGTGGTACGTCGACGAAAATGCGTCTAACCCTTTGGATAACAATCTTGTCGGCAAGGAATGAAAACTTGCGGCTCAATTCAGTCTTGATGGTTTCTTCGTTAGCCATTTGTCGTTATCTCCGCTTCCAGCAATTTTCTTTCAATAGCTTCAATATCTGCCTTTTCTCCGGGTTTCTTACCCTGAAGGCTGCCAAGAAGTTTGGCTACACCGTCAATAATCGCAGCGGGGCTTGCGGGACAACCGGGAATATATGCAGAAACTGGTATTACAGTGTCGATGCCACCGCAAACGTTATAGCATCCCTGGAATACTCCTCCTGAACACGAACACGTTCCTACTGCAACAACGAACTTGGGCTCGGGCATCTGTTCGTAGATTCGGATCAGTCTGTCCTTGATCTGCCGTGTCACAGGGCCGGAGCAAACAAGTACGTCTGCGTGGCGCGGCGTACCTTTGAGAATGATTCCGAAACGCTCAATGTCGAAACGTGGGGTTAGGGATGCAACAATCTCGATGTCACAGGCATTACAGGCACCGGAGTTGAAATGGATTATCCAAGGGGATTTAATCCTTGCCCATGTGACAATTTTACTTAACAAACTCATTTATGGCCTCCTGAAAAGGATGAAAAGTCCGATCGCCAGTGACGACGCATAACCAATGGCCATTGCGGTCGCCGAAAGTGACCCAGCGGGTACAGTTACAACAACCAGGGCCAAAACATGCATAATCGTGAAAAAGAAAGCAAAAGGGAAGAATTCACTGTAGTCGGGGGATATCCTGTGATTTTTGACGTCTTCTCCGCAGGCATATGCCTTAAATTTGCCGCTATGTTTGTCCGTGCTATTTACCACATGAGATAAACATCCGAGGAGACGTAGCAAACCCATCATGAAAAGCATTACAACTATAAATGCTACAGGTGTTGTAAGCAGCCAAACACTCATTTTATTTCCTTTTTCTAACCTTTAAGATTATTCATTTTGCCGGCATCGAGATCGTTGTTATGCCTGTAAGAGCCAATAACAACTCCAGCAGCAACGGCTATCACGACAACTTCAATGACTATAAGAGTGATAATAAATGTCTGTGCGAGCGCCATCCGGTTCGAAACATATCCACCTATGGCGAGCAGGAGGGTTACCGCCTTTGTCATCAGCTCCAACCCAATCAGTATTCTGATAAGATTACGGCTGACCAGTATGCAATAGAGCGCAGTTATTATAATCAATATGGCAAAAACCACGCTTGCCTGGAAATATGTTGCAATGTCTGCGCTCATTGTTTCGTCTCTCCATCAACACTGTGTTTGGTCTTGAAAAGAACAATTACTCCGAACACACCAGCCAGGATAACAAGTATTTGTCCGATAAGATCAAAACGGCGTGTAAACCAGAGGACTTCCTGCATGGTTGCTGACTCTGCTGGTAATGCCTCGTGTGATCCAAGATGAAGAGCTTTTACTGACAGCAGCCAGCCGGCAAGCACCAGGAATACGGGCAGGAAAATGAAGCGCTTGATTCGCTTCATCTTTATCTCATGTGCCTCGATATCGTTTACCGATTTTGTAAGGCTTATTACGCTTATGAAAACCACCGTTATAAGGCCGGCACAGACGGACAGCTCGAATACGGCAGCCATTGGTGCTTTCAGAATGAACAGAACGAGCGTCAGCACAACGCTGGTCAAAGCCAAGCCGACGGCGGCCATGAGGAGGCGTGACGTAACAACCGCCCACACTGCGGAGGCCAACATCAGCGCAAGCAATACAATATTTAATGTGTCGAAATCTAACTTCATAGAATGCTCCTTATCGGCAGCAGGAAAGTGTTAAGCAACCATGGCATGAAGAGTCCCAGCCCTATGGTTATCGCCGCAAGAAGACATGCAGGGATGAGTGCCCATGCATTAGCTTCCTTCAGATTTTCAAGATTGGAGGCAAGTTTGCCGAAGAAAACACGTCTTTGCATTGAAAGAAAATATGCCAGTGTCAGCAGACTTGCAAGGACTGCAATAAGAGCAGACCACAGGAACCCGGCTTTCCATACTGCGATGATAATGATCAGCTTGCTCCAGAAACCCGACAGAGGAGGAATACCTGCAGTGGAAAGGAATGCGACAACAGATGTAAATCCAGTTACCGGCATCTTGTCGGATATGCCTCCGAGAGTATCCATGTTGCGGGTTCCTGTTTGTTTCTCAACTGCGGCTGCATTGACGAATAACAATGATTTGAATATTGCATGGTTGAAGAGATGCAGCACTGCGCCAGCGATAGCCATCTCGGTCCCAATACCTAATCCAAGTATTATATAACCAACCTGGCTAATGCTTGAATAGGCGAGCATCCTTTTAAAATCACTTTGTCCTAGTGCTGCCAAAGCGCCTACGACAATTGACACCAGCGCTACTGTAATAATCAGAATCTGTATATTATGATTCAAGAGGTGCATTTTGGTAACGATTGTGATTAGTGCATAGACTCCGGTTGTTTTGGTGACAATCCCGGCCAGCAGAACCGAAGTTGCTGATGGCGCCGATGAATACGCATCGGGTACCCACCCGTGGAATGGGACAATGCCGCTCTTGATGAATAATCCACCCAAAAGCAGCGCAACAGCCAGCATAATGACAGGATTGCCGCCATGCGCCGTCATAACGGTTGAGAGTGCCTTGAAAGACACACTCCCTGTCACGGCCATCAGAAGACCGATTGCAGAGAGTATCATCGCTGTAGCAATCGCAGACAGGACTAGATATTTGAACGTTCCTTCAAATGCGTCTTTTTCCCCGTTGAATGAAATCAATATGAAGGAAGACACGGCTGCAATTTCAAGGAAAACGTAGAGAGAAAAAAGATCCTGGGAAACTACGAGCCCGTTCATTCCGGCCATGGCAAGGATCAGAAGATTGGTGAAGTTAAAGAGCTTGTTCTCGTCTTCAATGGAATAACGCGCAATGAGCAGTGAAACGAAGCTCACTGTTGCAATTGCAAGGAACATTACAAGTGCAATGTTGTCAGCGTATGGCTTGAACAATAGCAGCCGGTTAACTGTGTCCAGCTGGATGTTCCAGAATGGTGCAGGCATACGTATGACAAGGGCTGCCTGAAGCATGCAGAGGATGAGTCCAGCCCAGAATGCAAGG
>Ga0156394_1306_pt3 | contig 24340 bp, 14 predicted proteins | sample RifOxyA3_FD_108038 | JGI IMG/M metagenome (GOLD analysis project Ga0156394, IMG submission 108038) | Lentisphaerae bacterium RIFOXYA12_FULL_48_11 | reverse complement strand
GAAATAAATACCGTGCTTGCCCTCTGTGAAGTTGCAGTAATGCACGAAGGCCTTATCCCCGAACCTTCGCTTGGCACTCATTTCTTCAATGATCTGGTCGAAATGGATATGCTGTATATCGCGCTCTATCCCGACAACGAGGACAGTATTTATAACCGTTTGTTTTTTCGTGAAACTGAAAATAAACTGAACCGGCTTCTCCCTGACGCTGACGCATGGTCAGCTGCAGTAAAAGTTTTTGACTCCATTGCTGTAGGATCTGAAAAACGAATTCTATTAAATGCCAATGTCCTGGAGCAGAAATGCATCTGCTACCTGGGGTAAACCAGCAGGCTGTGCGTCCTTCCATGAAGAAGCCGGCAGAATGTTTTGTTACATGCTTCCCGGGTAATACCTGACAATAGGAGAGCTAATTGCTCGTCACTCTTGAAATCCAGTACTGAAACCTTTACATTGAGTATATAGAGGAGATTATGGCAACAGAAGAGAAGAACAATTCAGGCGAACCGGAACAGGTCGAAGTTGTTAAGAATGGCAGTACAGGAGGAGAAAAGAGAATCGTCCTTGCCCGTGATGTTCTCCCGCAAAGCCTTCCGATAATTCCGCTGAACAGCCGCCCGGTCTTTCCCAAAATGACCGTACCTATGATCATAGACGACAATAACATCAAGAAAATGCTTCTTGATACGGCCAAATCCCAGACAAAATATGTCGGCCTCGTATTACTTAAGAAAGAACAACCGGATGAACAAAAAGAGGATCCGCAACCCGAATTATACAATATCGGAGTAATAGCAGAGATTCTCCAGACCGCACAGCTCGCGCCCGAGGCCCCGATCCAGGTGCTGCTCGGAGCCATGGAACGATTCTCAATCCGGAACATCATACACAGGAAACCATATATCCTCGCCGGCGTAGATTACATAATGGAAACAGATATGGCCGGCAATGAAGAACTTAAAGCTTACTCGCTCTCGGTAATAAAAAGCATAAAAGACCTTATCCAGCTTAACCCCATCCACAAGGAGGAATTGAGCCTGTTCATGTCCCGTTCGAATCTTTCCGAGCCAGGAAGACTGGCCGATTTCGCAGCGGCACTCACTACCTCCAACGGAAAGGAACTGCAGGAAATACTGGAAACAAACAGCATCAGGGAAAGGCTGAGAAAAGTCCTTATTCTCCTCAAAAAGGAAATAGATATCTCCAAGATACAGGTCCAGATAAGCAAGCAGATAGACGAAAAACTCACCAAGCAGCAACGTGAATTCTTCCTACGCGAACAACTACGCGCCATCAAGAAAGAACTTGGTTTGGAAAAGGAAGGCAAGGAAGCTGAAGTTGAACGGTTTGAGAAACGCCTGAAAGATCTCAAACTTACGAAAGAGGCAAGCGAGCGTATAAACGAAGAACTGGAAAAAATGCGGCTCATAGAACCAGCATCGCCGGAATTCAACGTAACCCGCAATTACCTGGACTGGCTGACAATCCTGCCATGGGGCGTATTCACGAAAGACAGCTATGACATCAAAAAAGCTCACAGGATACTGAACAGAGATCACTATGGCCTTGAAGATGTTAAAGACCGTATACTTGAATTTCTTTCTGTCGGTATCCTCAAGGGTAATATTTCCGGATCAATTCTCTGCTTTGTAGGTCCGCCTGGCGTCGGCAAGACATCCATCGGCCAGTCCATCGCTAAAAGTATTGGACGTAATTTCTACCGATTCTCCGTGGGAGGGATCCGTGACGAAGCCGAGATCAAGGGCCACCGCCGCACATATATAGGCGCCCTGCCGGGAAAATTCATACAGGCAATGAAAACATGCAAAAGCTCAAACCCGATCATCATGCTGGACGAAATTGACAAGATCGGCGCAAGCTACCAGGGCGATCCAGCATCCGCCCTGCTGGAAGTGCTTGACCCTGAACAGAATAAGGATTTCCAGGACCATTACCTTGACGTTCGGTTCGATCTATCCAATGTTTTCTTTATCTGTACAGCCAACCAGCTGGATACCATTCCCCGCCCCCTGCTTGATCGTATGGAAGTAATAAAACTTGCCGGTTATATACTACAGGAAAAATTGCAGATTGCGAGGAGGTTCCTGATCCCAAAGCAACTCCTGGCACACGGGGTAAAAAAGGATCAGATAAAAATCACCGATGATGCGCTCACGGAGATTATCGTTGGCTATGCCAGGGAAGCCGGCGTACGCAGCCTTGAAAATCACATTAAGAAAATTATCCGGAAGTCGGTTAAGAAAATTGTGGAAAAGAAGGCTCGTAAGTTCACTATCGGCCGTAGAGAAGTTTCCGCTCTTCTGGGGAAGAAAATCTTTACAGATGATCATTATTACAGGAAGCCTCGAGTGGGCGTTGTCATGGGGCTGGCATGGACCAGCATGGGCGGCGACACATTGTATATCGAGGCTACGAACGTACAGACCGGGAAGTCCGAATTCAAGCAGACTGGCCAGCTCGGCAGCGTTATGGTGGAATCATCCGAGATTGCATATACCTACGTCAGGTCTTTCTTGGACAAGGACAAACAGGCAAGGGAATTTTTCAAAACCAATTTCATCCATTTGCACGTACCTGCGGGTGCCACTCCGAAGGATGGCCCCTCGGCAGGCATAACTATGGCCGTTGCACTCTATTCGCTGGCCCTTAAAAAGCCATTGAAGAAAATGGTAGCAATGACAGGAGAATTGTCACTTACCGGACGGGTAATGCCTATCGGGGGCCTGAAAGAAAAAACCATAGCCGCTAAACGGGCAAAAATTACATACCTGATCTTCCCGGAAGAAAATAAGAAAGACTTCGACGAACTTCCGGCCCATATACGAAAAGGCTTGAAGCCCTCCTTTGTTGCCACTTTCAGCCAAGTAGTTAAACTCTGTTTCTGAAAAATCCCCAATAAGCCTCAGAACTCGACGTTTTGATGGCATTTGGCCTGCTTATTTCTCTGGCACAATGAAGAAGTCCGTATTGATAATCAAATTGGGGTATGCCGAAACACTGGTAAATGAAGACGGTTTCACTCCCAGCCTGGGTGATGTTTTCCGCCATACAGTATTACTTCATCACTATTCCAATGACAGGGTAACCTGGCTGACAAGCGCATCTGCAATCCCCCTGTTAAAGGACAATCCATATATTGAAGAACTTCTTGTCTATGGGGCAAATACTGCCGAAGAACTGGCCAAAAGGCACTTTGATGAGGTGCTCTGCCTTGAAAAAGCCTCTACAATCTGTAATTTGGCAAAATCAATTGACGCAACGCGATTTCTTGGGTTCAACTGGACCACAAATGGTAATGGAGCACTTCCCGGTGCAGAAAGTGCCCTTGATATAGCCAATGGAAAGGATCATTTCCTCCCTATTCAAGCCCTGCTCTACCAGATGGTTGGCTCTTACTGGCATGGTGAGAACTACATTCTTGGTTACCAGCCAAAGGAATCGGAACCCTACGATGTCGGCCTGAATATCCATGTCGGATCCAAATGGCCAACAAAGAAATGGCCCCTTGAACACTGGAAAGACCTTGAACAACTCTGTGTTGCTCACGGTCTGAAAGTCAAATGGCAGGAAGGTAACACCAATCTTGAAAAATACATGGATTGGATAAATGCAGGCAGATTGATTGTAACCTGCGACAGCCTTGGCATGCACCTTGGCCTTGCGATGAAAAAGAAAGTAATAGCCCTGTTTGGCCCAACATCTTCAGATGCAATTTACATGTACGGGCGCGGGGTGATTCTTACCGCAGAATGGGCATGCGGGAACGCTCCATGCATGAAACCAAAATGCAGTCAAAATGGCGAATGCATGGCTGAAATCAATCCAAAGATTGTTGCCAGAACCATTATAAATTTGATCAACGGTCTTAAAGGAAATAGCGATGGAACACAGCTTAAACTGCGGGCTGCATAAAGCAGGGAATAGCTGGCAGAATTCAATGTTCATTCTGTAAGTTCGGGGTTCACAGCATGAATACAAGCGCATTGGCAGTATCGACATTGGCCGAAGAAAAAGTTCCTTTATTCGTTGCACATGGAAACCTTGTATCCCTGCCGGAAACATTCAATTATATAGGCGTGTTCTTGTCCTTTCGTTGCCCCTATTCCTGCTCGTACTGCATCAACCGGTTCGGGGAAACAGCAAAACTTCAGCGGCGGGAGTTGTCGGCACATAAATGGATTGATTTTTTTTCCAGGCTTTCATGCAGGGATGTACCCGTAACTTTGCAGGGCGGTGAACCCGGAATGCATCGTGATTTTATTGAAATCGTCAAGGAAACAGCAAAGTTTCATCATGTAGATATACTCACCAATCTTGCATTTGACCTGGAAGAGTTCACCCGAAAGATTGACCCCTCGGCAATAAACAGGGATGCGCCATATGCTCCAATCAGGGTCAGTTATCATCCGGAACAATTCCATCTTGATGATATAATCCGGAAAGTAAAATACCTCATGGATGCCGGTTTCCGTGTTGGCGTTTATGGAGTAATGCATCCGCTTCAAATTACCGCAATCAATCATGCCAAGACTGTTTGTGCAGATCTTGGCATCGATTTCAGAACAAAGCCATTCCTGGGCAAATACTACGGCACAGTCTATGGAGATTTTGCATATTCCGATGCCTGTTCATCGGAAAAAAGAAAAAGATGTGAATGTGCCCCTTCTGAACTGCTTATCGCGCCTGACGGCTTTGCTTACCCTTGTCACCACAACCTCTACAACGGAGTTGACCACGTAGGACATGTCGACGATCAGACTATCAGTTTTTCAGATGAGTTCAGGCCCTGCAGCTATTATGGCCACTGTAATCCATGCGATGTCAAAGTGAAGAACAACCGCTTTCAGCAGTTCGGTCACGTGTCCGTCAGAATTCGCTCCGTTTCCTGACCATAAGAACCAGCTACAGTGTTTCAAGCTACTTACAGTCACTCAGCTGTACCAGAATGTCCAGTATCTCAAGCCGGATTGCATCAGCAATGGAACGGTCTTTTGGCTCATCCCACTTTAATTTGTCTGCCCCGTCAGCATTCAGTACCCTGTCTGCGGCTTCAGTCAGTAACCTGGTTGCCCTCTCAATAAGTGGATCATCTTTACCAGGTTCTTTGACTGCCGCAATTTTGTCATGGAGCATGACAAGATACTCGTAGTCCTCAACACTTTCCCGGATAGCCTCCATGTGTTTGGCAGATGTTATGGATGTCCCGTCAAGAAACAGCGGCGTATACGAGGAGCCGCCACGCATTTCGTATTCGTTCCAGGATGATCCCCCGCCCGAGTCGCCGAACGCCCAGAAAAAACTGGAGCCCGCTCCCTGTTGCCAGCATGTCCACGCCTGAAGGCGGTGGTATGCATATGGATCAAGCGATCGGACAGGCCCGCTGCATGAATAAAAAGCAAGCTCTGTTCCCGCAGCGCGACGCTGCGCATAGTACTCTCGGAATGCTGGACCACCGGTAAGCATCATGGGACGGTTCGGGCAAAGCACATGACATAGAGCCATCATATTCTGATTGGCCTTGGATGGGTCCTGATGTGTCGGATCTTCCCATATCTTTACACCAGTGTTGGCAGCACGGATGGCCTTGGCCCAGGGAATGATGACGCTATCAAGTCTTGCATCGTGCGGTTCATCCACAAGAAGTATCACAAGCTGTTCCGGCTTCAACCCGCGTTTCTGAGCATGGCCTGACCAGAACGTTATCCATTCGCCTACTTTTCGCCCAAACTCAGGCATCCCATTACTTGTACCGTCAAAACTTTCACCTACAGCTGCAAACACACAGTACTGCCGCGCTTTGGGCCAGCGTGACAACCAGCGGTCAAATCTGACCGTATCGCGATTTGACGGCAGAACTGCGGAACTTGCCCACGGCGAATCCACAAAGTGTTCACGCAGATGTTTGATTACTGCTTCCCTATTCTGAGGAGTAATCTCATAGTGTGATTCTCCATCCGTATAATCCCATCCTCCAACGTGCAACCTTGGAGCATCTGGAAACCGCAAAGAAACCACACGCAGAACTACAGGTATATTTTTGTGCAAAGTGTTGCCTGATAACAATATATCAAATTTATATATTCCTGGAGCTATATCAACTGGATGGAATGTAAGCCAAATCTGTCGAGTTAATCCTGCAGATGCCTTAACCAGATACTTGCCAGCCTCATATTTTGCTTCAGGCAATGCTGCAACTACCGGCTTGCCATTTTTTGTATCAGTCCAGACTGCCTCATGCATACGGATACATGAAGCCGGCAGTCCCGGCGGTACATTTGAAAACTTCAGTGATAGCGTTACAGTCTGCTTGTCGGCATTGGCAATATTTAATGCAGCTGAACGATATTCGTTCAGCATCATAGCCACGTTAACCGCAGCTGATGCGTCACGTGGTGGCGGTTGTGTGAGTGAAAGCGGGTCCCAGGGATTGGCTGACCACACGGTCAGCGGTTCTGCACCCTGCGCGCGCCATAACTCTGCCTGTGCGCAGAAAATCCTCTCATGAAGATAATTCAGAGGAAGAACAGTGCGAAAATCTTTGCCGTACTGTCGGGATAATTTCGGGATATCCTGTTCTATTGCCGTCAGCTCTGTAGTGAGCTTATGCTGGGTGTCAGCTTTACGTACGGAGCGTAAATCATCCCTCAATCTGCGCTCAACAGCAAGATGTGCACGATAGGCAGCTGCATTCGTGACGCTGTCACCAGCGAACGGAATCTTCAGATATTCCTGATCCCCCTTGTAAATCTCGACCTCATCCGCAAATATGAATGGACTGCCAGGCGCGATGATAAACAGTACATAACGACCGTGTGTGCGAAGCTCGTCCGTCCAATAGCGGTATACGGCATACTTCTCACGGGGTGGACCTCCGCGCTTAGCATCAAGCCCAGCCAGTTCGCCTGCACAAAAGAAATTAGCACCGTCATCGCTGCAAAGAATCGTGACACCGAGCGGCCATTCTACGCCTGCTGTTCCAGCCGCTGTATTGAATGAAGCACCCCTGATTGGCTGCACTGCGCCCAGGTCTATTGTAATTGTGGCCCATCCTGTATTCTGCCAGCCAACAGTAGACTTCTGTGTCCAGAAATATCCCTTTGAATAATTACCATCGGTCAGCTGTATCTTATCATCAGGATCGGTACAGTGCGTATAAGTTGGTCTCGGATCCAGTTTGTAAGGTCGTCCCAGAGCAATGTTCTCGCCGGGACGTTGAATTTCAGCGGCGGTAAAAGCCAGCTGCGAAAAGACGAATAGTGATAAGAATGAAAACTTAATTTGCATTGTGCAACCAACCGTAATCCTCTTCCCTGAAGAAAACAAGTCGGCTGTCGCATATTATTTTAAGCTTATGACCCAGTTAATCCCGACTTGCAATTTGTATTCAAATTATAAGGTCGGCTTCAGTATTTTAGACTGATCTCTGCAAGGCCAATCAAAGATATAAGTAGTTTATAAGAAACTATTTGTGATAACAGAGGTAAGCACTGTCAGTGATGAAAGAGCGCCGAGCTCCCCTTCTTAATCATGAGGGAAAGAACCGATATGTCGGCAGGCGTTATGCCTGGAATTCTTGCCGCTTCACCCAAGCTTCGTGGCTGGACGCGCAGGAATTTTTCTTTAGCTTCGTGCTTGAGCGCTTGTATTCTGGAATAATCCATCCATGCCGGTATCAAATCTTCATCTCGCTCTTTCGCCTTTATTGCATGACGCTCTTCCTGATCAATATAACCTTCGTATTTAATCCTGATTTCAACCTGGCGTTTTACTTCGGCAGATAAATCATGATTCGCCTTTGACAAGTCATCATAACAAACATCTGAACGGCATAATAACTGTGCAAGACTATGCGGACCCTCCCGTTCAGATTTCATACGAGTAATTTCTTGTTCAATATCAGCCATCAGGATTTCCGTATCGCGTAGATATTCCGGCGATACCATAGCGATTTCTCTGGCATAAGGAAGAAGGCGGAACTTAGCGTTATCTTGCCGCAATAACAACCTTCTTTCAGCTCTGGAAGTAAACATCCTATAGGGTTCATCTGTGCCTTTAAGAACTAGATCGTCTATCATTACCCCGATATATGCCTCATGACGCTTTAAAACAAATGGTGGCTTTCCGCACAACTTATTAACAGCATTAATACCAGCCATAAGTCCTTGCGCGGCAGCTTCTTCATATCCAGTAGTGCCATTTATCTGTCCCGCAAGGTACAAGTTCTCAACAAGTTTTGACTCCAAGGTATGATATAGTTGAGTGGGATCAGAAAAATCGTATTCAATACCATAAGCCCACTGTAAAATCTTTGCCTTTTCTAATCCTGGTATCGAGTGTATCAAATCAGTCTGCACATCCTCTGGGAGGCTGTTAGAAATGCCATTTGGATAAACTAAATTTGTACCCCTTCCCTCCGGTTCTATAAAAACATGATGGCGCTCTCTATCTGGGAATTTAACAATCTTATCTTCAACTGAAGGACAATACCTCGCTCCGATGCCTGTAATAACTCCACCATAAAGAGCACTTTTTTGCAGATTAGATCTAATGATATCATGTGTGTGCTTTGTAGTATGGGTCAAATAACAAGGCAACTGCTCACTTCCTGGCTGCCATGGCATCGTCAGATTTAGAGGATGTTCCACGTGGAACATCCCATTGGTTTCGTTGGTTCCGTCCAGTTGTTCCACGTGGAACAACTGGCCTTCATGACCTGCTTCCCAGGAAAAGAAAGCCGGAGGATATTCTCCAAGCTGAATAGCCATTGCTCCATAATCCAGACTATTCTTATCCAACCGGGCGGGCGTTCCCGTTTTCAGTCTGGCCATTCTAAAGCCAAGATCAACTAATGACTTTCCCAGTTCATTGGCCGATGGCTCCATAAACCTGCCACCGGGTGTCGATTTCTTACCCACGTGTATTAAACCCCTCAGAAATGTTCCAGGGGTAAGCACTATAGCCTTAGCTAATATTTTGCCGTTCTGACAAGTCTCAACGCCGTTAGCACGCGCATTAAGCACGCATAAGCCTGTTACCTGATCCTCTAAAATGGTCAGATTTTTAATATTTGACAGGACCATTTGCATACGCTCGGCATAGCGTTCTTTGTCTACTTGAACTCTTGTTGCCTGAACTGCTGGTCCTTTTCTTGTATTAAGTGTTCTAAACTGAATACCAGTATAATCAGTATTGATACCCATCTCGCCGCCAAGAGCATCGATCTCGTAAACCAAATGTGATTTAGCAATTCCGCCTACTGAGGGATTGCAGGACATCCTGGCTATACTGTTTTTTGTCAGCGTTACGAGCGCTGTGCGTGCTCCCATTCTGGAAGAGACTAGGGCAGCCTCACATCCAGCATGACCACCACCTACAACTATAACATCAAAATATTCGTTCATTTCCCTATACAAAATCTTCCGAAAATGTTGTCCAGCAATGATTTATCATAATTTTTTCCAGTGATAATACCTAGACTCTCGATTGCACTTCGCAGTGTAGATATAGCTGGGACAAGAAGTTCTTCGTTGCTTTGGGACAACACTTTAAGAATGCTGTCTACCTTATTTATAACATCTTGTAAAATATGATGATGACGCTCTGATATTACTGCATGAGGTGATCCAGTCGTTGTTATATCCAGCTTTTCTATTAAGGCTTCTTTGAGTTTATCGACACCCAATCCTTTTATAAGACTGGTTGTAACACTTGTAAAACTGGTAAAATCTTCCGGGCTTATTCTTGAACCGAGATCCGATTTATTAAGTAAAATAATACATTCTTCCGGATCAAAATTCTTCAACTGCGATATATCACTGCTGTCCAGCTCTTCGGAGCTGTCATATATAAAAAGATTTAAATCCGCTTTCTTAATCAGAGCCTGCGCACGTTGAATACCCTCACGTTCAACAATGTTTCTCGCGTCACGTAATCCTGCCGTATCCACCAGCCGCAAGGGGATTCCATTCAGGATAAATTCCTCTTCAATGCTATCACGCGTTGTTCCTGGTTCCTCTGTAACAATCGCGCGATTGTTACCAAGCAGGCAATTCAACAGCGTTGATTTCCCAACGTTAGGTTTTCCTGATATGACAACCAGAGCACCTTCACGGATAAGGTGACCTTCCTCCCATGTTGAATACAATTCATCAAGCAACTTTCTTGCTTGTGTAATTTCATTTATCGCTCCCTCCAGGAGACAGGATGGTAAATCCTCTTCGGGAAAATCAAGGCTTGCCTCAAGATCTGCCGCCGCATTTATAAGAGAGTCATATATATCTGCAATAGAAGAACTTAGGCGACCTTCCAGCTGTTCCATCGCGGCTTCAGCCGCCCTGTCTGAACGGGCCATAATCAGATCTGCCACTGCCTCTGCCTGAAGAAGGTCTATTCGCCCGTTCAGAAATGCGCGCTTGGTGAATTCTCCTGGCTCTGCAGAACGGGCCCCGGCATCAAGCACTGCACGGAGAATCCGCTTTGCACATGCTCGTCCACCATGTCCCTGAAATTCAACAACATCTTCTTTTGTGTAACTGTGTGGTGCGCGGTAGATAAGAAGTATTACTTCATCAAGATCACATATGCTTCCATTCCGGCGTGCCCCGACAAAACCATGAACAAAAGTTCCTGCCGGACGCATGGATGGAGCAACGCCCGATCCCCTGAAGATTCTATCGGCAATCTGAAGGCTCTCGGGACCGGAAACCCTGATAATGGCAATTCCGGCTTCACCTGGTGCAGTAGAAATGGCGGCTATCGTGTCTTCTTTGCTCTTCATGATGAGGCTTGAAGATAATGCCGTATGGTAACATCGGCAAGGTGATTCTGAAGGTGTTCGGCTTAACCCGACTTTCGCAGAAAGTCGGGCTGAGAGTGAAAAGCTTAAAATAATGTTGAGCGATAGACATACTAATCATATGCTTGGATTAACAGCTGTGAACAATTGACGTCTTAAAATGAATTTTCTGCAGCGTGCGCTGTCACAGAGCATCTTCAATGGCCGGGTCCGCTCGCCAACGGGATTTGGGGCAGGCAGGGACAGCCGACCTTGCAGAACAAAAACTGTACAAACAGGGAATCAATACCAAATGAATACCATCAAAACAAAAACTCTAAGTCGCAGGCAATTCCTTGAGCGCTCCATAGCCGCCAGCGTGGTATGTGCCACGGCAAGTTGCATCTCAAAACCGGCCAGATCCCGGCCAATAGGCGCCGCCGAAGATATTCGTGTCGCAGTTATAGGCTGCGGCAGCACCGTTGGTAACGGAGGCAAAGGCCGATATCACATAAAGAATTTCACAAATATGAAAGGCGTACGCCTAGTTGCGCTTTGCGATCCAGACGAAGCACACCTTAAGCGCGAAGTTGAGTCATTAAGTAAGGTTGGCAAGAAAGTCGATGTCTATAAGGATTTCCGCAAGCTTCTTGAAAGAAACGATATTGATGCTGTCTGTATTGCTGCACCCAATCATTGGCATTCCCTCATGACCATCATGGCAGTTCAGGCAGGTAAGAATGTTTATGTTGAGAAGCCGCTTTCCCACAATGTCTGGGAAGGTCGAAAAGCCGTAGAAGCGGCTCGCAAATATGACCGTATTGTTCAGCATGGTACACAGAGCAGGTCGGAAATCGGCACCAGAGAAGCCATTGAATATATCAAAGCCGGAAACCTCGGCAAAATCCTGGCCGTACACGGTGTCTGTTACAAACCTAGAAACAGCATAGGAAAAGTGACCGGCCCGCAAAAGCCGCCGGAGACCATCGATATGGATTTATGGACCGGCCCAGCTCCGATTAAACCTTTAATGCGCACAAATCTTCATTATGACTGGCACTGGTTCTGGGATACCGGCAATGGAGAGATCGGCAACCAGGGCGTTCACCAGATGGATCTTGCACGCTGGGCTTTGGGCGAAAATTGTCTTCCCAGAAGAGTTCTCAGTATCGGCGGCCGGTTTGGCTATGATGACGACGCAGAAACACCGAATACCCAGATCGCCTTCTTCGACTACGAAAAAGCCCCCTTGATATTCGAAGTACGCGGCCTTTCCCGCCAGAAGGGTATGACCGCCATGGATTACTACCGCTCAACCTCCATCGGTTTTATCGTTGAATGCGAGGGCGGTTATTTCTCCGGTAACAACGGTGGATGGTTCTATGATAACAAGGACACAAGAATCAGGCAGATAAAGGGCGGGGGATCAGAAAACCATCCAAAGAACTTCATAGACGCTGTGCGCAGTGGTACAAAGAAAGACCTGAACGCGGACATTCTCGAAGGTCACATATCAAGCGCACTTTGTCATATAGGTAACATTTCACATAATCTGGGCAAAGAAAAGGACCTCGGAATAATTACAGAAAGCATAAAAGGGAATAAAGCTTTCACAGAAACTTTTGGCCGCCTCCAGCAACATCTGGCTGCACATGAAGTTGATTTAAATAAGGATAAACCCATGCTGGGTGCATGGTTGGAAATCGATCCGGCAAAAGAGCAATTCACGGGCGAACTTGCTGCAAAAGCCAACCCTATGTTAACCCGTAATTATCGCGCTCCTTTCGTGGTTCCGGATGTGGTCTAGGTGTTTTGAACCGAATAATCGATAAAAAGGGATTTGTTATATGAAACAACTCGAAAGATTTTCGCTGGGAATGGGTGACCGATTCGCGCACGAAGGTAAAGCACAACTGCAGGCAATTGTAGAAGCAGACAAATCAGGTATTAATCTGGTTCCTGTTTGGAATAAGTCCAACCGCGAACACACTATAATCAAATCAAGGCCTGATGATGTCAGGGTGGAGGCGAATACCGCGGTGCAAGGCCTCGCATGGAAGGGCTCATATTACGTGGATGCAGACCATATCGGACTTGCAACGGTTGATAATTTCATTTCTGCATGCGATTTCTTTACACTCGATGTCGCCGATTTTACCGGGAAATCCGCCCCGGGAAGTGAAATAGAACAGTTTGTAAAAGAGCAGGGGAAGTATTGCGGCTCGCTTGCCATTCCAGGAATACCGGCACCTTTTGAAATTACCGATGATTTGCTTCACCGTGCAGCTGCCAAGTTCCTTCTTTCCATCAAGGAAGCCGGCCGGATTTACCGTCATATCCGTGAACGCAAAGGCGACAACTTTGTTACCGAGGTTTCCGTCGACGAAACAGATACGCCCCAGAGCCCGATAGAACTTTTTCTCATCCTTGTCATGCTTGCCCGTGAGGGTGTTCCGGCTCAGACAATCGCCCCGAAATTTACAGGTCGGTTCAATAAGGGCGTGGATTATGTGGGTAATCTCGTACAATTCGAAAAAGAATTCGACGAGGACCTCGCAGTCATCTCGTTCGCGGTTCGTGAACTGGGATTCCCGGCCACTCTCAAATTGAGTGTACATTCCGGGAGTGATAAATTTTCTCTCTATCCGATAATTAACCGGCTGACCAAAAAGCACAAAGCCGGCCTGCATCTCAAAACAGCCGGCACAACCTGGCTTGAGGAAGTTATCGGTCTTGCCGAAGCCGGAGGTGAAGGCTTGCTGATCGCACAGGAGATTTATGCGCGTGCCTATCCACGTGCGGTAGAACTGATTACACCTTATGCCCCAGTGGTCGATATCGATGTCTCGCGGCTCCCTGCACCGGACAAAGTTGCAAAGTGGTCATCAAGCGATTTCGTGGCAACCTTGAGACACGACCAGTCCTGTGCTCAATACAATCAACAGTTCCGACAGTTTATCCATGTTTCATTCAAGATAGCTGCGGAGCTGGGAACCCGTTACACTGATGCCCTTAAGAAATATTCTGATGTTGTTGCGCGAAATGTCACAGGCAATCTGTTCTCGCGGCACATTATGCCTCTGTTCAGATAAGAGTGACTGTTTCGTGATCTTGATTTTGCAATAGGCATATAATGACCGGCACCAGGAGAAAACCATCCATGTTAATTCCAACCATTATAATGGCGATACTTGCTGTTGGACTGCTCTACATTGGCTACCAGAAAGGAGGCGGTCAACATATCACAGGCTTGAAATCAGCTTTTGCACTGACATGGACAACCCTTCCTCTTCTTGTTTTTGCTTTTATCGTGGCAGGAATGGTTCAGGCTTTGGTTCCTGCCGAATTAATCTCAAAATGGGTAGGGGCTGAATCCGGCTGGCGTGGATTATTTATAGGAACCGTTGTCGGAGGATTTGCACCGGGTGGTCCTTATGTGAGCCTCCCAATTGCGGCCGGACTGCTCAAGTCAGGCGCCGGGATGGGAACAATGGTAGCTTTCATGACGGGCTGGTCACTCTGGGCTGTAGGTCGGTTACCAATGGAAGTGGGAATACTAGGCTGGCAACTCACGCTTGTTCGCCTTGCCAGCACGTTCTTTTTCCCGCCCATAGCCGGCCTGATTGCAAATTACATAGCCCAGGTAACAAAATTACACTCCTAGTTCTCCTAGCCATCCGGCAATAAGTCTTTGTACAGCCAGCCCAAACAACGCCAGGAGGTAAGCACCTTCCATTGTCAGTGCAATAGGCAAATAACGGAAAGCTTTTCCTTTTCTCACAAATTCAGCAAAAGTCAGCATCACTACCATTATAACAAGATCTACCAAGATGGAGCCACCTGACAACAGTGTGAGAAAAATTCCAATACCAGCTAAAACACCAATGCCCGCAAAAACCGCGGTATTCCTCAATCCCATTACTTCGGGCAGGGGATTGCGTGCCTGGCTCCAGAGCAACGCCATGGATCCACCGATATACGACAGATAAAATACGGCATGACTGAAAAGTTCATCCCAGAATCCCATGGCCGAAGCCAGTCGCCAGGAAAGACGGGACATGGCGTTGATTGGCTCATGAACACCCATTGATATGCCCAACAGGCAAACAGACACCATAAACATCGTTATCGGCCACCTCGCATCTTTACGACCCTGTTCCAGAATCCACATAATGTTAAACGTGATCACAACGGTGGCAGGCAGAACTACCAGAAGAGAAAATATCTCCCGCCACCTCACAAACTCTATTGAACCCGGACCATTTTTCATTATATTCAATTCGAGATTCAAACCCGCCAGAAGCACAACAAAAGCCTGCGCCAACGTGGTAAAAACCAGACGACGGACGATCTTTTCTGATTCTTCGTTCTCTGACAACATCACGACTGACCTTTCTAAATTTACGGATTAAATCTCAATGGTATCTTGCCAGAATTGAGATTCCTCTCAAGGCCCTGAATGACAAGTCCTATGTTCAAATCCTATCGGTTCTTCCAGTATTCAGGATCTCGATGTAAGTGCATGATTGCCATGATGACGATCTTGTCAGGCATCTCTCTGAAAAGGACACCAACGGAAACGTCTTTGTAAGGCACTGTTGGACATTGAGTTCTACTACAGGATACAGATGAGAATTTAGAAGAATACGATTAACGGCGTCTTGTACTACTGCTAGAAATCGCCTGCCGAGATCTGATTGTTGGGCCTCGTAATATATCGCCGTATCAATCATTTCAGATTCGGCATCGGGATGGAACTTAACAACCTTCATACGAGTGACGCGTAAGCTTTGGCAAAGACGGTCTCTGCATCGCGGAGTTTCACCGCGCCGCGATCGATTTGTATACACCGCAGACGTATTTCATTTTTCCATTTTGCCGACAGTTCTGGTACTTCCGTCAGGTCGAGGCTTTCGATCAACTTCTCGGCAACCAAAGCCCTCAATGCAGGGGGCAGATCCAAAGCTTCAGATACAACCTTTTCGGCAGTAATATTCATGTGACAATAGTACCTTTTCTACTTCTGTAATCAAGTACGGTTTTCTTAATGATTCGAACGTTACACGTGAAGCGACCCACGAAGCGGAGTAGCTTCAACGTGCTGATTGACTGCTTGGTTGTTCTCCTCCAGCGATGACCTCTGAGTAGAATTGCTCTGGTACCTTCTATACGAGCGAGGGGCTGGGTCCCATGCAGCCGAACATTAATCCGCCGCGACTTCTGCTTGTCTGCCTATTGTGCGTGCCTTCGCAATCCGGTCTGACAACAACCAGTTCATCATTGGGCCGGCCAGTATGGAGGTCACCAACGCCATGACGACGATGGCCACAAAGATGCGGTCGTCGATCACCCCGGCTGACCGGCCCACACCGGCAAGGATGATGCCTGTCGCCCCACGGGCGTTTAACCCAAAAGCAATAGCCCAAGCATCGCGGTCTATGGGCATCCCTGCCATCTTAGCGCCCAACAGCACTCCGAAGAGTTTGCTGGCCAGAGCAACAACTAAAATGATCAATACCAACAACCAATCGAAATTTGTGATATAATTCGTGGTCATGCCCATCGAAATAAAATAGATAGGCGCGAAAAAACTAAGCGAGAACTGCGTAATTACGTTGTGGGCCTCCCGGTGTTCATCGCCTTGCCCACCTAACGCAGCACCAACTAGAAAGGCACCCAGGAATGCGTGGATACCGAGGCCTTCCGTAATACTGGCTGCTATCAGGACAACCAAAGCGGATATAGCGATAAAGCCGCTCGGCCAGCTTACATGTCTTTTCAGCCACCGTAAAGTGCGTGGTCCCAGCCAACGTCCTCCCCCTAGGATTAGGACGAACACAAGCGCAACCAGTGCGATACTCATAGGCAGGCTGGTAGCGCTTGCCGAGCCGGACGGGGCGATGTCGCTCAAGATGATGGCAAACAACGTCCAGTTGACCAGGTCATCCACGATAGTGGCCGTCATGCACATGGTTCCGATGCCGCCGTTAAGCAAGCCCAGATCCATCAGAATCCGGGCGAGCACCGGGTTGGCCGAATTAGCTAGGTTCATGCCAACGAACAGGGCGAACGCGAAAAAGTGGGCTTGAACCGCCTCACCCCAGAAATCGTGAGGCAAAGCATAAACCAAGACCACACCCGCCGCAATTGGCACCACCGTTCCGACCAACCCAATCAGGGCAGCTTTCCGCCCCAATTTCTTAAGGTCAGAAACATTCGTCTCCAAGCCGGCAATGAAAAGGAAGAACAACATACCCAGCTTGATGGAGGCATCACGCATTACCGTCACGTTGGCCGAGGACTTGAACAGCCACTCAAACAGGCCGGGCGCCAGCAGACCAAAGATGGTCGGCCCCAAAATGATGCCGCCAATCATCTCGCCCAGTACGGCCGGCTGCTTAATCCGGCGCATGAATTGCCCGAATATCAAGGCAAAGCCCAACATCACCGAGATTTGAAGCGCAAACTTGACAAAGTCCTGTGAAGTCATGGTCTTTCCTCTCAGAAAATCAACTTCCTAATGTCTCCGCCACTATGTGCTGCCTAAAACAGTCCATCCTCCGAACTTGTGGATGAGCAACAACGATTCCCAACGAACAGTCGTCCTCTCCATCCATAATGCCATCCATTTTAGATCAATGCCAAGGTCTGACAAGAATCAAATAGAAATCGGGATTTAACAAACAGGAGTACCCCATTTACCGCTGGTAAATCGGCATGAAGTGGTGATTTACGGAAAGACTCAAGATTGCAAGCGCCGTGCTGTATGTCTTGGACATGCCTTCTTCACCATGCCCCTGCCAGAACCCTTCACCCTTCTGTTCTGCCAGCAGAATGTTTTCCACCTTCTGGCGTGCCTCCTTGCCAAGATCGCTGCCGCGCTGGTACATCCCCTGTGTATAGTAATATGTCCCGTAGTAGAAATATCTCTGCGACGGCTCAATCTTCTGCTTTTTCAGCCAGTCAACAGTACCTTTCAATTCCAGGGACTCATATTCACCACAAATCTGGAGAGCCAGCAGACCTTCTGAAGCAGTTGAATATGTCGGGCCGCCACCCGGTTCATAGCTGAAAGCGCTGACCATGTTCTTCGGCTTCCCATTCTCATCACGATCCGAATGGTAACTCACCTTTATATACCTGATTGCCTGTTCAATCGTGTCCTTTGGAACCACCAGCCCGGCATTCTTCGCCGCGCGCAGTGCCATGACCTGCCATACTGTCACCGACAAGTCCGCATCATGCGAGTCGGGAGTATACCGCCATCCACCTTTGTACTTCTGATTATGCTTGTCAACCTTCTGCGCCCGGACAATCAGGTCCACAGCCTTTTGGCACCGCTCCCTGATAAGGGCATCCTGCCTTGCATCAGATCCCATGCCAACCATCTCGGCAAGCATCAGGGTTACAATGCCATGCCCATACATGCGCGATCCGTCAGATTTGCCATAATAACCGGTTTCATCCATCCGATCGTTCTTCAGGATGAAATCCAGCGCCTTTGTAAGTGCCCGGCCTTCAGGCGTTTCATCCTTTGGCTGATGCCCTACCGCAACCATTGACATTATGGCAAGGCCCGTGAACGCATTGGCATTGGACCGCTTGTCTTCACGTGCACCTATTGCGCCTTCATTATTCTGTTGCGACAGCAGGTATGCAATCCCGCGGGTAATCGATTTCTCAACTGGAGTCTCCTCGTGTCTACCTTTTTCTTCGGCTCGTACAGAGGGTGATAAGATTAAACCTGCCAGTAATATGAAAGTTAGAATTCTTTTCATGTTTTTCTTCCTTCGTACCTCTGTCCCCATCTTCTTGCGAATCTCGCCGGGTCAGTGACCCGGCCTACAACAATAAATAATGTCTGCGAAATTATATGTAGGCCGCGTGACCCCACGAGGCGAAACTTGCCATTTCTCAAAAGCTTCTGGTCTCTTTCCTTCTATCTTCTATTTCTTCTGTCCCTTCGCTTTGTCTGCGATAGCCTTGAAATACAAATTCACCTGTTCACGGTATTCGCCTCCGACTCCTTCACGCTGGGAATCCAGCAGGTCTTTTGCAAGCTTGGGCGGCAGCTTACCCCAGTCCCCTCTAATTACAACAGCCTCAGGAAGTTTGCCCTGCATGACTGCCAGTGCCCGAGCCTTGGCCCCGCCGCCCTGGCTCGCAGCCTGCGAGATGGGCTGCTCACCCGGCACCATGTTATTGCTGCGCGCATCTTTCATGGCATCAGCCTGTGCTTCCGCTGCGGACTGTACAGCCCTGGCAAGATCCTGGGCGGTGTTGGAACTCTGCTGATCACCCTTACCCTTGTTTTTTTGATTCTGCCGGTTATTTTCCGCCGCCTTGGCCGGGTTTATTTTTGAGTCCAGTGTGTCAAGCGCACGCGCCATCCATTTGGCAGCATCTTCGGATGCCGAAGCCAGCTGACTCTCGGAACTCTGTTGTGAAGGTTCCGGCACCTGTGGCGGCAACTGTTTCATTGCCGACTCGAGCTGATCCAACGGTTTTGCTATGGCATCCTTTGCCGCCTCTGCCGCGGGTTGCGCCTGTGCCGGCGCATTGGCATTATCCAACGCCTGTTCTGTCTTATCTATCTGTCCTGCCGTCTGATTCTTTACCTGTTGGCCCAATTGTTGCAGGCGTGTCCCCATGAATTCGCGACCAAGTCTTGCTTCGTGACGGCCGGCACGTTCAATATCATTTCCGGCCTCACGCATAGCCTGCTCGAGTACGGGTTGCTGGTCGGCCGCTGAGTGCATCTGTCGCAATGCATTTGCCAGTTGCCTGGCTTGTTGTGCCATCTCATTGGCCTGCTGGCTAGCCTGTTGTGCTTGCTGCTGAGCGGATTTCTGCTGTTCATTTCCTGGCTGTGCCTTGTTGGCCGCATTGTTCAACTCTCCCGAAGCATGTTGTAACCTGTCAGCCTGCTGGTTCATTGCCCCGGCAATCTTTTCCGACTGTTGACTAAAATCAGTCGGCATATCCTTTGCAGCAGAGGAAAGCGCTTCACTGGCACGGTCGAGTTCCTGCTTGTTATTGATACCAGCCTTTTCCGACTGTTTGGCCACAGATGGAATTTCCTCTCTGACCATTTTCTGAGCTTTTTCCGAGATGCGTTTTGCCTGTTCAGCAGTAGAACCCTGCTGTTGTTCGGCTTTAACGGCCTTACCAATGTCCGCTGCAATTTTCTGTTCCTTGTCCTCTGCCTGCTGCATTGAAGAAGCCGCTTCACCCAGAGTGTCTTTTGCAATATCACCAAGTTCCCGGCGCATTGCATCATTTACCTGCAGGGCCTTCTCAAGCTCGGCCAGTTGTGCTTCCTGCGATTTACCTGCCAGCGCCTCAAGCGCCTGAGCCTTCTGGTATTCAGAGTCCAGGACGGATTTCAAACCAGTTTCCTTTTCTGCCTCGCGCAATGCCGTGCGTGATGCTTCAGATGCCTTACCTTCTTCCATATTCTTATAGTGTTCGGCCAGTTTCTGAAGGTTATCAGCCAGCTTCTCCTGCTGGTCTCCTGCAGTTTTGAGCGCTTCCTTCTGTTTTGCCGGCTGAGCTGCAGCTGCGGCCTGTTGCAGCATATCAGCCGCGTCAGGTGTCTGCTGACGCAGCATGGCGTTGGCATCGTCGGCATCACGGGCCCTTGCCCGGCCTTCTTCAGTTGCCATATTCTGCACATTTGCATCACGCCGTAAGGCCTCTTTCACGTCTTCTATTTTATTGTCCAGTTTCTCCTGGGCCTCGGCAAGTTTACCGGCTTCTCTGGCAACCTTGTCAGTGTTCTCGGCCTTGCCGGCATTTTCCAACTGTGCTTCAGTGGCCTTTTCCATCTTTTCTGCCGCTTTCGCAAGCCCCTCAAGTCTATCACTCAACCCGGGTGTTACCCTTTCGATCTCAGAACGGGCCTGCTCCATAACCGGTTGCAACTGCTGTTTAATCTGGGCAATCTCTCCGGCCATCTGGTCCAGGGGTTCCGATATGTTCTGCTTTTTATCCTGCTTCGATGCACGGTCACGCATCTCATCTACAACCTTCCTGATCTCAGGACTCGCAGTGATAGCCTTCATCGCCTTTGCCGATTCCTGCGGCAGACGGGCTTGTTCCAGTTTCCGGGGTAAATCTTTCATCTGGTCTTCCGACCAGTCCCAATCCCTGGCACGACTGGCCGTCTCAGCTGCATCCGATTTCTCCCAACGTTCCTGGCCTGCAAGCTGGCGTAATGCCGGGGTTAACTCAGCAACCTTGTGACCGGCCTCCAGTTTCCTGAAATTCTCTTCCAGCGCCTTGACCGCACCGATTGCATTTGTAACCGACTGATCTGAAGTTTCCTGTAAAGCTTTTACTGCATCTGCGGCCTTTGCCGTGTCGGCAACAAACTGCGCGTCTGCATTTGGTTTCTTCTCTTCAAGATCGGCCCGATCTTTCAGCTGTTCTGCCGCCGCTTCCAGACGGTCCTGGTCCACGGGCGCCTTGTTATTTCTGTCCCTGTCCCGCTCCAGCTGTCGCTGCAGATTTGCCAGGACATCGGAGGCCGTACCAGTCTCATTCTGCAGCCATTCCCGGGCCTTATCGGCCTGCCTGGCAAGATTCTGTCTGACGTTTTGCATTTGATTGGCGGCATTCTCCACGTTCCTCTGCAGCTGTTCCGATGGCGGTCTCAGTGTATCCATTGATGGAACAGTCTCAGGAGTACCCAGCGCCTTTTCAAGATTCTCACGGTTACGGGCAAGTTCCTTTTCCCAGTTACGAATCGTATGTTCCTGTCCGCCGGACGCATGTTCGGAAAGGGTTTTCAGCTGTTCTTCAACCGCCTTCGTCTCATCTGCTGCAACACTCTGGCGGCGGGCAATACGTTCGATTGAATTTGTATCATTACCGGCTGCCTTGATCTGCTCGGCCATGACTTTCTGTTCTTCCTTCAGCTGCTGGAGATCACGCGAGACAAGGTTAGCTTCCTCCGCCGCCAGCATCTGGCGGTTTGCATCATCCGCCACCCTTGACAGATTCAATGCCTTCCAGAATGGATCGTTTGCCTTGTTAAGTTTCTCCTGTGCCGACCTGCTGTCATTGGTATTTGTATGTTCCGTTGCCTGCTTGATCGCTTCCTTCACTTCGGGCAGGGTTTCGCGTGCTATCCTGCTGACGGCATTTCCAACAAGAGCCATATCGGCCGACTCACGCGGTGCCCTTGTCTGTGGAAGTGTTTCCTGTATTTTCCTGAGTGTCTCGGCTGCTTGCTTCTCCAGGGCTTCCGCCGCAACAGCGGCACTTAACAACGCCTGTCTCTTCTGCAGCTGATCGGCAGAATTGTTACCCGCCTGATTCTTGGCCTCATTAAACATGCGTTCCAGTTCTTCCGCATTCTGCCGCAGCTGATGAAGCGCATTATTCACTTCCCTCTTGGCCTGTACATCCTGCAGCCGCTTCGGATCAAAGCCGGGCGTGGCGATTTTGATACGGACAGGAGCCGACTCACCGCGCTGGCCTTTCAGATCAGTCGCCACAAGTTTTGTGATCACCTGGTCACCGGGATGTACATTCAGTTCAAACAGATCCCAGTTCCGGGCCACTTTGATTTCATTACTGTCGTTCCTGGACAATGGTATGGATTTCCACTGGCCCCTGTTCACCTGTACAACCTGCTCAACGTTCGTCACGGAAAGATCATCTTTTGCTGTTCCGGCAAGATTAACTACTCCATCCGGTTGCTTGACAACCTGTTCCTGCTCGGGCAAATCAATTTTTACAGAAGGAAGAAGATCCGGCCGAACCCTGATTTCGTACTTGGGGCTGAACTTGTTTTCAAAGAAAGTCACAGCAGCCACGAGGTTGACTTTGTAAATACCCGATGTTTTAAGAGGAATCGTTGCGCCGATTCGATTGGACTTGAAACATTTGATAGGTACCACGTTGGTTATACCGCCAGTTTCAATCTGGAGGGAGGCCTCCCTGACGGGCTGGTTGATCTCTATATCCATATCAACCTCAGTTCCCTCAAGACCGTCAACATCGCCGGAAACCTCGCGTACAGCTTTCGATTTCAGTTTCGAATAGTGAGGATAACGATAGGTCTTGTGAAAATTCACCACCTGCGGGCTCGGACGTGTTTCCAGCATGAACTTGCGCGTAATAGCATCACGTGCACGTATACGATAATGAACCGTCTCGCGGCCAAGTTGAATGGTTGAAGTGAAATTATTCTGGCCGCTAAGCATCATCACGGTCCTTTCGCGCGGCGCACCCTCTGGAAATATCTCTAGCATCACTCTGTCAACTACGCCACCGCTTACGCTCACGGTTACCGGCACACTGTCACCTTCCGGCATTATCCGGTCAGGCGGGGCAGGGGACACCACCTTGATTGTTATTTCCGATGGCCTTTCAAAGTTAGCGCCTGCAAGCATTGCCCTGAAAAAGAATTGTGGAAATCTTAATCCTGGCACGCAGATAAGCAGCAGGAAAACAGCAACCACTGTCAGCGCGGAATAAAGCCATGATGAAATGAGCTTCCTCGAAAGAATGCTGTCTATCTGGATATTTTCCACATGTGATGCCGTTATTTTCTGTACAGCGGCACGAAACACTTCCGAGTCCCACTGATGTTCGGTACTGTCATCAGCAAGTTCCACCGCCGAAAGAAGCTCTTCCCTGAGTTTTGGCGCTGCAAGTTCTATGAGTTTCGCTAATTCGCGTGTATCGGGTATTTTCGCCATCTGCCTGCCGCACGTCAGCCAGAAAACAACACCGGCTGCCGCATACCCGGCAATACTCAGAGCCAGGCGCAAAGGATCAGGCATGATTATAAACCTGTCCACCAGCGCCAGCAGCATCATGGCGGTAAACCAGACAGCCACCGTTCCACACGCACCGCGCAGCAGTATTAGGAATCTGCGACGCCGACTGAAGCGTTCCAGTTTTTCCAGTACCACCGGATCCATTGAGTACTCATTCATGTTAAACTCCGGTCAAAAAAATCCCAATTCCATAGGGGCAACGTCAAACGACGCCCCTGCATTTCGCCTGTAGCCGGCCTCCGCGAGGCCGGACGTCACCGCGCTCACGGAGCGCGGCTACAACAGTTAGCGGCGCCCCGAATGTTCGGGGCCGCCCTGCCAAAGCAATCTTTCTGCTTTATTTTATATTAATCCCGCTCTTTTGCGCATAATCCATTCAGCCGTCAACAGGCAGACCAGCGGTATGAACCACCACCAGCTCTGCCATAATATGGTTTCGGATTCTTCCACGCGCCCCTTGCTGAAAGGCTCAAGACGTTTGGCAATATCCGCTGAATTCTCCTCGCGGAAATATTCGCCCCCTGCAGCCTTTGCTATCTCAATCAAAAGTCCTTCGTTACAATTCAACTCACCAAGTTCAAAGGCAGCATCAGCAGATTTACCCTGTACGTAGAATTCCGCACCCAGATCAGGCGCCTCAGGTACCAGATTCTTTGTATCCAGCCTGATCTCATAGCGGCCAGGGGCAAGTGGCGCGGTTCTGCCCCTGAATGCACCGCCGCTGTTTTCGTCCGCCGAAAGAGCTATGGTGGAA
>Ga0156394_1310_pt1 | contig 24360 bp, 15 predicted proteins | sample RifOxyA3_FD_108038 | JGI IMG/M metagenome (GOLD analysis project Ga0156394, IMG submission 108038) | Lentisphaerae bacterium RIFOXYA12_FULL_48_11 | reverse complement strand
AGGGCGGCTTCATTGTCGGCTTCGACAGCGACAGCCCTTCTGTATTCAGGCGCCAGATAGAGTTCATCCAGAAAAGCGGGATCGTCACAGCAATGGTGGGCCTGCTCCAGGCACCGGCCGGAACAAAGCTGTATCAGCGCATGAAAGATGCAGGACGGCTTATCGGCTCATCGACGGGTGACAATGTCGAGGGCACGACCAATATAATACCGAAGATGAAGTTCAGCAGGCTGCACCAGGGCTATAAGGAGATACTGCGAAACATCTATTCACCGAAATCTTATTACAGCAGGGTAACAACTCTCCTGCGCGAACAGCGCATGCCGAAAGTCAGGAACCGGACCAATGGCTATGACATCATGGCCCTGTTCCGTTCGATGGTAAAGCTCGGGATATTCGGGAGAGAGCGGCTGTACTACTGGAAACTGATGCTGTGGACTGTCATCCGCTATCCGCAGAAGATCCATCTGGCCGTGACTCTGGCTATCTTCGGATATCATTTCCGCAAAGTCACCGAAATGCACGTGCGCTGACAATCCATATTGAATATCAGGGTGGATCGGCTTAATATTCCCGGGGGTGCAAACGAAGATGAAGCGATTCAGACTCAATCTCGACCTGACAGGCGTAATAGTCGTCATCGCCGCCGGAGTAATGATCCCGGTGATGCTGCTGACGGCTGTGGGCATCGTAGCCGTCACAGCCTCAAATTATACCGGAGGGATAGTCACCGGCATCCTTGTCATCTGTTTTGCAGTTACCGCGGCCGGAAGCGCGCTTGTCGCCATAGTCATGGCCAGCCGGAAGGCACGCCTAGCGCGCATGCAGGCGGACTTCACAGCAAACATGTCACACGAGTTCCGGACTCCACTGAGTTCCATAAAGCTTTACGCACAGACCCTCCAGTCCGGAAAACTTGCCGACGACCCGAAGCGTACAGCCGAATGCATCGGAGTCATCCTCCGTGAGGCCGGCTGGCTTGACGTCATGATAGACCGTCTGCTTACCTGGCGGTCATCATCAAAAGAACTGATGCAGCTCAACATGGAACCGGCGCCTGTCACAAAAGCCGTCAGCGCAGCTGTCGAGCAATTCAAATACATCGTCCCTCCGGAGGAGATACAACTTTCGTTCTCGCCCGAAAGCACGCTCTGCGTCATGCACGATACATCCGCCATCAGCACCATCGTGCTGAACCTTCTGGTTAATGCATACAAATACACGGGAGACGGCAAGAAGATCAGCGTCAGGACCAGAGACGAGGAAGACAGGGTGGTGATAGAAGTAGAGGACAACGGCATAGGCATAGAACCTTCCGAGATGCAGAAGATCTACGAACCTTTCTACAGGGTCAAAAGAAAGAATGGTATTGCTCCAGGCGGGACCGGACTCGGGCTCTCGATAGTCAGGCATCTGGCATCAAGACACAACGGCACCATCGAGGTGAAGAGCGAAAAGGACAAGGGTTCCGTCTTCTTTATCAACCTTCCGGCAACGGAGAAGACGGAATGATTATGGATAAGGCATCAGATAACAGGAAGAAGGCGACTATCCTCGTGATAGAGGATGACAGGAGCCTGCGCGAAGGCCTCGTCCTGAATCTCGGCCTGCAGGGATATAAGGTCCTGTCTGCAGTCGACGGCGAGGCTGGAATGAGAATGGCGTTTGATGTACGGCCGGATCTGATAATCCTGGACATCATGATGCCTGTATGGAGTGGGCTCGACATCCTTGAAGAACTCCGGAAACGCAGGGAGGACACCCCGGTCCTGATACTTTCGGCAAAGGGTAGGACTTCAGACAAAGTCGAGGGCCTCCGGCTTGGCGCTGATGATTACATGACAAAACCGTTCGACCTTCCCGAGCTCGTGGCGCGCATTGAGGTGTTGCTAAGGCATCGCGACGCGGATAAAGCGGCTTTGCCTGATATTGTGCTGAAGGACATAACGATAAGCAGGACAACAAGGACCGTAAAGGTCGGGAAAAAGAATATTGCCATGTCCGCGAGGGAATTCGATCTCCTTTGGCTCCTGGCTTCAACACCGGGCCAGGTATTCACAAGAGAGACCATACTGGAAAAAGTTTGGGGCTGGCATTACGAAGGCACAGCAAGGACGGTAGATAATTTTGTAGTCAGCCTGCGCAAGAAACTGGCAAAGGGGAAGTTCCCTGCCAGACACATTCAGACCCTTCCATGTGTCGGATACAAATTCGAAGCCTGAGCACTGCTGTCCAAAATAAACCTGATCTTGGACAGCAGTGGCCCACTGGATGAAGAGCTCTGCCAGGTATTGCTCGCCGTTGTACTTTTCGTGACATTATAGTATACGGCGGTTCCGGGGGATCGTTCGATATGTTATATGTCAACAATAACTGCTTAAGGGGAGAACTCTGTAATGAATTGTAATTATTCAATGGACCATGATGACGCTCAAAGATTCATATCTGCCTGGATGTTTCTGAGCCGGATAGTGACCCCGGCCGCTGGCATAGGCTTGATAGCCGGACTTTCTCTTGCGCCGCTCTGCGCTATGGCGGAGGAGACGAATGTGTTGGTTTCGACCAACATTCAGGACTGTGTGAAGCTTGCGATTGACAACTCGGAGCGTATGTACCGATATGATTTCGATGTTGTTGTGGCCTCGAAGCAGATGAACACCGTCATTGAGGAGAAAGTTACCAAGGGATCACCGCTGCCTGTAGCAATAAACCAGCTGACATTAATGTATCGCAGTGGTAACGGCAACTTCAAAACAACAATCAAGGGATTGCCGCCTGAGTTTAGAATGCAGGTTGAACCGGCGCTTAACGAGATGATTAACAAGAGTGAACTTGGATCATTATGGAACAAAACAACGAAATCATTTCTCTCGCTCGCCAAAGAAGCAATCGCAAAGAGCGAACAGGTGGGACTTGTTAAGGAAACAAATGAACAGCTCGTTGTGGCTGTTGAAAAGCTGGATCTTCCTTTTCATAAGAACGTTCACCTGAATGCTATTCGATTGATTATAGATAAGAAGACCACGCTTGTTACCGGGGCGCGTCTATATCTGACGGAGGCAAAAGATCTTACAGTGATGATTGAGTACGACTTTCTGAAAATGGATGGCGAAGACACACCTCTGCCTGTTTGGTCGCACATTCGAGTTGAGCAGAATTCGTGGATGGGGACTCTTTTTGGGTTTGTCGGTTGGCCCAATAAAATGCTTGTTAACTACTCTGATTACAATTTCCACAAGTCAACCAAGTAGGGCGGAGTTACTCAGCATATCCCGGATACTGGCGCGCAGATGGTGCGGTATTATGGATGGTATTCAAACAAGAGCCGTGGAATGCGTGCGAAACAGGCGAGGGAAGGGGGCGTACAGATCATCCTCCAGTCTACGGCCTCCAGCCTGCAGGCTGATTCTGTTGATGTCAGTGACTACCAGCCCAGACGGATTGCTTCGAAAAAGTGGCGGGAACTCATAAAAAAGGTGTGGAATGGAAGGGTCAGATAGTATGAACAACAAGTTTAAACAGTAATCAACCGTGTTAAGCATTCTGTAGACACCTCTGCTTCTGCAGTCAATATCATACTTGTTATTCACAGTCTGACCCCGCCATGAGACTCAGTGTAATCCATCCCTCAAGTCTTTTCCCCAGACTCTTTAAACGTCAATCCCGTATACCACCTGCCTCGCGCACTATAACACCATATATCTCCCCCAGTCATCAATGAGCAGCTTATTTCCTAACGCATAGATTGTCTCAACTTCGCCACGGTCTGACCCTTTTGACCAACGCCATGGCATCCTTGAATATTTTCGAATCCTCTTCGATCTCGAAGTCAAACATCCCTACAAGCACATGGTCGGCGCCATTCTCAAGCACATATGGGAATGCATCTTTGGGAGGAATGGCCCCCGCCGCCATCACCTTGAAAGCCATCCATGGCTTTTCAACAGTCTTCATGCATTCAATTGTTTCTTCGGGATTACTGCACCAGTAACCCGGAATTTCAGCAACAACCCCTTTCACCTGGTCAACCTTTGGAGCCGTAGGATACTTATGGTGATGAAATGTCTTGATATAGAAATCACACGGTATTTTCGCCTTTTCACATTCCTTGATAACGTTCAAGTCATGCGCTCCTACACCTGACGGCACGCCAAGCTCCTTTGCACATTCCACCGCTTTCGCAACCAGATCCATCTTGCCCTGCTGTACCAGGGCATCACCGCGAACCCCCCACAGGTAAATCATTTCAATTCCATCATCAACAAGCTGCTTGACCTGTTCGGAATAGGCTTTCATGTCCGGCTCGATGTTGGCCGTTGGGCAGACAATTGCCTGGATCTTTCCACCGCACTCACGCCTGTACTTTTTTATCGTGTCAATGGCACCAGGCGCGGTATGAATAACTAGCGTATTGACCCCGTATGCCTCGGCAGTCGCCATAGTCTCCATGATTTTCTGCTGAGTGTTGTAGTGACGCGTCAACGCATACACATATTTCAGGTCACGGCTGTGAGTGTAATGAGTCAGAAGATTGCCACCAAGCAGCATGCGGCTCACTTCCAGGTTGCAGATTTTACCCTTTGGCAAACTGCCTTTTGATTCAGGCGCCGCCTTCACAGTCGGCACACCATTCTCCTGCCCTTGCGCAGTCACCGGCGGTCCAATCATTCCGGCCACTCCGGCAGTATTCGCAGCCCCAAGGACTGACTTGGCAATAAATGATCTGCGTGAAAGACTGGTATTCATTTTTACCTCCTTTTATTTCAAGGATTTAAGAACTCCCTGCATCCATTCTACACTATCCCGGGTATTGTCGTCCGAACCATGACACTCTATGGAAACCGCTCCCTTCCATTCAGTCTTATGGAGAAATTCCAGGCACTTTTTAATATTCTCAGCATTCACGCCTCCCCCCACAGGAACAACTGAACTGCCGATTCCAGTTTCCGCTCCGCGCACCGCCGCCGCAAGCGCAGCGCTTACATCCTTGATATGTAGATGCGTGAGATATTGACGCAGGATCTTCAAATACTTCAGAGGATCATGGCCTGCGATAAAGCTGTTTCCTGTATCAAAATTGCACTGCAGGTATTCAGAATCAAAATGCTTGAAGAGCTTCATCATGAATTCAGGATCATTGGTATAAGGTCCATGCGGTTCCACATTAATAATAATGTCATAATCTTCAGCCCACGACAAGCACTGCCTGTAATTGTCGCACGTGACACGAAACACTTCCGTTCGCGTCATGCCCGGTGTTTCAAGCGCGCCGTCAACCGTATCCACCATGGGACAGCCCAGTTCTGCGGCAAAACGGATGGTTTGCTGTACATACTGCACACCAAACGCGGACCCATTGGGTCCCATCATTGGGTATGAGCCATCAATCTGTGTTACTTCCAGTCCTTTCTCCTCCAGGTAACGCCGCAAAGTGCGCGGGCTTGACTGCAAAGAAACACCAGGATCGTAGCCAAGCGCCTGGATAAAATTCTGACCGTTAATAACAGCAAACTCAATATGCTTCAGCCCTGCCTCGACAGTCTTCTCACATGCAGCCTCGAAACTCATGCTCAATGGCCTCCAGTTATCCGCATGAAGACCAAGTTGAATCGATTTACCGGCTCTCCTTTTACTCATTACTGTTTCTCCTTTATTTTTCATTTATATTTATAGTGTTTCATCCAAGCCGCTCTTATCTGCACGATTCCATATCATACTTTCAGCCCGGTCTTGTCGAATTCCAGCTTCTTGTTTTCCTTGATCACCTCTTGCATCGTCAGACAAGTGCGACGGATGCAGGCTTCCCGTCCGAGCACGGCTGTCAACGTGTCATCACCGGCCTGCCGAGCGGTCGGGTTCTCAACTCGGCCGTTTATTATGTTGTCATAAAATGTGGCTATGTTTCGAATGGCGCCTTGATCGTAGAGGCTAACGACTTCACCTCCACCATAGTGCTTCGGACCGCCACGCAGGTAAGATTTGCCACGGTAAGAAATCAGCGCGGTAGCCCTGTCGCCATAAACATCGGCCTTGAGTGCCCAATCCAACTCATTCCTCAATGATTGGCAGCGGTGTGTCCAGAGCAGACCGTCATCAAACTCATAAGTTGCCATGTAAATCTCTCTAAAATCGGCAACGGGATTGGCCCGGCAGATTCGGGAACAGCCGTTAGCACTGACCGGTCGGCGCCCCACAATCCACAGCACAGCGTTAATCGAATGAACACTGAGCTCATTGATGACATCGCCTGAGAGCGACGTGATGGGGCACCATCTGCGTAGCCTGTCTTCGGGTGTATTGATTGTCGGCTCACCCCATGGATTCGCAAATCCAACACTGTCGATGTGCCCCAACTTACCCAGGCCGCCCTCGTGGATGCGCCGGACAACTTCAACATTCACAGGATCGGTACCCATCTGGTAGTCTACGAGGTAACAGAGTTTCTTCTGAGTTGCCAGCTTTGCGGCCGCCTGAACCTTGAGCGCACCAGGCACATCTACAGCCACCGGCTTTGCTGCATACACGTGGCATCCCGCCTCAACCGCCGCATAACCGTGATCGGGATGGAAATGCGGAACATTCACAACGGTAACGGCCTCTACGCCACTGTCGAGCAACCGCCTGTAGCTGTCCAGGCCCGAAAACTGACGCTCTTTGGCTACACCGTGTTTATCTCCAATTCTTTCGGCACGTTCTGGAAAGTAGTCTGCTGTTGCTACGATTTCGTAACCACCATGCTGTTTGAACAAATCACCGAGCCATCCACCACGCCCACCGCAACCGATAAGACCCAACTTGATCTTACGATCGCGCTTTGTAACAAACTCACCCTGAGTTCCAACGGACACAGAAATGGATTCAGCCCCGGAGATTATTGAAGCCATCCCAAGGACAAGTGTACCACCCAGAAAATGACGTCGAGAAACTGTCAGCGTCTGCGGAAAATTGTTTATCATTTTATGCTCCTTGTTAATACAATTGACAATATTTCGTTACGGTCATAATTTAACACAGCTTGATGCTTTAGTCTCGCACCGCAGGCGCAAAGGTTAGTACAAAACGCGCATTTTGACATGAAATCTGAAACACGGCGCAAAATCGAAGACTTCAAAAAGTCTCTCAAGAACAATGGACGATTCGAAGAACTCTTTGAGCACCTGCCTGATGTCTGCTTTTTTGCCAAAGACCGAAAGATGAGGCTGATGATGGCCAACACTGCCTGCCTGCATCTACTCGGACAGGCAAGCATGGACACTGTGGTTGGAAGAACCGGTCATGCATTCTTTCCACCCGGCATTGCAAACGCTTTCGACCAGGATGACCAACGTGTATTGAAGGAACACCTGCCCATTCTTGAACGAGTAGAGTTAATGCTCGAACCAAACGGTACAGTAACGTGGTATTGCACCACAAAACTGCCACTTTATTCACATACCGGCAACGTCGCCGGATTGATGGGAATCACAAGACCGATAAAGAGCGCGGATCCGAGATTGAATCCTTTTGCCGGAATGATACCTGTTGTCGATTACATAGGCCGGAATCTCAAGTCGCAATTAACAACATCCGAAATGGCAAAAGTCTGTCATTTATCACCCAGTCAGTTCCGCCGTCGATTCAGACAGTGTTTTGAGACTTCTCCAGTTCAGTTCATTCTTAAACTGCGAATCCAAGCGGCATGTCGCCTGCTCGCGAATCGCGCCATCAGTATCAAGGAAGTGGCAGAGCAGTGCGGTTTTTCCGACCAGAATTATTTTACCCGCAAGTTTTGCAAGATAATCGGAATGACCCCGACAGCGCACCGACGACGACAGAACAGGCTGATTGACTGAATTTATTCCATGATCTTTCTGTTGGCCTGCCGAAACAGGAATCGATCAAGCGAAAAAAAGTCAGCCGCCTAATTGTGCCTGGACTATTTCACTTACGATCTTGCCATCGGACTTACCTTTAACAAGCGGCATCAAGGCCTGCATGACTTTGCCCATATCCTTTTTGCCCTGAGCACCTGTTTCCTCAATGACTTTTCGCACCAATGCTTCGATTTCGGAGCGATCCATCTGCTGAGGCTGGTATTTTCTGAAAAGTTCAATTTCCTTCTGTTCTTTGTCTGCCAGATCATTACGGCCCGCTGTCCTGAACTGCTCCACCGATTCGGCACGCTGCTTTAGCGCCTTGGCAACAATCGCAGCTACATCGCCGTCAGTGGGCTCCTTGCCGGCATTAGTTGTTGCATCCTTTACCTGCGCATGAAGCACTCGCAGTGCACCTACAGTCTCAGAGTCATGCGCCTTCATGGCAGTTTTTATATCGATCAGCAGTTTATCGAGCAGAGGTGAAGACATAATAATTCTCCTTTTTAATACTATCCCAGAAATTGAAGCACTTTGCGATTTCTTCCTGCCTGCATGGTGATATGTCCTTTAACCATAAATCCTTGCATTGTACAACCATTGGGCGACCGGCATGAAGTTGAAGAGCAAGCATACCCTTGCAGGCTGAATGTTTGCAATCTTCATCTGTCACATCAACAACAAGCTGACCATTAAGCCAGTGACACAGCCTTGGCCCCTGCGCCACAACAATCAGATTATCCCAATCATTTTCTCGAGGTTTTGCCCCTTCTTTCCCACTCTCATAAGTTTTACCGATTACAGTGCGTTTACCCATGGAATTAAAATGAGCAACTTCACCTGCCGCAGCCAGACGACCGCCACGTCCCTTTATTTCCGCCAGTACGCCGGTGAAACCAAAAGGTAGAAAATTATTATTCCTGCAGACAACGAAACAGATTCTGGCAGCGCGTTTTACCCAAAGCCGCACAAAGACAACAATACATTGAAAACAATGCTTTCAACTAAGATCGTTTTACTTATCAGCAGGTTTCTGCTACAAAAAGAGACTCTGCTTTAAGTTTAATTTCATTCTGTTCATGAAAATAATAATATCAAAGCATCTGTCGATATGCCTCATATTCTTCCTGTCTGCCGGAATTGCTGATTTCGACCGGCAGAGATTTATCGACGGTAATCTGACCGGAGACAGGATATGAAAAGAACAAACATCGTCATAACCTCTGCCATATTAACATTAACCTCTTTAATATATGCAGCCGATCCACCGCAAAAAGAAACCTTCATTAAAGGCTGTGACATTTCATTTCTTCCTCAAATGGAAAAACTTGGCGCAGCATACAGCGACAAGGGTCAGAAGAAAGATCTTTTAGTGCTGATGAAAGATCATGGAATGAATACAGTTCGCCTCAGGGTGTGGCACACGCCAAAAAATGGATACTGTGGAAAGGAAGCCACCCTCGAAATGGCCCGCCGGGTTCATAATGCCGGAATGAAACTCGTGATAGACCTGCATTATTCAGATACCTGGGCGGACCCGGCACATCAGATCAAACCTGCCGCATGGACCAATCTCCCATTCGCAGACCTGGAAAAGGCTGTAAAAGAATACACGCATGACATTGTATCGTCCCTCATCAAACAAAAAACACCGCCAGACATAGTTCAGATCGGAAATGAAATCACACCCGGCATGCTATGGGATGACGGAAACATTGCCAAATTCAATGACGACTTACACTGGAAACAGTTGTCACAGTTACTCAAAGCCGGCATTTCAGGAGTAATGGAATCATCAGGGAAGAAGAACCCAATCAAGACAATGATCCACATCGACTGTGGCGGGAATAACAAGACCTCACTCTGGTTCTTCGATAATCTGAAGAAACAGGGAGTCGAATTCGATCTTATCGGTCTTTCCTACTATAGCTGGTGGCACGGCACCATGAAGGACCTTGGTAGAAACATGAATGATCTGGCCATGCGTTATAACAAGGATGTGGTTGTGATAGAAACAGCACATCCCTGGTTCCTGTACAATGCCGGAAAGAAAAGAAAAGGTGAGTTTGACGCACATCCCGGCTACGAGGCTGCGGTCAACGGACAGGAAAGTTATCTCAGAGACCTTATTGCACTGGTAAGAAATGTTCCAAAAAAACATGGCAAGGGCGTGGTCTACTGGGCACCGGAATGGTTACCATTAAAAGGATCAGGCTCGACCTGGAGCGAAATGACACTGTTCGACAACATGGGCCAGGTTTTACCATCAATCAACGCCTTCAACGACTCATGGACTCCAGCCCGGTAATAGCCCCACGCAGACCGTACAAACAAGAGTACATGATGTCTTGCCCGTTCGCCGGCATAATGATATTTAGTACAGGCCACCGGAATTAAAAGGGAGAAAAATGAACATCAAGAATACTAACATCACCATCGCATTCACAACCTTGCTCGTAATAGCTCTTAGCAGCATGACTGAAGCAAAAGAAAAAACGATAGATATCACCGCCTTCGGCGCACGCAGCGGGGATGGGAGCGATACCGCACCGGCGGTATGCGCGGCGTTGGAGCAATGCCGGAAGGTCAAAGCCCGCAAACTTGTTTTCCCAAAAGGTCGATACGATTTCAGGCCAGACCGGGCTTCAGAAAAATACATGTATGTCAGCAATAACGACGAAAGCCTGAAGCGTATAGCTTTCCTGCTCTCCGGCATCGAAAACCTTGAAATAGACGGCCAGGGTTCGGAATTAATATTTCACGGCTTCATCGCCCCGTTTGTACTGGACCATTCAAAAAACATTACATTGAAAAATTTTTCTATGGACTGGACACGTACTTTCCATAGTGAGGGAGTGATATTGGACGTGAAAGATGACAGTATTGATGTCTTCTTTTCAGAAAAATTCCCTTACAGGATAGAAAATGGCACCCTGGTTTTCATCGACAGCGATAAAATTGTATATCCATTTGGGAGCTGGCTGGAATTTGATTCCAAGAAAAGGGAAACCGCGTACCAGGCGCAGGACTATGGGACAAGGCAAAACATCCCGGCACAGGAAATCGGCAAAGGACGCGTCCGACTGATGAGGCCGAAACTCAAAGCCACGGTTGGCAATGTGTTTGTCTTCGGGGCAGCCCACCGGCTTTGTCCCGGAATAACCATTTCTGACAGTATTGATACTAAAATCACTGGCGTTAACATCTACCATTGTGGCGGAATGGGTGTCATCGCCCAGCGAAGCAGAAACATTGAGCTGGATCAGGTCAAGGTCACTCCTTCCCCGGACAGTGGCCGCGTTGTAAGCATCACGGCCGACGCCACGCATTTTGTCAACTGCACTGGAAAGATCATCATGAGTAATTGCCTGTTCGAAAACCAGAAAGATGACGCAACAAACATACACGGCATCTATGCCCGGGTAATCAAGCAGCTGGCGCCAAACGAAATAGAAGTAAAGCTCGTTCATCCACAGCAACACGGCTTCGATTTCATCAAACCCGGTATTAAGCTGGAACTAGTACACGGCCCCAGTGTTATCACATATGGAGAAGTCGTGGTTAAATCGGTTCTGCGGCTGAACAAGGAATTCACCCGCGTTGTATTCAAAGCCGATCTTCCGAAAGAACTGGTTGAAGGTGATGCCGTTGCCAGCATGGATGGATACCCTGAAGTGAATATAAACCACTGCATCATACGCAACAACCGGGCGCGCGGAATCCTGCTTGGTTCGCGCGCAAGGATGGTGATTGAGGACAACACTTTCCATACACCCGGCGCGGCCATCCTGTTTGAAGGCGATGCACGTTACTGGTACGAGCAGGCCGGCGTACGCGACTGCATCATACGCCGGAACGTGTTCGACAACTGTAATTTCGGTGTGTGGGGTAATTCCTGCATACAGGTAGGCTCGGGTATCGACAAATCCTGCAGGGCAAACAGCAGATATAATCGCGGCATCGTAATCGAAGACAACACATTCAAGATCTTCGACCCGCGCATTCTAAACATTTACTCGGTTGATGGCCTCATCTTCCGCAATAACAAGATCGAGAACTCATCATCCTATCCGGAACAGCACAAGGATGCGAAGGCTTTTGAAATCACAGACAGTGACAATGTAAAGATAGAAGAGAAGTAAGGAAAAAACGAATATCCAATCTTAAATTTTACATAATCAATGTCAACCAAGACGGCGTCGCAAAGCCTGCTAAGGGTGTAGTTCATATTTGCGGGTAAGAGAAGCAGGTGGCATTTCGCGGAGAAGCCAGTCCCGACCTCTGAAGAGTCGGGATCTTTTGTGCGCCATTTCGGCTGTGGACAGCCGACTCTACAAGCAAATTCCACCTGATCGGGTCGCCGTGCCGGGATTTCGCCCGGCAAAGCTCCCACACCACCAGGACGTGCGGTTTTCCGCATCCGGCGGTTGAACACACTGGTTTAACCAAAGCTCGTACATCGCTTTCTTTCCAGTTCGCGCACCCTGTTCCGCTCGCCTACCTGCTCCTCCATGCTACTTCGGTTTCACCGATCGTCATGTTATCGCCCGGAGGGTGGTGACCGTTGTTGTCGCGCCGCTCCAGTTTCAGGTGGCTCTCGCTTCCCATGGCAGCTTTCCCTTTAGCTCTGCTTGTGTCCTTCAGCCCTTCGCTCCTTCCGGCTCTCACCGGCTATCGTCACTACTACGGCCTCTGCTGACTCCCTCTCTGCTCTCACAGAAAGGGTCTCCTTGGTTAAGATACGTCCCTTTAAACACGTGCCGCCAGGCTCTACCTGACACGTCTTGATGACTCTTCGGACTTCGCCGTTACTAGCCAGCTCGTCGCCCGTGCCCGGCCTCTCTGCCTGTTCGTGTTCCTGCGGTCGTGTCTTTGCCTTCCGCTTCTTTCAGCTTCACCTTACGGCTACGCCTTGCGGTTCAGCTACGGTTGTATGTCATCTACTCCGTTGGACTCCTTTCATTCCAATAGGTTCGTATCATGCCAAGCACACTAGTGTGCGCTGTCGTCAGCGCATTCTTTCGCATACCGTTTCTTCGTACCGTCCGGGCATCAAAATGCCCCCTACCTTTCCCATTCCGCGCAGACGCGGAAAAAAGAAACGGCGAAGTTACCCACATTCTTGAATTACACCCGCCTGCTAACCATCCTTTGATTTACAAACGATCTTTATGCCGGAAGCTTCAAGATAATTCGCAAGAAATACTAGACACTGCTGAGCCATGGAAGTAGTATGCCCTCCGTCAAAAAGCTTACATAACATTGCCTTCACAGGCAAAAATTAAGCAACAAAGGAGACAAAGCATGTCGTTATCACGCCGTCAGTTCATTAAAGGTTCGCTCATTGCCGCAACGGCAATAGGAACAACACATCGCACCTGGGCCGGAGAAGCGCCTGCCGCAACATCAACTGCATCACCCAATTCCAAGATCAACACCGCATGCATAGCGGTTGGTGGTCGTGGCGGAGCGCATGTTGGTCCTGCAGCGAGCGAAAATCTCGTGGCAATCTGCGACGTCGACCGTAATACCCTCGACAAGTGCGGCCAGAGCCACCCGAACGCAAAGAAGTTCACCGACTACCGCAAAATGTTCGAGGAAATGGGCAAGAGCATAGACGCCGTTTTTGTTGCCACACCCGATCACAACCATGCGGCAGCATCGATGCTGGCCCTCAAGATGGGCAAGGCATGTTACACAGAAAAACCGCTGACATGGAGCGTTGGCGAAGCTCGCGCATTGGCAGAAATGGCAGCCGAGAAAAAAGTTGCCACACAGATGGGCAACCAGGGGCATGCCAACCAGGGCAACCGTAAGATCGTGGAATGGATCCGCGACGGCGTTATCGGTGATGTCGTTGAAGTACACAGTTGGACGAACCGTCCGGTATGGCCACAGGGTATATCTGAGCGTCCTCCGAAACTGCCTGTTCCGGAATCACTCGACTGGGAATCGTGGATTGGTCCGGCACCTTTCCGGGACTATCATGAAGGTCTGCACGGTTTCAAATGGCGTGGTTATTTCGATTTTGGATGCGGTGCAATCGGCGATATGGGCTGCCACACATGGGACAATGTTTTCTGGTCGCTCCAGCCCGACTATCCGGAATATCTTGAACTACTCGAGATCAACGGTTCAGGCGGTAAGGAAACATTTGCAAAGCAGTCAAAGTTCAAGTGGGTATTTCCAGCCAAGGGCAAACGCCCCGGATTCAGCGCCTACTGGTACTCCGGCGGCTTGAAACCAGAAACGCCTGAAGAGGTCCTCAAGGATCCGACAAGAACAGCCGGCGGCAAGACACCTACACTTCCTAATACGGGTAATCTCTATATCGGAACAAAAGGTAAACTACTGATTCAGGGCGACTACGGCGACAGCCCGCGCCTGATTCCAGAGAAATTCATGCAGGAATACTCTGAAGGAGCAAAGGGGAAAGAGTCACCAAACAAAATAGAGCCGTCACCGGGACATCATGCCGAGTTCCTGATGGCAGCCCGCGGTGAGAAGCCCTGGAACTTCCCGAAGTCTAACTTTGCTGACTACTCAGGCCCGATAACCGAGGTCATGCTGCTCGGAGCAATCCTGGAGAAGATCGGTCAGGTCGGCTACAAGATTGAGTGTGATCCTGTAAAACGCACCGTCAAAACCAAGGAAGCTCTGGCACTCGTTAACCGCGAATACCGCAAGGGCTGGTCTCTGTAATATAAATTAAAAGCAAACAAACACGCCCCGAACATTCGGGGCGTGTTGCTTTATGAGAAGGTGAACGCCGATTAATAAGGACGGATCCGGCCTCACGGAGGCCGGCTACAAATACCCTAAGAAAATCTTTTTGTAGCCGCGCTCCGCGAGCGCGGACATCTCCCTCTTCCACTTTCTATTGTTCACAGCTCCATCTTCTGGCATATTTCTCCCATGAGAAGAATCATAACAATCCTGCTATGCAGCCTCACGATCCGCACCTGTGACACTACCGCCCAAGAGAAACCGACCTTTCCTAAAGGACACGTTTATTTTCACACTGACTTTGAAAATACCAACATAGTCCAGCAATTCAAAGGTGCAGCAAAACTGTCGAACGGCTGTAACAGCACTCGATCTCTATTTATTGAAGTAAAGCCCGGAAGCCGTTCGTCCATGACGTCCATTCCCCTACCGGTTGAACAGATGCGGGGATATACTGTCCGAGTTTCCGCAATGGTAAGGGCTGAGAATGTAAGCGAGAAACCTAAATCCTGGAACGGCATTAAGGTCATGGTTCCCGTCGTAACACCCTCACAGAAATTCTGGCCCCAGGCCGAAACAGGAACTGGTACCTTTGACTGGAAGAAAGTGGCTTTTTCAGGCCGTGTTCCGGATGATGCAAAATCCGCCGTTCTGTGTTTAGGCCTTGAAGAAGTAACAGGCAAGGTCTGGTTTGATGATATTCAAGTTGCCGTAAGCAAGACCCCGATAAAACCAAAACCGGCCGTGGCCGGCAACAGCCCCATATACAAAGGTCACAGTCTGCCACGACTGCGCGGCACAATGATAAGCCCAAGTATAAACGAAGAAGGATTAAAAACTCTCGGCAAGGATTGGAACGCAAACCTGGTCAGATGGCAGTTGACCCGTCACGGCAGGCCTGGCGAACAATCCTCGGACAGCGATTATGAACAATGGCTGGAAAAAGAATTGAAGAAACTTGATGACGCCCTGCCACTCTGCGAGAAATACGGAATCATGGTTGTGGTTGACCTGCACTCTCCGCCGGGCGGCAAAAACACCCAGAGTGGATACGTGGGTTCTGACGACAGACTTTTTTCCAGCAAGGACTGCCAGGTTAGATTTATAGAAATCTGGCAGAAAATGGCCACACGTTACAAGAACTCGAAAGCCGTGTGGGGTTATGACCTGGCCAACGAACCTGTCGAGAATTTTGTTGAAGCAGGCTGTGATGACTGGCAGGCACTGGCCGAAAAAACGGCAAAGGCGATACGGAGCATTGATCAGCAAAAGGCAATTATCATTGAACCTGCAGCCTGGGGCGGCCCCGAAGGATTAAAAGACCTTATGCCAATTGATGATCCAAATGTGGTCTACAGTGTCCACATGTACATACCACATGCTTTTACACACCAGGGCGTGCATGGCCAGGGCAAGGAGTTCGCTTATCCCGGCGCAATCAACGGAAAACCATGGGGAAAGCCGGACCTGGAGAAGGCGCTTCAACCGGTTGTGGATTTTCAAAAGAAATACAGAGCACACATTTATATCGGAGAATTCAGCGCCATCCGCTGGGCTCCGGACAACAGTGCATACCGCTACTTAAAAGACCTTATTGATATTTTTGAAGCCAATGACTGGGACTGGACATACCATGCATTTCGCGAATGGAGCGGCTGGAGCTTGGAACACGGACAAGACCGCAAGGATACGAAACCCGCATCCACTCCGACCGACAGACAGAAATTGCTGTGCGACTGGTTCAGCAAAAACGTAAAACCCACTTTCTAAGAAACTTCTTGTATTCTATATGTGATAATATGTTTATCATTCAGAATACAAATCTCATTGCTGGATCATCGCTGTAATGATAAATCACAAGCAACCAAATCAGAGAAAGATCAGCATTAATCAGGAGAATAAAATGACAGGCAAACCACTCACTTTACTGGCGGCAATATTAATGATGGCAACAGTCAACTCTATTGCAGAGGTTCCCCGCCCCGAACATCCCAGACCCGATATGTTCCGCGAGAACTGGATGACATTAAACGGCGAATGGCAATTCGAGATTGACAGGGCAGCCGATGGCGAAAACCGCGGACTGACATCAGGAAAGGATCTTAACTCCAAAATAATTGTACCATTCTGTCCGGAGAGCAAGCTTTCCGGCATCGGTCTCGGCAACAGTGAACGTCTGAAAGATGTATGGTATCGCCGCATGTTTGAAGTTCCTGCAACAATGAAGGGGAAACGTATTCTCCTGCATTTCGGAGGTGTGGACTACAAGACCTGGGTCTACATCAACGGCAAACCAGCCGGATTGCACATCGGAGGAAACACCGCATTCTGTTTTGACATTACAAGATTACTCAGAGATGGATCAAACGAAATGGTTGTCAAAGTTCTTGATGACATGAGTACCGGCCTCCAGCCTTCCGGAAAACAGGCTCGCAACAAAAGCGAAGGCTGTGTTTACACGCGAACCACAGGCATCTGGCAGCCGGTCTGGCTGGAAGCGGTCGGTTCATCTTTCGTGGAAAATATTTCCGTACTCCCCGACCCGGATAATTCCCGTGTACTGATCACGGCCAAGATCAACGGCATGGATAAGAATCTTAAACTCACTGCGGAAGCATTCGCTGACGGAAAGAAGACCGGTTCCGACACAACCACAGGCCCATGGCAAAACCAGCTCGTGCTGGAGTTGAAAAAGAAGAAACTTTGGGAACCCGCTTCTCCATTCCTTTATGACCTGAAGCTAACCCTGTTCAGTGACAAAGAAAAGATCGACGAAGTGACAAGTTATTTCGGACTGAGAAAGGTCACAATTGACGGCAGAAAGATATTGATCAATGACAAACCCGTTTTCCAGCGGCTTATCCTCGACCAGGGCTTCTATCCTGACGGCATCTGGACAGCACCCACCGACGAAGCACTGAAACATGACATTGAGATGTGTATGGCATGCGGGTATAACGGGGCTCGCCTTCATCAGAAAGTGTTCGAGCCCAGGTTCTTATACTGGGCTGACAAACTGGGCTACTTGATCTGGGGCGAGTACCCTAACTGGGGATTCAACTACAAACCAGAAGGCTATTCAGCATACATAAACGAATGGACAGAAATACTGCTTCGCGACAGGAATCATCCCTCAATCGTCGGCTGGTGTCCATTCAACGAATCAGGAAATTCCGCCGGAGAAATACAACAGATAGTCTGGAACGTTACAAAAGCGATTGACCCTACAAGACCCGCACTTGAAACAAGCGGATGGACGCACACAATCCCTTATCCGGAAGTCAGGGATGCGCACGACTACAACGGTAACCCGGAAACCTTTAAGAAACACTGGATGAATTTCTTTTCAGGTGCACCTCAAGGTCCGGTACTGCCACAACGGTATGGTAACCACAGTGCTGCGAATGTCGATCTCGGCATCCCGTTCATGGTCAGCGAAATCGGCGGAATCGGCTGGGCAACAGAAGGCGGCTGGGGATACGGCTCAGGACCAAAAACGCTCGACGAGCTCTACGTTCGCTACAAGGGTACAATCGACGCAATGCTGGACAATCCAAATTTCTTCGGATTCTGCTACACCCAGCTTACAGATATCGAGCAGGAGAAAAACGGTCTTTATTATTATGATCGCAAGCCGAAATTTGATGTAAAGAAAATCTGCGAGATCACCTCGCGCCAGGCAGCTTATGAACGATGCGAACCCGTTGCTCCCCAGCCTGTTACGATAAGCGCCCAACCTCAATGGAAAGTTCTCGTAGGCGCTACACAGGATGGAAAACTTTCCACACCCTACAAGTACGTAACAGAAAAACCTTCTGACGACTGGATGACGGAAGCATTTGACGACCACACATGGAAATCCGGACTTGCCCCGTTTGGACGGGAGGAAAACCGCAGGATTCATACGCCATGGACAACAAGCGATATTTATCTGCGAAAAACTTTCGAGTACAACGGCGGTGACATTAAGAACGGCGCCATTATAATATGTCACGACGAAGATACAGATGTGTACATCAACGGCCAGAAAGTACTTGAAGTTAAAAGCTTTATTGGCCATTACCAGATGCATATTGTCACAGACAGACTGAAGAAGGCATTGAAGAAAGGCTTAAACACGATCGCAATTCACACTCACCAGACAACCGGAGGTCAGTTCATTGACCTGGCATTGTTGGCTGATTGACAATACCTTCTGTTATTTTTAGCCGTCATGAATATCGAATATTATTCAATATTCATGGCGGCATTTCGTCTTTCTTTTCGTTGTTTTAATGGCATTCAAAAATGAGCCTGTCCTTATTACAGCCCCAAGAAGCTGTATATCGCCAACTATGCACTGCAAGTGTCACTGGAGCTTAAGCCCTTATTCCATTGATAATAAGAACCTTACGACGACCACCTTTCCTTAATCACTTTTCTCTCGAAAGACATCGATTTTAATCCAATCAATTGAGATAATTTCCAAGTTGTGGGTGTGTGCAACTGATTTCTTATTCAATGCGAAATAGATAATTTTATAATTACAGGATTTGTATCTTTAAAAGATACACAAGGGGGGAATGGTTTATAATCATTCTCCCCTCTTGCATATTGTGAAAGGATGACACGATGACTATCAGACAGAAAGTGCGTCATTTAATTACCGTTTTAATTCTACCCCTGCTTTTGCTGCTGCTTCCAGACAGCAGCAGCGCTCAGACAAATTCCTGGGTTCCCATCACGGGAGTCAATGAATGGAATAATGCCGGAAACTGGGACACCGGGGTACCTGCCAGCGGAGCATCAACAATACTGCAATTCACCAACATAGCAGGTGGGGCTAGTTACTGGTCCACAAATGATATCGCAACCAACCCTTTCGAACTGAACCAGCTGATTTTCAGCAATCTGACTTCAGGTGGTGGAATCATAACCATCCGTGGAGCCTCCACACTCTCCTTAACCAATAACGGGGCAACACTGCCTTCGATCATTCAGGATGGTATTGGACCGACTGTAATCAGCAATAGCCTGACTCTAGCCACAAACACAACTTTCAATGGTGCTGGCGGCGGCAATATGAATATCGATGGCATCATCGGTGGGCCAGGCAAGCTGATCAAGGACGGAACCAACATGCTTGTCCTAACCCGTGCCAACACATATACGGGAGGAACAAGGGTAAACAATGGTACATTGCGCGCAGTGAACGAAAGTGCTTTTGGTGCAGGCGGAAGAACAAATGAAGTTTTGAGCGGCGGAACAATCGACCTATTCGGTCAGGCACCAAGCAACTATGTCTACGTGATCAATGGTACCGGAGTTGGCAACAAAGGGGCACTTGTCAACGACGGAACAAACAGCATGAACGCATTGCGGCGGGTTATCCTGTCCGGCGATGCAACGGTTGGTGGAACTGGCCGATTTGACCTGAGAGGGTCCCCTGCCATGCTGGATCTGAAAGGATTTACCCTGACAAAAACCGGGGCACAGCAATTCAGCGTGGTCGGTGGCTCAATCTCAAATGGCAGTATAATCGTTGATGAAGGCCTCTTTTCCATTGAATCATCAACCATCTGCACCGGCAACACAGGTACGATAACAGTTAACAGTAAGGGTACTCTTTTCCTATACGCCAACACTGTTGGCGCCCTCACACGACCTGTAATAATGACCAACTATGCCACTGTATACTGCGGCAGTTCAGGCATTATCAATAGTCCTTTCACACTCAAAGGCTCCATAACCAACAATACAATCGGGAGCCTCACAATGGCAGGCAACATTTCCGAAAGCGGCGGATCTTTCGGCATGACAAAGATTGGGACCAACACCTTGATTCTCTCCGGAACCAACACTTTTACCGGCCTTACCAGCGTGAACGCTGGAACACTCCAGATCGGATCCAATACAACCGTTGGAACGATGCTTGCCAATATCACCAATAAAAGCGCAGTGACATTCCGCCGCTCTGACACCTATGCCTATAACGGCTCCATCTCAGGAACAGGCGCTGTAACACATCTGGGCAGCGGCACACTGGTATTCTCCAACGCAAATGCATTCTCCGGCGGCATAAGGCTTCAGTCAGGCACAATGTCGATGGGACACAACAACTCTCTTGGCATAGGCCCCATTACGTTTTATACAGTAACCAATCAATCCGTTGATGGAACAGCCCTGATAATTTCAAACAACCTGGCAAATCTTCAGGGAAGCCCGACTTTCGGTGGCAACGGAAACATGACATTCACATCGACAAACGCTGTGTCGCTTGGAGGAGACAGGACAATCTATGTTGCCAATGCCCCCGTAACCGTAACCATGTATCCCGTCATTACCGGCGGAAACAAGCTGACCAAGGCCTCAAACGGAACGATCATTCTCTGTGCCACTAACTCTTACACCGGCGGAACATCCATCAACGGCGGTTCTCTTGGTATTGGAACAAACAATGCAATCGGAACAGGAACGCTCACATTCAACGCGGCAAACATTTCAATCTTTTCCCCTTATGGAATTCAGACAATAACAAACGCCCTGGCATTTAACAACTCTCCCACCATTTTTGGCGGCACCAACGAAATGATTTTCAGCTGCACCAAACCGGCAGTCATAGGTGGCACAAGAACTTTATCCGTAACCAACACATCAACCATTGTTACATTATCAACCGCCATAAGCGGGACAAACAATGTAACAAAGTCTGGCCCAGGTACCCTGATCCTTAATGGAACAAACTGTTTCAACGGAATAACGGTCATAGAAGATGGCGTACTTAAAATAAGGGAAACAGGTATTCTGTCAGCCAGCACCAACATTACAGTCGCGGGCAGCGGCAAGCTTGTAATCGAAAATACCGGCAACGTACTAGGTGACGGCGCAGTCATAAACCTCAACTCCGGTTACGGTTATGGCAACATATACTTGACCAACGGAGCCAACGAAGTCGTTGGCCCGCTGATGTTTGACGGCATCCTGCAGGTACCTGGCACATACGGCAGGTCAGGAAGCGGTGCCACATATATTGATAATATTCACTTTGACGGACCAGCCGCAGGAGCAGGTATACTTACCGTTCGCGGCGGCTTCACCGGTTCATGGGGTGTTGACAGCGACGGAAACTGGGATGTCGCAGGTAACTGGATCGGCGGAACGATAGCATCCGGCGAATGGTTCACGGCATATTTTACGAACGACATTACAGCCGATCGTACCATCAACCAGAATTACACCACGATGCGTATAGGGAACCTCTGGTTTGGATCAGCAGCCAACAACTGGACTGTCAACAATAACAGCCTTCTCCTCGGCAATAACGACGTGACTGGACCGCTAATAACAGTTACTTCAAATTCTGCTACCATTGGTTCGATACTCACAGGGTCGCAGGGTTTCAGGAAAGACGGTCCAGGCACTCTGATTCTCAATGCAGCAAACGGATACACCGGCAATACTGTAGTTAACGGCGGAACCCTGAGAGCAAATATTGCAGGGGCAATCCCATATGGAGCGGGAGATCTCAACATAAGCAGTAACGCCACCTTCGACATGAATGGTATTGACTGCATAATTGGCGGCCTTAATGGCACAGGAACAGTCACAAGCACAGGCGGAATTCTTACATTCGGCACGAACAACATTGCCAGCACATTTTCAGGCAGGATAACAGGTGCTGTTGCGGTTACAAAAACCGGAAATGCCACGAACATTCTGAGCGGAACAAACAGTTATACAGGCGCCACAATAGTCAACGGTGGATCTCTGCAGATCCAGAACAACGCCGCGCTTGGCACTTCTTCTGGAGTAACCATTGGATCAGGGGCAACACTGCGCCTAAATAACGGCACCACGGTTGCCGGCATACCAGCCACAATCAGTGGCCAGGGTAATGAACTCAACGGGGCAATATCCTCAGGAAGCGGAGTAAGCACATGGGGCGGCAGCATAACTCTAGCCACAGATCAGGCACGAATCGGTGCACAGGGTGGCGCTATTCTTGTTGTTAATGGGGCGATCGAATCAGGCGCCAATGTCTATGGACCCGCAATAAGGGCGGCAGGAGTCGGTGATACAGTTGTTTTGAACGGAGCCAATACATATGCAGGGACCACGACCGTAGTCGTCGGCACACTTAAACTTGGCGACAACAATCGTATCCCCCTGAGCTCGATGCTCCACATGGGCAACACCAGTAACGTTGCCGGCGCAAGATTTGATCTCAATGGATTCAACCAGCAGGTCGCAGGCCTGGTGAATCTCGGAACCACCATGGAAATGACCATCACCAACAGTTATTCATCCACTGAATCAACCTTTACCGTCAGCAACGATGTGATCAACTCCTATACCGGTCGCATCAACGGCAACATCACGCTTGTCAAAGCTGGAGAAGGAATACTGGTATTGGCCACAAACAACAACTATTACGGTACGACCAGAATCCTGGGAGACGGTTCGACATCGACATCCATTGTTGAAATAGTCAATGGCGGATCTATTACACTCAGCTCCACAATCCTGGTTGAAACAAATGCCCAACTCAGGCTCTCGACAACAAATAATGTGCTCAACAACGGAGCCAAAGTCGTCCTGAAATCCGGCGGCGCCGACTATGGCATGATTTATCTGACAAACAATGTGAATGAATTCGTCGGCAGCCTTTACTTCGACGATGCAGCTCAGCAGCCCGGCACATACGGCGCGACCGACAGCGGTTGTACATATACCAATGACAACCGCTTCGCAGGATCCGGAGTGTTGAACGTGACAGGTGGCGGAGATTCATGGGCAGTGGATGCTGACGGCGTGTGGAGTGATACGGCAAACTGGCAGAACGGCATCATTGCAACCGGCGCATATCGGACAGCCTATTTCACAAACAACATTACCGCGAATCGATATATAAGCGCCAATTATACAAACATGAACCTTGGCGGCTTGTATTTCGGTTCTCCAGCCAATGACTGGTACATCACAAACAATATTATCAGTCTGGCAAATTATAGCGCGCCGCTGATAACAGTAACGGCTAATGCTTCTACTCTGAGCAATACAATCATCAGCACACAGGGCCTGGTCAAGGAAGGGACCGGCACTCTGAACATATCGGGCATAGCCACCTGCGGTGTGAGCGCCACAGTTCGCAGCGGGACTATGAACCTTTCAGAAACAGGCAGCCTAAAGGGCTTTCCGAACACCTTCACAATGTATGTCGGTGATGCGGCAGGTAAAACAGGAACACTGAACCTGGTAAATAACAACCTGGTTATTTCCAACAGCATGGTGGTCGCGAATGGCGGTAACTCCGTTGGTTATGTCAATATCACGGGAACATCGACATCCTCTATTCCAAGCATCGTACTTGGAAACGGCACCAACAGCACTGCCATCATGACTGTGTCAGACAGTTCAAAGGTGACCGGCCAGACAATAACGGTCGGTAACAGCACCAACATTTCCGCAATACTGAGCGTCGCCGGGAATGCGACCGTAACCGGGACAACAATGACAGTTGCAAATACAATGAACAGCACCGGCACAGTAGTAATGTCAGGCAGTTCCACCGCAATGGTATCCTCAGTACTGGTAGTAGGTAACGCCGCAAATTCACAGGGTTCACTGAATATTTCTAATGGCACAATGTCAGCCAACTCTATAATGTTGGTAGGTAATACAGCAGCAACCAATAGTACGGCTACTTTGAATGTATCAGGCGGAACGCTGAATGTAGGAACCGGCGGTATTGCAAATGCAAAGTTCGACATTCTCTCATCTGTCACAAGGCGGATAGAACTTT